>Ga0316604_10000793_pt1 | contig 33345 bp, 25 predicted proteins | sample OWC_soil_day20_C_FD_207650 | JGI IMG/M metagenome (GOLD analysis project Ga0316604, IMG submission 207650) | Wetland soil microbial communities from Old Woman Creek delta, Ohio, United States - OWC_soil_day20_CT | ecosystem: Environmental > Terrestrial > Soil > Wetlands | place: USA: Ohio... | reverse complement strand
CACTAAATCCGCCGCCGCCATTTGCCTTCGCGGCATTAAAGAGGTCTTGTAATACGAAGTTACCCTTCACATCTTTAAATTCCCAGCGTGGTTTGCCCTCATAGTTTTTATTGCCCAATAAAACTAAATTAAAGCCCTCGTAAGTATCAATCCATAAATAATTGCCATTGTCATAACGAATTTCACGGACAATATCGGTAGCCTTTTTCTTAGCGGCCTCCTCGGTTAGAAGCCCTTTTTGTTGCTCCTTATACACGGAATCAATTATACTAACCGCACCCTCGACTTGCAGCTTCAGACTCCGTTCAAATTGCTCCATCAGTGTTTGCTGCATAAGAGCTATGTTGGTTGCTGCATCTAATTTCATGCGATATAAATTATAGCCTACTAAGATCGTTACTACAAAAAAACAGATTGAGCATATGGCAACAACTACTTTTGTACGCATGCTACCCAAAAAAAAACACCCCCACATTATAACTTCGATTTCTGTAAAACCATCCTTGGTTTTATCACCTCTTCTCTGCTGTGAATACCATGTCGTTGGATAGAGAGTTTTAAAGCCGCTATTTTGGCATGGCAAAGCTGAGAATCCTAGGCTGCGGTTATGTGATAACCAGATACAAAATCATACTTTTCTAATAATTACATTATACAGTTTACAATATATTGAAGCAATATAATTATGATAATTTGACAGAATATGCCGAAAAAACAGGGTGTCAGCAAATCCATTGTTTACTAATCATCAAAATACAATTTCCGGCCATATTAATATTAAGCGATTCGCAATAGCTTGCTATTAGCGATTGATTACTATTTATCTGTTTCAAGGAGGGAAATCATGGCTGAAGACAAAAAGTTAACTTGCAGGGATTGTAATACCCCATTCGTTTTTTCTGCATCTGAACAGGATTTTTATGCTGAAAAAGGTTTCACCAATGAACCAGGGCGTTGTCCGGAGTGTCGAGCGGCACGTAAGCAAAGTAATGGTGGTTTTAATCGACGGGATAGTAACCGTCCACAGCGTGAAATGCATGCTGTTACTTGCTCTGAGTGTGGTAAGCAGACTGAAGTTCCGTTCCGGCCAAGTGGTGACCGTCCGGTTTACTGCAGAGACTGCTTTAGCCAGCAGAATAATTCGCGCTACTAATGAAGAGAATGGTAGTATTATGATAAGCGGTGGTGAAGCGTAATGGGTGGAAAAACGTTTGATCAATTTACTAGCCGTCAACAGGCTAGAACCAAGAAAATGATGCATACCAAAGGTTCTGATTTAAAGAACCAAGACGATGAGCCGGATAAAACGAAGCCACGAGATCCACAGCCGTTACCCAACTAAGCAACAATTTTAAAATTTAAGTTTCAAGCCAGCATCCTATAGCTCAGTGAGCTATAGGATGCTGGCTTGACTATTTGGTAGTATTGTTGAATCCTTTTCATTTTAATTTCAGAATCAGTTGTTATAATTACTCAGATGTAATGCAAGAGTCATTGCATGAGGAGGATTCCGATGAAGTTGGATAAGAATTTTTGGGGCCGATTTTCTGCGGCTATTTCACTGGGGACCTTATGGTTCATTTTGGGGGCGGTACTGCGCATAATTTTAGCGATATTTTCCTACAGTCAAATTGTGGCGACGCCATGGGAGATTTTCAAGGTGTTGGCGGTTGGCGGCATCTTCGATCTCATAGTTATCGGCCAGGGTTTGTTGCCGATGCTCTTTTATTTAGCACTTGTACCGAGCCGCTTTTTTGCTACTAAGGGCAACAAGCTTGTGACTATGGGCTTACTATGGGTTTCAACAGCACTCATACTGTTGTTGTCAGTTACTGAGTTTTATTTTTGGGATGAGTTCCAGGCACGTTTTAATTTTATTGCTGTTGATTATCTTATTTATACCCAAGAATTAATGGGGATGATTCGTGAAGGTTACCCGCTCAAGGTGTTATTCAGCGGCATTGGGCTGACTACTAGTGTTTTATCAGTTATTATATGGAAGAAATATTTGTGCTGGGATACCACGCTTTCGTTCAAGAGACGGTTAGGTGTAATAGCCCTTGCCCTGGTTTTTCCGATTGCTGTATTTTTTTCGGTTACTGGCAATATGAAGAATGTTAGTACGAATATCTTTAATAATGAACTGGCAGGTAATGGAATTTATGAATTTTTATCAGCCTTTCGCAATAATGAGCTTGATTATGTCCGCTATTATAAAACCATTCCTAATGAAGAGCTTGAGCCTAGGCTCAGACAACTTTTGCAGGAGACAAATAGCCAATACACCAGCGAAAATCTAGGAGAATTGACTAAACGTGTTACTGGGTCAGGTCCGGAAAAGCATCCAAATATTGTAGTTATTACTGTGGAAAGTTTGAGTGCTGACTATATGGAGTCTTTTGGTAATCAGAAGGGGTTGACCCCCAATTTAGATAAACTGGCAAAAGAATCACTCTTTTTTACTAAGGTATATGCCACAGGGACACGGACTGTCAGGGGGTTAGAGGCGCTTACCTTATCCATTCCACCGACTCCCGGACAATCCATTGTGCGCCGTCCGGATAATGATGATCTGTTTTCGTTAGGCTCAGTACTAAACAGCCATGATTATAAAAGCTGGTTTATTTATGGCGGTTACGGTTATTTTGATAACATGAATGATTTTTATGCGAAAAATAACTATCAGGTTCTTGATCGGACTAGTATTCCGAATGAGAAAATTATGACCGAAACCGTGTGGGGTGTGGCAGATGAGGTTATCTTTGGTGAGGCTGTCGAAAATCTTGACAGAGCGTATGCGAACGGTGAGAAAGTATTTCAGATGATTATGACTACCTCGAACCACCGTCCTTATATCTACCCGGATGGAAGGATTGATATCCCTTCACCTGGCGGTGCCAGCGGTGCTGTTAAATACACTGATTGGGCCATTGGCAACTTTTTGGCTGAGGCTAAGAAACACCCCTGGTTCCAAGATACCGTGTTTGTTATTGTTGCTGATCATCAGGCAGCAAGCGCCGGAAAAACGGAAGTGCCTATCAAGAAATATCATATTCCACTTATCGTCTATGCTCCAAACCTTATTGCGCCAGGGCGCGTTGACCGTCTAATGAGTCAAATTGATGTTGCCCCAACGTTGTTAGGCTTGCTCAATTTTTCTTATACCTCGCGGTTTATGGGTTATGATATAATGAAGCTACCGGTAGGCCAGGAGCGTATTTTTATTAGTACCTATCAGAATATTGCTTATGCCAAAGGCGATAATCTGGTTGTCTTAAAACCTAAAAAGCAGGTTTCCTTTTACCAGATTAACTATGAAACAGGGGAATATACGAAACAGTCGCCTGATGATGATTTAGTAAAAGAGGCCATAACCTGGTATCAGGGTGCCAGTACATTGTATAAAGAGGGTAAATACGGGGCGGTCCATTGAGGTAACTTAATTGGCAATCAGGAATAAGGTAAGTTTGTATCAAGGAGTGACCTTGCTTTGCGTTTTTTTCGACAATATCGCACTATTTTGCTGACTATGGTGTTGTTTATTTTGAATTTATTTGTTATGCAGTATACTAATTTTGATTTATTTGTCCAGGACGATGCTTATAACTTTCAATTAGGTAAATGGTTGTTGGAAGATGTTCATACCCACTATGGCTGGTTGTTATATACGGGAATTAAGGTGGGGCTGGCAGGGTTTGCCATACTGCTTATAATTGCATTAGCTTTATCATACAATTCATCGTTTGGTTTTCAGAAGCAATACCGCCGTTCGCTTGCCTGTGTGCTTATTAGCATGATGTTTTGCCCGTTGATTGCTAGCACAGGTAAACAGGTGACTAATGTTTATTGCCCCTATCAAATTGAACGCTATGGCGGGGCGATGCCTTATGTCAAACCTTTGTCGCCCTATCCTGTCGGCTTTAAGCAGGAAAAAAGGGGTATGGGTTTCCCGGCTGGTCATGCAGCCGGTGGTTTTGCCTTGCTGTCTTTGTTTTTTGTTGCAAAACATAGAAAAACTCAGATAGTAATGGGCGGAGCCGGTCTTTCAGTAGGTGTTTTTATGGGGGTGTATCAAATTTTGCGCGGCCAGCACTATATCGGCGATACGATGGTAACCGTGCTAGGTTGTCTGTTGTTTAATTTAATGCTTTTTCGCCTATTTCCGGGGGAACAGCACGAACGTATGAACTATAACATTTTATGAATTCTCTATTACAAATACTATATATTCCGCAGTAAAGCAGTTATAAGGGATAACTGCTTTACTGCGGATTTCTTTCAGACAAAAGAAAAGACAAAGGGGGTGTGAATGGGTGCCCCCTTTGTCTTATTTATCTAAACGACTTATAAAAAGGCTATTTCTCTATCATGTAAGGGTAGTTAACTACTGTGCGAGGAACCAATGTCTCCTTAATTGCACGTTGGCTTATCCAACGATTTAAGTTGATGGCGCTGCCTGCTTTATCATTTGTTCCTGATCCACGACTGCCACCAAATGGTTGTTGTCCAACAACTGCACCGGTAGGTTTATCGTTGATATAGAAGTTGCCTGCGGCATGATTGAGCGCTTTTGCAAGCTTGATAATGGCTGTTCTGTCCTGGGCAAATACAGCACCTGTCAATGCATAGCTGGTTGCAGTATCGCATGCTTTTACTGTTTCTTCTAATTTTTCATTCGGATATACATAAATGGTCATAACCGGGCCAAAGATTTCTTCTGTCATTGTCTTAAAGGTAGGTGTTTTAGCTAAGATTACTGTAGGCTCTACAAAGTATCCTACACTGTCATCGCACTTGCCGCCAATAATGATTTCAGCATCGTTAGATGTCCTTGCATAGTCAAGATAATTTTGAATATTTTTGAATGATTTCTGATCAATAACAGCATTCATGAGGTTTGTAAAGTCACGAACATCACCCATCTTGATCTTTCCAATTTCTTCTTCAAGACGTCCTTTTAATTCGCCCCATAGACTTGCAGGAATATAAGCACGGGACGCTGCAGAACATTTTTGTCCTTGGTATTCGAAAGCACCGAGAACGATTGCACAGGTAAGTGCTTCAATATCTGCTGATTCATGAGCAAAGATAAAGTCTTTACCACCTGTCTCACCAACAAGACGAGGATATGTAACATACTTATCAATGTTTTCGCCGACTTGATTCCAAATGCCGTTGAATACGCCGGTTGAGCCTGTAAAGTGGAAGCCTGCCATCTTAGGATGATTAACTACAACTTTACCGAAATCAACACCTCTACAAGGTACAAAGTTGATAACACCGGCAGGTAAACCAGCTTCTATAAGGATTTGCATGAAGTAGTAGTTTGACAGTACTGCTGTTGAGGATGGTTTCCATAAGACAGTGTTACCAACCATCGCGGGAGCTGTAGGCAGGTTGCCCCCGATTGATGTAAAGTTGAAAGGTGTGATTGCTGCGACAAAACCATCAAGCGCGCGATATTCCACACGATTCCAAACACCATCGGTGTTGTTTGGTTGTTGTTTGTAAATCTCTTGTACGTAGTACGGATTAAAACGAAGGAAATCTGCCAATTCACAGATAACATCGATTTCTGCCTGGTAAGGATTCTTGCTTTGTCCAAGCATACAAGCTGCCGATAATTTTGCTCTGTATTTTCCTGTCAACAAATCTGCTGCTTTTAAGAAAATGGTAGCTCGATGCTCCCAAGGCATGTTTTCCCATTCGTCTCTTGCTGCTTCGGCTGCTTCGATTGCCATAAGAAGCTCTTTTTCACCAGCGACATAATATTCGCCAAGTATCTTTTGATGATCATGTGGGCAAATTATTTTTGTTTTGTTCTCTGAACGAATTTCTTTTCCAGCAATAATAAGCGGTACTTCAACTGAGTTAGCTAATTGTCTGTCAAGTTCTGCTTTTAAAGCAGCTCTTTCAGGTGATCCCGGCATATAACCTTTTACAGGTTCATTTACAGGAAGTTTAATTTGAAAATAGGCATTGTTCATTTTAAAAATTCCTCCTTGTGTATTTTCAATAACCAGCTCTACTTAATTACACTATAAATGAGCGGCAATGAATTGACAAACGGGAGTTTTTTTAGTGTTATATCAAAAAAGTTGATACATGGATTCCTGGAGACTATTCAATACGAAATTTCAAATTTTTTGATGCTTTAAAACCGAAGCTTTCTGCAGGACTTTGTATTTTTATGGTAAATAGATATATAGCGTTGATGTATTTAAAAGAGAGGATGAACATAGTGGACTATAAATTCCTTTTGGAATCTATATTAGAGCATCTGGATGAAGGAATTTTAGTGGTAGATAAAGATGCAAATGTTACTTTTTATAATGAACCAGTAACTAATATAGCGGGTATTACACAGAAAAAGGCTATTGGAAAAAATATATTGGATATTTTCCCGGGTTTAACACCGGAAAGCAGTACTTTTTACAGGGTATTGAGCAATAAGCAACCTATCATAGATTATGTTCAGACATATATGAATTATCAGGGACTGAAAGTATCTACGTTGACATCGACGCTACCTTTGATAAAACAAGGGGAAATTGTTGGTGCTCTTGAAATTTATCGGGATTTAACGCAGGTGAAAGAATTAGCGGAGAAGGTCTTAAACCTTCAATCAGAATTATTTAAGAAAAAAAGTAATGAGAAGACATACAAGGGGAATGGGGTCACATATAGCTTTGAGGATATCATTGGAGAAAGTAAAGCTATAAAAAATTTGAAGCAGCGGGCGCAAAAAATAGTCGATAGTAACTCGCCTGTACTGGTCTATGGCGAAACCGGAACAGGAAAAGAACTTTTGGTTCAGGCTATTCATAATGCGAGTAAAGTACGCAGACACAAGCCTTTTATAGCCCAAAACTGTGCAGCGCTGCCCAATACACTCTTGGATAGCCTATTGTTCGGCACAACATCAGGCAGCTTTACGGGTGCGAAGGATAAGCCCGGGCTCTTTGAACTTGCCGACGGGGGAACACTGTTTTTAGATGAAGTTAATTCTATGGATATGGAACTTCAGGGGAAATTATTGCGTGTTCTACAAGATGGTATTGTTCGCAGGGTTGGGGGAGCAAATACCGTACTTGTTGATGTAAGAGTTATTGCCAGTACCAATGAACCTCTCGCAAAAATCGTAGAACAAAAAATTCTGCGAAAAGATTTGTATTATCGGTTAAATGTTATTTCTTTAGATATTCCTGCTTTGAAAGACAGAAAAGAGGATATTGCGCTGCTCACGAAGTTTTTTATTGATATGTTTAATGATAAAGTGAATAAAAACGTAAAGGGAATTTCTCATGAGGCATTGAATATGTTACAGTCCTATCATTGGCCTGGTAACATTCGGGAATTAAAATGTGTTATCGAAAGCATTATGAATTTTACTGAGGCTAATAGTATTGATGTAAATGATATTCCTCAGCACATAAGCAGTTTTATAGGTACAAAGGATATGGATGAAAAAGAGTCTATAGGCGATGTAGCGGTTTCTTCATTGGTAGACAGTATCAATGAGTATGAGAAGCGAGTAATCCAAAAGGCCATAAAGCAGGCAAATGGAAATGGGGCAAAAGCGGCACGAATGCTGAATATTCCACGGCAAACCTTGCACAATAAAATTAAAAAACACAATATTGATTGGGAAATTATAATAGACCATGAATCATAGGTTATACAAAACGTCCCTAAAATGAGACAATGTCAATTTCGTGATAGTCTCATTTTAGGGACGTTTTGTAATTTTCCGAAATATAATACCTTTTAAAAAAGAACAGAAAATAAGACAAAAGTACGACAGAGCTGGACTCGCCAATGTTTTTATGACAAAGATCAATGTTTGGCACGGATATTGCATTGTATAGTGTTACAAAATCATTATATACAGGGAAAGGAAAAGATTATTGCAAAAAACGAAGTTGATTGGCGGTGATTTTTTGATTACAGGAACAGTATTTAATGTTCAGAAGTACTCAATCCATGATGGTCCAGGAATACGAACGACTATTTTTCTGAAGGGATGTCCATTAACCTGCTGGTGGTGTCATAATCCCGAAAGCCTAGCAGTAAAAACAGAAATAATTTTTTTGGAAAACAAATGTATCGGCTGCCAGGATTGTATGAAAAGCTGCCCCAATGGAGCAATAACATTTTCTGCCCAAGGTCTTAAAAGCGATAAAGCAAAATGTAGTCTATGTCTGGATTGTGTAAATGTATGTCCTACAGGAGCCATGGAGCAGGCAGGAAAAAAGATGACTGTAGAGGACGTCATAAAAGAAATAGAAAAAGATAGAGTCTTTTATGAAGAATCCGGTGGTGGAGTTACATTTTCGGGTGGCGAATCTTTAATGCAGATAGAATTTCTTGAGGGTATTCTTACTGCCTGTAAATCAAAGGGTATTCATACTGCGTTAGACACTTCTGGTTATGCACCGTGGGAATCAATTGCCAGGATAGTAGATAAGGTAGACTTGTTTCTATATGATATTAAGCTTATGGATGAGGAGAAACACAAAAAATACACGGGTGTATCCAATAAACCTATATTAGAGAATCTAGAAAAGCTTGCCGCTAGTAAAAGTAACGTCTGGATTCGTATACCTGTTATACCAGGAGTTAATGATGATGAAGAAAATATTGAAAAAACGGGCGCGTTTATATCGTCATTGAATCTGAGAGATGTGTTTCTATTACCGTATCACAATATTGCTATTGATAAATACACTAGGCTGGGAAAAACATATCAACTATCTGCTCTTCAGCCTCGTTCAGATAAACAAATGGATGAAGTTTCTCAAAAATTAAAAGTCTTTGGCTTAAATGTTAAAGTTGGAGGATGATAAAAAATGGTAAAGGAAAAAAACATCAATGAAAGAGTTGCCAAATTAAGAGCGCAGAGTGTTAATGCAGTTCCACGAATTTCTATCGAAAGGGCTGTGTTAGTAACCGAAGCTTACAAAAAACACGCAGGCAAGGTTTCTATCCCAGTATTGCGAGCATTAACATTTAAACATCTAATGGAAAATAAGACCATTTGCATCAATGAGGGTGAGCTGATTGTCGGAGAACGGGGAACAGGTCCGCAGGAGGCACCAACTTATCCAGAACTATGCTGTCATACGATAGAAGATTTTGATGTTATGGATAAGCGGGAAAAAATCTTCTTTAGGGTCGACAAAGAAACAAAACAGACTCATGAAGAACAGATTATTCCTTTCTGGAAAGGTAAAGCCATTCGTGACCTGATGTTTGATCAAATGACACCAGAGTGGAAAGATTGTTATGAGGCGGGAATTTATACCGAATTCATGGAGCAAAGGGCACCAGGCCACACGGTTGCAGGCGGAAAAATATATCAGCAAGGTTTCCTGGAATTCAAAAAAACTATTGAAAAAAATCTTCAAGCATTGGATTATCAACAGGACGCGCGAGCGTATGAAAAGCAAGAAGAATTAAAAGCAATGGCCATTTGCTGCGATGCGCTTATCATTTTTGCTCAAAGGCATGCTGACAAGGCCAGAGAGTTGGCTGGCCAAGAAACAGATCCTGCAAGGAAAAAAGAACTGGAAGAAATTGCCGAGATTTGCAGTTATGTACCAGCATATGCGCCAAGAACCTTCAGAGAAGCGTTGCAGACATATTGGTTTGTCCACATGGGTGTAGTCACAGAATTAAATACATGGGATTCTTTCTGTCCAGGTAAACTGGACATTCATCTATATCCTTTCTATGAAAGTGATATTCAGGCAGGAAAATTGACGCGTGAAGCTGCGAAAGAATTACTCGGCTGCTTTTGGGTGAAGTTTAACAACCAGCCAGCGCCACCCAAGGTAGGTATTACTCTGCAGGAAAGTGCTACTTATACAGACTTTTGCAACATTAATATTGGTGGAATCAACCCTGATGGCAGTAACGGAGTAAATGAATTATCCTATTTACTCTTAGATACTGTCGAAGAAATGGAACTGCTGCAACCCAGTACAAATGTACAAATCAGTAGAAAGAATCCCGATCAATTTGTTATCAGAGCTGCTGAAGTAATTCGGGCAGGTATGGGTTTTCCTTCTGTATTCAATACTGATGCAGTGCTGGAACAACTTCTTCGTCAGGGAAAAAGCCTTGAGGATGCGCGCGGTGGTGGTACCAGCGGTTGTGTAGAGGTAGGCTGCTTTGGCAAAGAAGCCTATATCTTAACAGGATATCTGAATCTTGTAAAAATATTAGAAATTACACTCAACAATGGCATTGATCCGAGAACTGACAAAAAGTTAGGTATTGAAACTGGTGACCCAACCCAATTTGCTTCAATGGATGAGCTGCTGGCAGCATTTAAGAAACAAGTCGAGTACTTTGTTGATATCAAGATTAGAGGCAATAACATCATTGAAATGCTGTATGCAAAATATATGCCGGCTCCATTTATGTCGCTGGTTATTGATGATTGTATTGCAAAGGGTAAGGATTATAATGCCGGTGGTGCCAGATACAATTCTAGATATATCCAAGGTGTTGGTATTGGCAGTATTACAGATTGTTTAGCAGCCATTGAATATCATGTGTTCGATAATAAGAAATTTTCAATGGGTGAGTTATTAAATATAGTAAAAGCTGATTTTGAAGGTCATGAAAAAGTACGTCAGTTATTTTTAAACAAAACACCAAAATACGGCAATGACGATGATTATGCCGATACTATTATGCTCAAGGTATTCGAAATCTTCCATGAAGTTGTAAACGGAAGAAAAACCCCAACTGGCGGGACCTATCGGATTGAGATGCTGCCAACTACCTGCCATGTATATTTTGGCTCAGTTATTGGTGCCACCCCAGATGGCAGGAAAGCCGAACGACCGCTTTCAGAAGGTATTTCTCCTGTACAGGGCGCTGATCGAAATGGTCCGACTGCAGTAATCAAATCAGCAGCAAAAATGGATCAGCTCAGAACCGGCGGAGCATTACTTAACCAAAAATTCACACCACAAGTAGTGGCAGGCGAAGAAGGTCTCAAAAAACTAAAAGACTTAATTCGGGCCTACTTTAAACTGGATGGACACCATATTCAATTTAATATAGTTGATGCCCGGACATTAAAGGATGCCCAAAAAAATCCGGAAAAATATAATAATTTGATTGTACGAGTTGCTGGTTACAGCGATTACTTTAACAATCTTACGAAAGCCTTACAGGATGAAATTATCGAAAGAACAGAGCATACCAGTTTCTAAACCAACTACTGGGTTCTATCCGGAAATTTTCCGGTTGCTCCATTTTGTCTTCAGGAGCCATGCGGTCAAGCGCGAGTGCGTTTGACCACATGGTGTCAGGAGATTAATTCGTGACTGAGAGGTAGAAGGCAAGGGGGGATAGGAAGAACGCATATAATACCGATAACGGATGGTTTTCAAGTTTAAAACCACTAATGAGTTCTATTAAGCGAAGCATCAAAATGCGCACAACTTTAAAAGGAATCATTATACCATTAATCGTCCTATGCAATGATAAGGGGGAATTTTTAATATGGAATATCTTGGGAGTATACTTAATCTCTTAAATGACTATGTTTGGTCATCGGCTATGTTAGTATTTGTTGTTGTATCAGGTGTATATTTTTCCATCAGACTCCGCCTTACCCAAGTCCGTAATATAAAGGATATGGTGAGAAATCTCGTAAGTAACCAAAGCTCAGAAAGCGGCATCTCCACCTTCAATTCATTTTGGACTACCATGGCTGCCCGTGTTGGTGTCGGTAATATCGCCGGTGTGGCAGTGGCTGTTTATCTGGGAGGTCCGGGTACAATCTTCTGGATGTGGGTTACATCTATTTTGCTTGCCGCCATATCATTTGCAGAATGCTCACTGGGACAGTTATATAAAATTCGGGTTGACGGTGAGTACCGCGGCGGTGCATACTATTGTGCAGAAATAGGCTTGGGCTGGAAATGGTTTGCTAAACTGTTTGCTATAGTCACTGTTGTGGGAATGTTGTTCGGTATGCCTGGCATTCAGGCCAATATGATCGGCGAAGGCTTAAATCACAGCTTGGGGATTTCCCCGCTAATGACCGGCGTAGTTGGTGCAATATTTCTGGGCATCATCATCCTCGGTGGTATCAAACGTATCAGCAGCTTTGCTGGAATTCTTGTTCCTATAAAGGTAGGCCTTTTTTTGCTGTTGACGGCAATTGTACTAATTGCTAATTATGATAGAATCCCGACCATGTTTAGTTGGATTTTTGCATCTGCATTTAATCAAGGCTCGGTATTCGGCGGTATGATGGGCAGTGCGATTGCTATGGGTATTAGACGCTCCACCTTCGCATCCGGTGCCGGTATGGGTGAAGAAACTCCGGCTGCGGCTGCGGCTGAGGCGGCACATCCTGCCGGTCAGGGGTTGGCTAATTCCTTCGGTATCTATATGGATATCATAATATGTACCTGTTCAGGACTCATGATTCTGGTTACTGACTGCTTCAATACGGCTTCCGGTTATATCGGTTCCGGTTCTGCCAAAATGGCGGAATTAGCTGCTGCCGGTAAGAACGGTATTGTATTTCCCCAGGAGGCTGTTGGTACACTTATGCCTGGTCTGGGCGAATTCGTTATGGGTGTGGTAGTAGTATTGTTCGCTTTTACGACAATACTCAGCTATTATTATCAAGCTGAAACCGGTATGGCTTATATCTTAGGTAATGCCAACGAGAGTACACGTAAAAATGTTTATTTGGCTATGAAAGTTATAGTACTAATGGTGTATATTTATTTTTCCACTACCACTTCGTCTGTTGCCTGGGCGGCAGCTGATCTGGCATGCGGTATGATGGTATGGCTGAATGTGTTAATGCTGTGGTTTTTGTTCCCGAAGGTCGTTGCTATACTGAATGACTATGAGGAACAACGTAAGGCAGATCAGGTACCTTTCTTTGATCCTGACAAAGTCGGTATTGCGAATGTAGATCTCTGGAAAGAGATTAACAAGGATAAAATCACTGCTGTAAGAGAGAGCGAAAAAGAAAAAATCACTGTTGCAAGATCGGGAAACATTCAGCTAAATAGCTGACACCTTTTGCTGATTAGCATAATGGATGACCGCTATTGAGGAGGCAGAAGAATGGAACAATTTAAAAATGTAACTGTTGTTAAGGCGGCAAATGTGTATTTTGACGGGAAGGTTACTAGCCGTACGGTACTTTTTGCTGATGGCAGTAAGAAGACACTGGGGATCATGCTGCCAGGTGATTACGAATTTGGCACTGATGCGGCCGAAGTAATGGAAATTTTGGCAGGCGAGCTCCAGGTATTGTTGCCAAATCAAAAGGAATGGAGTACTTACAATGGTGGAACCACTTTCCATGTTCCGGCTAATTCACGGTTTAAGGTAAAGGTGTTAACAGTAGCAGATTATTGCTGTTCGTATGGGGAAAGATAGATAAAAATACAATCAGAGGGAACTTTTTCAAGGCTAAAGAAATGGCCTGAACTCCGCAGTACACAGGAGTTCAGGCCATTAATACGTTAAGACATATACGGATATTGATCATTCAAAGTCAAGGAGTTTATTTTCTCGCAACCAGGAACGGATACAATTAAGGAATTTTTTTGCAGCCGGAGAAATGTTTTTTAAGGAGAGCGCCGCTAGTCCCAGGACACGATAGTCACTTTCTTCTAGAGCTATGATGTGAAGGTTGGCAGGTACATTGACTAAAATTAGTTCAGGAAGAATGGTGATTCCTAGGCCCCGCTGGACCATGGCTAAAATAGTTCGCTCTTCCATCAACTCATATTTGACTTGCAGGTTCAATTTATTTTCATTTAAGCGGCGTTTAATAGTATCATCGCTGCCCCATTGCGGCATAATGAAAGATTCATCTTTCATTTGTGCATAGGAGATAGTTTTTTCATGTTGCAGTCGGTGGTTAGGTGGCAAGATAACAAACAGTTTATCTTTTTTTAAAGGAATGAGTTCAAATGGTTTAGAGCTAGGTAAAGATACAAAACCAAAGTCAACAGTACCATCAGATATCCAGTCGTTCATTTCATCATAGCAGCCTAGATAGGTTTTTACTTCAATGTGAGGATACATTTCATTAAATTGTGCTAATATTTCAGGCAGCCATTGCATTGAAACACTGGATAATGTACCTAGTCGCACAGTGCCAGTATCGAATCCCTTAATGGCAGCTATTTCTTGGCGTAAAAGATATTCTTCATGTAAAATTCTTTTTATATGGCTAAGGATGCGTTCTCCATTACTTGTTAAGGTGATACCAGACCGATCTCGCTTAAGTAAAGAAAATCCTAAATCGGCTTCAAGGGTAGAAACTGCATAACTGACGCCTGATTGGGTCAAATTGAGCTTTTCAGCGGCTTTGGTTAGACTGCCAACTTCACTAATGGTATTAAATATTTCATATTTTGAAAGCGACAAACAACCAACTCCTTACATAAGAAGATAAATGCTATTTACACTATACTATAGATGAGGCGAACGTGTCACTGTATTTTCATTTGGAATTTATAAGTTTTGAGAGTCGCAGAGGCATTATAAAACAAGGGGTGTCAAGTACAAAACCCGGCACAGGCGGCCGTCATACAACGCTTCGCCGCTAGCGCTTAACCTCCGCTTATGCATAACGACCGCCTGTGCCTCCGTACTGTGTACGCCCGTCTTGAGCAAAGTGACGGTGGTTTTGTCTTGTTAACTCAACCCCCTAAGATGGTAACGCCACCCCCTTACCTTAAAGGGTGGTACTCCGGCAACCCCGTAACTTCCGTACTCCCCGGCCTTTGCTGGAAAAAGCGTTCCGCAGGAGAAAAGCCGGGCGGTATTCCGTTAAGAAATCCGTACTGTCTGAGCGTAGCGAGTTTACGGATTTTAGGAATATCGTCCGGCTTTTCAGCTTTTGGAGGCTTGGGGCCTAGACCTTTTGTTACTTTTGGGGCAATGCCAAAAGTAAAAGGCCCTCACCTTGTATTCGATTGACCAAATATCTGATGTGTGCAAATCCAAAGAACTAGCTAAAAGGTTTGTTTCTTGGGGGTCTGTTCTCCTAGCAGTTCCATAATGGCGAGAAAAATTTTAGACTGCTTTTGTTTCTCCCGGAGAGAAAAGCGATGGTTGCGGATAGTTGAGGTACTGCCTGTATTGAGGGTTTTGGCAATCTCGGTATCGGTGTGTCCTTCATAGAAAAGCTCGAGAATCGTTTTTTGGTGATCGGTTAGCCCGGTTAACTTTTTATCTAGGTTAATCAGCACTTCAAAGGGGGAGTGGTGCTGTGCCGCAATGTGAATCGCAACATACTTGCGGGCCTCGTATAATTGATCTTGATGGGGGTAAATTACTCCATTGGCAAAGCTTTTTCCACAAATCAGGCAAACAAACTCGTCGGTTTGTTTGTAATAGAGATAACCTTGCTTTATTTCATCAAGCGATGCCTGCCAAAATAGTTCTGTTAAGTCATTCATCTAAACACCTCATTATAGTATCTATCACTGGTACAGATGTTATTATAATTTGTTTATCTTTATTAGTAAAGATGCAAATACTCGTTGTTTACTTATATTATAGATAATTTGTATTTTATCTATAATAACCTGCAATTGTTTGCAACAACTGGTATGATAGGAAAATATAACGAAAAATTGGTTTGTTAGGCTATCGTGATTTGCACCATCGTCAGCTAATAAGACAAAATTCTTAATAATGATGTCAAAAAATTCAGAAGGTAGAATCATTGTTTTTAAGGAATACTATCAATCATAAAACCTCAGTAACCCATTTTATTTGCTGGAGTTATGTTTGACTTCATTGCAAATACGAATTAGAAAGAGGAGGCAAAGAAAATCATGAGAAGCCATATAACCACAAAGGGTCTAGAACGGGCAACACATCGCGCGTTATATTATTCGATGGGTTTTTTACCAGAAGATTTAGAAAAACCATTGGTTGCTGTTGTAAATACTCAAAATGAGACCATGCCTGGACACCGGCATTTGGACACCATAGCCAGGGCGGTCAAAGAAGGCATTATTGCCGCAGGCGGCACGCCAATAGAGTTTCCGACAATCGGTCTTTGTGATGGGATTGCGCAAGGCAACTATGGCATGCACTATCCACTGGCAAGCCGGGAATTGATTTGTGACTCGGTAGAATGTATGATCAACGGTCATCAATATGATGCTATGGTACTTATCACTAACTGTGACAAAATAACACCAGGGCTGCTGATGGCGGCTGTTCGCCTCAATATTCCGGCCATTATGATTAGCGGTGGACCAATGGCTACTGGTTGTGTTGATGATCAGGAAATTGGCTATACTGACTTGATGGCTGCACAGGGCGATGTCGCTAGAGGCATTATTACCCGTGAGGAATTATCAAGAAGAGAAAGAGATGCACTGCCTGGTTGTGGCGCCTGTAATTTGCTGGGAACAGCCAATACCATGAACTACCTCACTGAGGCGCTTGGCATGTGTTTGCCTGGTGCGACCTGCCTGGCAGGGACTGGCAGACGGTTAGCTTTAGCCAAACAAACAGGTATGAAGATTATGGAACTGTACAACAAGTCAATTTTGCCACGGCAGATTGTGACCAAAGATGCCATTGAAAATACAATTACTGTGGACTTGGCTATTGGGGGCTCAACTAACACACTTTTACATTTAACAGCGTTGGCTAAAACTGCAGATATTGATTTTGATATCAACAGCTTTGCTGAACTTGCTCAAAAAGTCCCTCACCTTGTAAAAATCAAACCTGCCAATAATGGCCATTATCCGGCTGATGTTCATAATGCTGGCGGTATAACGGCATTAATGGGCCAATTGAGTAAAGCTGGTTTGTTGCACAACGATGCCCTAACCGTAACTGGTAAAACGGTTGCCGAGAATGTCAGTGATGCTAAGGTAATCAATAGCAATGTCATTAGGCCAATGGATAACCCGTATTCAGCCAAAGGCGGACTGCAATTGCTATATGGCAATCTGGCACCTGAAGGGGCCGTATGCAAAAGTGCGGCAGTTGTACCGGAAATGCACCACCACAAAGGTCCGGCCAGAATTTTCAACCAGGAAGAGCCAGCTGTCGCTGCCATCTACGGGGGGCAGATTAAACCCGGTGATGTGGTTGTAGTAAGGTATGAAGGTCCGAAAGGCGGCCCGGGCATGCGGGAAATGCTCACAGCTACGGCTGCAATTGTTGGTATGGGCTTATCCAAAGAAGTAGCTTTGGTAACTGATGGCCGTTTCTCTGGTGCTACAGCAGGCGCTGCTATTGGACATGTTTCCCCGGAAGCAGCCGTAGGCGGCCCGATTGCCCTGATTGAAGAAGGCGATATGATTGAGATTGATATCACGAACGGCACCGTTCATCTGCATGTTAGTGATGAAGAATTAGCTCGCCGCAAAGCGGCCTGGCAGCCTGCCAAACAAGATCATGTAATTAAAGGCAGTTATCTTGATCGCTATTCTAAGATGGTATCGTCAGCAATGGCGGGTGCCGTATTTAAATAATTTAATTGCAAAAATAATAGGAGGTAATAGAAAATGGCTAAAACAAAAATTACAATTCCTCAGATTCTTGAGACCAAACAAAATGGTAAAAAGTTCAAAATGATTACAGTATATGATTATCCGATGGCTGGTATTGTCGATCGCTCGGCTGCCGAACTTATCTTAGTCGGCGATTCGCTGGGAATGGTTATTCAGGGTAAGGACAGTACTGTGCCAGTAGAATTTGAAGAAGAACTATATCATTTAAAGCTTGTCCGCCGGGGAGCACCTAATACCTTTGTTGTTGGCGATATGCCCTTTTTATCCTACCAAGTAAATCGCGATGAAGCCATTCGCAATGCAGGCACTCTGCTAAAAGCTGGTGCTGATTGTGTTAAAATGGAAGGCAACATTAAAATTGCCGACACGGTAAAAGCGGTAGTGGATGCCGGTATCCCAGTTATGGGGCACATCGGCTTAACGCCGCAAACAGCCGCAATGATGGGCGGTTTTAAAGTTCAAGGAAAAAGCGCGGAAGCTGCTGAAAAGCTGATGCAAGATGCCATTGCTATTGACAATGCTGGTGTTTTTGCCATGGTGTTAGAATGTATGCCTGCTGGTTTGTGCAAGTTAATCACTGAGCGGGTCAAGTGTGCGACAATCAGTGTTGGCGGCGGTGGAGACTGTAATGGACATAACCTTAACGCCTATGATTTACTCGGCATTTTTGATAAGTTTGTTCCTAAATTTGTTAAACAATATGCGCAAATGGGACAGCAAATGGTTGATGTTTTTGACACTTGGTGCCAAGAAATAGATGATGGCACCTTCCCGGAAGAAAAGCACTGCTTTACTATGAGTGATGACGACTTGAAACGTTTATACTAATTTAATCAGGAGATGTGATATATAATGGCTAAAAAAACAATTAATGATTTTGCTCAAATGGTAGCTAAAGGTGAAAAAATCGTATATCTTACAGCTTATGACTATCTTACTGCTAAAATGGAAGAAAAAGCTGGCGTGGATATGATCTTGGTTGGCGATTCTCTCGGTATGGTAAGCTTAGGCTATGATACTACCTTTCCGGTAACTATGGATGATATGATTCGCCATTGCTCGGCTGTCCGTCGCGGTGCACCTAATACCTTTATTGTTGGCGATATGCCATATATGTCTTACCAGACTTCCAATGAGCAAGCTATTGCTAATGCTGGTCGCTTTATCAAAGAAGCTGGTGCCGATTGTATCAAATTGGAAGGCGGCGGCCCAATGATTGCTGAACGGATTAAATCCATCCAGCAAGCGGGTATTCTGGTTATGGGTCACATTGGCTTGACACCGCAGCTTATGGGTCAAATCGGTGGTTACAAAGCCCAGGGGCGCAGTTCAGCTGCTGCCATGAAAATCGTGAATGAGGCCAAAGCCGTGGAAGAGGCAGGTGCATTCAGCATTCTGGTAGAGGGCATTCCTACTGCTGTCGGTAAAGCCATCACCGAAAGAGCGGGGATTCCTATTCTGGGTATTGGTGCTGGTTCTTATACTCATGGCCAACTACTGATTTATGCTGATATGGTTGGTATGTATGATAACTTTACGCCGAAATTCGTTAAGAAGTATGCTAATGTTGGCGAAGTCCTGACAAATGCATTTAAAGAATATACTGAGGAAGTCAGAAACGGGCAATTCCCGGTTGACAGTGAACATACCTATGGTATGAAACAAGAAGATGTAAAAGAGTTTCTTGCTTTGTTGGATAAATAATCAGCAAACGCTAGAAAGGCTGCGGGGAAATATCCTCCAGCCTTTTTTAACGATACGAATTATGGCAAAATTCATGAGATTTTGTTAAATGATATCTAAATCAAGGAGGAGTCAGCAATGAGCTTTTATTCACAGATGTTACCAAGTTATACAGTAGGTGATGATGCCTATAAAAATGTTCCTACAATTTGTGAACCTTACGGAACAAAGGCAGTTGTTATCGGCGGAAAAAGAGCTATTGAAGCAGCTAAAAGGTATTTACTTGATGCCCTAAAGGGTTCCAAAATTGAAATAATCGACTTTATTTGGTATGGCGGCGAGGCATCATTTGAAAATGGGGATACTCTTATTGCCAATCCTAAAGTTCAGGAAGCTGACATGGTTTTTGCCGTCGGCGGTGGAAAGGCGATTGACTGCTGTAAGTATGCAACCTATGTAGCTAAAAAGCCATTATTCTCTTTCCCAACAATAGCAGGAACATGTGCAGGCGTTTCTTCTGTTGCTGTTATATATTATCCAAATGGAGTTATTCGTGATACCTGGCAGCGTGCTGATGGCATGCCACCTATTCACGTTTTCATAAACACAACAGTTATCGCTGAGGCACCAGAGGTTTACTTATGGACAGGTATGGCTGACACAATGGCTAAGCACTTTGAAACTACGCTTGCAAGCCGTGGCAAGGCATTAGCGCATGGAAATGCATTTGGTGTAGCTATGGGCGTTCAGTGCTATAAGCCTCTGGTTCAGTACGGAGCAAAAGCCCTTGAAGATTGCAGAAACAATACTCCTTCCTTCGAGGTTGAACAGATTTGTCTTTGTAACCTTGTCACAACAGGCATCGTTTCAAACTTCATTGAGTTTTCAATCAATAGCAGCATCGCTCATTCGCTTTTCTATGGTATGACTGTCCTTCCACAGATTGAAAAGAACCATCTTCATGGCGAAGTTGTTTCCTATGGTGTTCTTGTACTGCTTATGTATGATAATCAGATGGATAAGCTGGAAGAGCTTTACGATTTCTATAAAACAGTTAAGCTGCCAACAAAGCTTGCTGATATAGAGGTTACATACGACGAGCTTGGGCCTGCAATCGAAACAACGCTTACTGTAAGAGATGTTAAGAATGCACCTTATGAAATAACCGCAGAAAAACTTTATAAAGCTATTGCAGACCTGGAAGAGTATAATAAAAAAAGAGGATAAGTGTCTTTTAGAAAGAGGTGTTGGACGATGAAAAAGTTTACGTTAAAGTATGGCAAGGAAGAAATGAGTTTTTCTGTTCCGGCAGAACAGCTCCTGCACGAAGTTGTTGGTAAAGAGTATCCGCCTATCGCCGATATCCCTCAGGCTGTGCGCGAGGCACTGGCTAAACCGATTGACGCGCCGCCACTGGGCGAGCTGGTTAGAGCTGGCGAGACAGTCGCGATTGCCGTTAGTGATATTACCCGTGCCTGGCAGAAAATGCCGGTAGTATTGCCTGAGATTATTGATACCCTTAACAAAGCTGGCATACCGGACAGTAATATTACTATTATTATCGCGGTAGGCGGCCATCGTCAAAATACCGAGCAAGAGTTTGTTCAGTTATGCGGCAAAGAAATCTACGATCGAATTAAAATAGTAAATCATGATGCCTTTGATTCGGACAACATGGTGTACTTTGGTAAGACCAGTACCGGAACTGAGGTTTCTATTAACAAAATAGCAGCTGAAGCCGACAGGTTAATTCTAACAGGCGGCATTGTCTACCATTATATGGCTGGCTTCGGCGGCGGGCGTAAAAGTATTGTTCCAGGCATTAGTTCCATTAAGACCATTCGACAGAATCACTTATGGGGACTTGGACGTGCTGTAGGTGCCGGCTCTAACCCTAATTCTGCTTCCAGAAAGACGCAAGGCAATGAGCTGCATGAAGATATGATGGAGGTTGGCGGCTTCATTAAGCCTGACTTTATCGTTAATACGGTGCCTACTCCTGACGGTCAATTTGGTGGCGTTTTCGCCGGAAACTGGGTTTCGGCCTGGAAGGAAGGCTGTAAACTGGTAGATCAACTTTATGGTGTACCAATCGATAACTTAGCAGATATTGTAGTTACCACAGCTGGTGGCTTTCCTAAAGATATTAATCTTTACCAAACCGGTAAGACCATGGATAACGCCTATTATGCTGTGAAAAAAGGCGGTGCGGTAGTACTCTTAAGTGAGTGTGCAGACATTTACGAACCAGAGGAATTTTCCCGCTGGTTTCAATATGATGACAAGCTGTCCATGGAAAAAGCGTTGCGCGCAGACTTTGGAATACCAGGCTGGGTAGCGCTAAAAGAAGTGGAATGCAGCAGCCATGCCACTTATGTCATGGTTACGCGTGCTGAAAATGCCGAGTTTGTTCGCAAGACTGGTATGATTCCCACAACCACGATTGAGGAGGCGCTCCGAATTGCCAGGGAAAGATGTGGCGAAACTAACCCCACCTATACTGTAATGCCGCAGGGTGCCAATACGCTGCCGATTTTGCGGTAAAGTATCTGGGCGGTAATCCGCTCTAAGACTTCCAAGGGGAGTAAGAGTTGAGTTACTAAGTTGCTGTTTGACTAAACTTTATATAGGTTGCGTTAAGAAACTCACTAAAGGTAGAAACTATTAGTGGGTTTTTCTTATAGTTACAGCATGTGTGCAATATATTCATGATGGGCATCAATAAAGTCCGGAGGTAATTGAGCGATAATTGGCAAATATATAAACATAGAAAATTTTTAAACAGGAAAGCTTGTTATGTTATAGAGTAGATGCAGGCTTCCCTTCCCTGGCCAGGGGCATACCCAAAAGAGTCTTAATAATCTAATTAATGCGGAAAAGGGGGATATTATGGTAAGTGCAGTTGAAGAAAAAACAATAAGCAAGTTACGTTGGAAGTTGCTTCCCTATCTGATGTTACTGTACATCATGGCTATGGTTGATAGGGTAAACGTTGGTTTTGCCGCATTGCAAATGAATGCGGACTTGGGTATAAGCCCTAGTATGTTCGGATTTATCGCTGGTATCTTTTTTATTGCATACTTCTTCTTTGAAGTACCTAGTAATGTTATTATGCACAGAGTTGGGGCTCGTATCTGGATTACCCGGATTCTTATTAGCTGGGGTTTGGTAACCGTATTTACAGGCTTTGTTCAAAGCTCAACTCAATTTGGTATTTTACGTGTTCTACTTGGTGTTGCTGAAGCTGGTTTCTATCCCTGTATTATCCTGTATTTGACCTTTTGGTTTCCGGGCAAGTACTTTGCTAGTGCTGTTTCCATCTTTATGTGCGGCATGGCGTTGGCAAACATTATAACAGGGCCGATTTCCACTTGGATTATGGAAAATGTTGCGTGGATGGGCATAACAGGCTGGCGCTGGTTATTCGTTTTAGAAGGAGCACCTGCGGTATTGCTTGGTTTTGTAACCTATTTCACGATGATTGACCGTCCTGAACAAGCGAAATTCCTGGAAAAAGATGAGAAAGAATGGCTTCTTGCTGAACTGAAAAAGGAACATGACGCAAAAGCTGCTTTTGTACCTGCTAACAAATGGGATGTATTCAAAATGGGGAAAGTTTGGCATTTATCTTTCTGCTATCTGTGCTATGTTATTGCCTTATACGGTTTGGGATTATGGATGCCCCAGATTATTAAGGGCTTATCAAAAGCATTGAGTCTTACCAATATAGGATTGATTTCTAGCATTCCTTACTTCTTTGCTGTAGTCGCGATGGTGCTTGTTGCCCGTCACTCAGACAAGACCGGGGAGCGTAAGTACCATGGCTCGCTGCCAATTAGTGTGGCTTTCTTTAGCCTGATTGGTTTAACAATGACAAATGATTTATGGATTTCTATGGGGCTTATTTGCATAAGCCAGATGGCTATTTACTGCTTTGTCGGTACATTCTGGTGTTTCCCTAATATGTACCTGACCGAAGCAACGGCTGCAGTTGGTATAGCCATCATTAATTCGACAGCTAACCTTGGCGGTTTCATTGGACCCTATGTTGTAGGCTTCCTTAAAGAACTAAGCGGTGGATCGACCACCTTGAGCATGTACTTCCTGGCATCATTTGCCATTATGGGTACAATATCGGTATTAGCTCTTGGCAAGCCGCCAGCCGAGAAACGAGCTGAGAGTCAATTGAATTAACGGCAAAATAGTCTTGGATAGAAGTGAACAAAAAGGGTTGAGAGGAGAAGTCCTCACAGCCCTTTTGTTACGACATATTCTGCATTAATATATCAAAATAATGCAGGATTTTTATTAGCGAATGGATAATAGTTAGCGGTAATAACCTTATGTGGAAAGTACGAGGTAATTATAAATGACCAGTGATATTGCTAACAAAATAAAAGAAACGTTTCAAGTAAATATTGTTAGTGATCAGCAGTTTGGCTGGGGAGAACAACATTGGTTGCAATTAGAACCAGATAAGTCGAAAACTCAGCCAACTGTATCTGTATCAACGGTATACCCTGGCGGTTCACAGTCACCGCATGTGCATTCCGGTTATATCGAGATTATCATTGGCCTTGATGGTATGACTACTCATTGGTGCGACGACCGGGAAATAAAACTGGAAGAAGGTAAAATCAGCTATATCAGTGAGGGAAGTAAGCATCGTATTGTCAATAATTCACCAAAGCCGATTTCTTTTCTTAGCATTGTCTACTCAACGATTCCCAAGCCATTGGAAGAGGGAATTATTGGTAAGGATATTGAGCTTAGTGAAGTGGCCAAGCTGATTAACCTTGATTCTATTGTTGAAAAGTTTGCACAATCAGTCCAAATGACGGTTACACTGATTGATGTAGCTGGTAATTTTCTGACAGATAAGAACAATTTGCCTGAGATCTGTCAACGATGTATAAACGAACAGTGCGGAAACTGTATTTTGAATAAGACAACCTTAACGACCCCTTATTTAGAACAGAAGATTTTCCATTGTAAATTTGGTGTTTCGGCAATCCAAAGCCCCTTTGTTATTAATGATAAGGTATTAGGCTATCTCGGTTGCGGTTATGGAAGAATGTCAACAAACATAACCCAGGCAGAGCCAGCTCCAAGCAATATTGCAGCCAACAGTGCGCAGGAAGTCTATTTCAAGCTGAACTTTATCCACCGCAATCACCTTAATTCTGTTGCTGAAACTTTGTCATTAGTGAGTGCTTCGCTTGTACAGCTAATGGTTAATTCCATGAAAGAAAAAGAACTGAGCGACTACCGGGTTAATTTATCGCAAGAACGGGAAAAACAAGCATTACTGCATCATTCCCTAAGCCAGGCGCGACTGAAATTTTTAGAATCACAAGTTAATCCGCATTTTCTTTTTAACACACTAAATACCATCGCTCAACAGGCTGAAATGGATGGTGCCAGCACTTTGGCGTCGCTAACCTACTCGCTCTCGAATCTGCTCAGATTGAGTTTGGGCAAAGTAGATTCGTTAGTGACGATCGAAGAAGAATTAAGCTATATTAAAGACTACTTGTTTATTCAACAGACGCGGTTTCCAGATAAATTTACTGTTGATATTGACATAGATCCCGCGATCTTAGGAATAAAAATTCCCTTTATGACGATAATGGTGTTAATAGAGAATTCTATATTGCACGGATTTAAAAATGTTCGTCAAGAAGGACAACTTTGGGTGCATGGGTACATGCAAGGAAACTGTGGAGTTATTGAGGTTTGCGACAATGGTTGTGGAATACCTGACGCCATTGTTGAGGCAGTTCGGGAACTGGCTAATGCTGATTATGATCCGCCAAGTCTGAAAGGGATTGGGCTCAAAAACATTTTCTTGCGGTTAAAGCATTATTATGAAGAAAAATTTGAACTTACGATCAATCGGTCATCAGCAGGAGGAACGTTAGCTCGGATTGTCTTGCCATTATAGGTTGACTTCAACGCGAGACGAGTGGGGGGGAGCAAATGTACAAAATGATTATTGCCGATGACGAGCCTGCGGTGCGCCAATACCTGCGGTATATTGTTAAACAGTACAATTTGCCTTTCCAAATCTGCGGTGAGGCAGAGGATGGAGAACAAGCTGTGCAGTTGGCAGACTTGTATCAGCCGGAGTTTATCATACTCGATATTAATATGCCGTTGATGAATGGTCTTGAGGCGGCAAAGCTTATTAGGGAAAGGCACAAAGAGGCAATTATTTATATATTAACTGCCTATAGTCAATTTGAATATGCTCATCAAGCTGTGCAAACTCATGTTGCCGACTATCTGCTAAAGCCTATTAAACCAGCTCAATTGGCAGATGCACTTCGCAAAGGTATCGCCAGCGCGTTAAGTCAACGAATATCGAAACAACGGCTCCAGCGGTTGGAGCAACAAATTGCCAAAGACAGACCTGTTGTGACACAACAGCGGTTATTTGAATTATTGAAATCGGACAGTGATAATCCTGGTGCTTTGAAATTATTGCAGTGTATCTCTAAAATGGAAGATTTCAGTCCGGCTGCTATCCTTTCTGTGTCGTATTGGCATAATTCGGAGAGGCCCCAGAGTGGTGGGATGGAAGAACGACTTCTGCAGGAAAGTACGACTCATTTCGGGGAAAATGCCATTGTAACCTCATTTAGTGATGAATTAGTGATGATTTTTGATCATTGGGATTATGATGAACGCTGTGTATTGCAGACTCAATTGGAAGAGTGGGAACGAAAATATGCGATTACGATTTGTGCCGGTCTCAGTTTGGTGGCTAGACCGTCGCAAATTGGTGGGGACTACAAGAATGCCAAGAAGAAACGGGAGGCCGGTTTATTCTGGCAACAGCAGGGGCTCTTAGTAATTGACAGTGCTGTGGATGGACCTAAAGAAATAGAATGTGAGGTCATTCAAAAACAACTACGGGAATATCTGCTGGAACGTAAACCAGAGCAAGCCAAAACAGTTTTTCGCCAGTTTTTGAGTGACGCCAAGCAGTGTGTTTGTCAGCCTGAATATGTGCACGCCGCAATTATAAAAATCGCCAATAATCTGGTTGGAAAGTATGCGGAATATATTATTTCCGATATTGATGCAAATTTGATTCGCAAGAATTTCATCACGCAAGTGAATCAGACAGCTTCAGTATGCGATTTAGAACAATGTTTGTGTAATTTGATTGACACTTTGGAGAGTAATGTTGGCTCTTTAGAGCAAAATCAAGCCGAGCAAGCAGTGAAATGGGCGGTTGAGTATATCAATACTAACTACCATAAAGACCTTACACTGGAACAATTGGCCGAAAAATTATTTATGAGTACAGGCTATTTTTGCCGTATTTTTAAGAAACATGCCGGCGAAGGTTACGCGACTTATTTGACGAATATTCGCTTGAAAAAAGCGAAAGAAATGTTGCTAACAGGTAAATATACTGTTAATGAGGTTGCTCGCATGGTGGGATTTCGTGATGCCAGTTATTTTAGCAGCGTTTTTAAAAAACACTACCAACAATCACCCAGTAATCTTGCTGCGTCTCTACGGGAGGCAAGTGTTTGACATAGGTAGGGTTTGAATTTTATATAAAATGGAGGTATAAACATGTTTAAAGGGGTACTGTCACCGATTATTACTATTCTTGATGAACAAGGAAGGATTGATTTCAAAGGGAATGAGACCCACATCAACCGGCTAATTGACAATGGGATTAACGGAATTCTTTTTTTAGGCAGTATTGGTGAGTTTTTCGCACTTTCTATGGAAGAAAAAAAGGAGTTTATCAAATTTGCCATAAAGACAGTAAACAAACGGGTACCTGTACTTATCGGCACAGGCGGTACGGTGCAAGCAGAGGTTATTGAACTTACTCGTTTTGCGGAGCAGGCTGGTGCTGATGCGGCAGTAGTTATATCGCCGTATTACTTTAAGTTGAATACCGAAACAATCTACCAGTATTATGCCAGTATTGCCCGTAGTACCTCGCTGCCGATTGTACTATATAATTTCCCTGACAGGACGTCTTACGACCTTACACCAGAACTTGTGCTTAGTTTGGTCAAAGAGTTTGACAATATTGTGGGAATCAAAGATACGGTAGATAACATTAGCCATACGCGAAAAATGATCCAGCTTGTCAAGACGGAACGCCCAGATTTTAGTGTTCTTTCAGGGTTTGATGAATATCTGATACCTAACCTAATGGCAGGTGGTGATGGTGTTTTGTGCGGTTTAACCAATATCATTCCGCAGGTTTTTGCTGGTCTTATGAACGCCTATGCTGCGAAAGATTTAGACAAGGTTGCGGTAGCGCAAGCCAAGATTTCCCTGCTAATGAACCTGTATGATGTGTCCCAGCCCTTTATTGCCGGCATTAAAGGTGCTGCCGCCGCCACCGGACATCCCTTTGTTCCGGCGGTAAAAGAACCAGCTACTGGTTTGACAACTACGCAATTACAGACAATCCAGGAGTTGCTGAAAAAAGCAGAGGCTACCCAGAGTTAGTCTAAAAATATTTTTTGAGGGATACTATAGTGAGCAGGAATAAGGCTGGTGATTGTCGAAGTGTGTAAGACAATACCAAACAGAGGTTGATAATGTCGAACGGAGGTGGGGCTAGTGGCTGGCAAACAGGAGGGCGAAAGAACTATTCAATCAGTAGTACGCGCGCTTAAGATCGTAGAGTATGTAGCAGAACATGGCAACATTGCCGGTCTAACAGAAATAAGCAAAGGTATTGACATAAACAAGAGTACTGCCCATGGTCTTATTGCTACCTTGGAGAAATTTGGCTATATGCGTCAGGACACCAAGACAGGAAAATATTCTCTTGGTGTAAAGGTATTTGAATTAGGTCAGGCTTATATCGCCAATCTAGATTTGCGAGATATTGCGTTGCCGTACCTGAAGGAGTTATCGCTTACTTATCAGGAAACAACGCATCTTGCGATACTTTCCGGTGAAGATGTTGTTTATATCGATAAAGTGGATGGTTTGCGATCAGTTGGTATACGATCACAAGTCGGTGGTCGCAACCCGGCTTATTGTACAGGTGTTGGTAAGGTGTTGCTCTCAGGTCTGGATAAGCAGCAAATTTTGGATTTATATTATGACCGTGTATTACAAAAATACACAAGTAATACCGTGACAGACTTGCCGGAACTGCTTTATCAGCTACAGCAGGTACGGGAAATGGGATATGCTTTCGACAGTCAGGAGTTTGAGCAGGACTTACAATGTATTGCCGCACCGGTAAAAGATAGTTCCGGCTCAATTATCGCCGCGATTAGCCTTTCGGGACCGGCTAGCAGGCTGTTGGTGCCCCAGCTTGATGAAATTGCCATCAGAGTGGTAAGGACTGCCAAGGATATTTCGCATCAATTGGGGTTTAAGGATTAATTTCAAGTTTTTTATTCGGTATTAAATTTTTTTAGGTGAAAGTACGAACTGTGTTTGACAATGCCGAACTAACATAGCGAAGAGGATTAGAGAGGATGGGTAATTTGGAGCAAAAGAAATTACGGGCAGCTATTATTGGCCCAGGTAACATTGGAATTGACTTAATGATGAAGATTCGTCGCAGTGAAAATTTGGAAATGGTGATGATGGCAGGTATTATTGCCGAATCGGAAGGTCTGCGAATGGCGAAGGAATTCGGCATTGCAATCACTGCCGAAGGTATTGATGGTCTGTTAGCATATCATGCTAAAAATAAAATTGATTTTGTATTTGATGCCACTGGTGCCAGACCGCATGCCAAGCATGCACCGTTATTAAAAGGGGCAGGGATTTTTGCGATTGATCTGACTCCGGCCGCAGTTGGCCCGTATATGGTTCCAGCAGTAAATATGGAGCAGCATATCAATGAATGCAACGTTAACATGGTCACCTGTGGTGGACAGGCAACTGTGCCGATTGTTTATGCGGTTAACCGGGTCGCGTCGGTAGAGTATGCGGAAATTGTTGCCACACTTAGCAGTCTGAGTGCCGGTCCGGGTACCAGACAGAATATTGACGAATTTACACAGACTACCCGCGATGCATTAGTGAAGGTTGGCGGGGCAAAAAAAGCCAAAGCGATTATTATTCTCAATCCGGCTGATCCACCGATCATGATGCGCAATACGATCTATACCAAATGCGATACCAGCAAAATCAAGGAAATCATTGACTCTGTGAATGCCATGGTAGCGGATTTGAGACAATATGTACCAGGTTATCGTTTGAAGGTGGAACCATATGCTGACGGCGATCGTGTGGTTACGATGGTAGAAGTCGAAGGTAGGGGAGATTATTTACCTAAGTACTCCGGCAATCTCGATATTATTACGTCCGCTGCTGTAGCTGTTGCAGAACATTATGCAAAACTGAAGTCCGGGGAGGTAATGAAATGAAATCAATACGAATTTTTGACACAACACTGCGTGACGGAATGCATGCCGTCAGTCACCAAATGACACCTGAACAAATGGCGACTATTGCAGCCCGACTGGATGCAGCCGGTGTAGATACCATAGAGGTTGGTCATGGCGACGGTATCGGTGGATCATCCATGCAATACGGTTTTGCCAGAGCCACAGACGAAGAGTATTTCAAAGCAGTTTCCAAAGTTTTAAAGAAAACAAAGTTTGCCGTTTTATTGATTCCTGGAATCGGCACAGTGGAAGATCTGCAGGTGGCTATGGAGTACGGTTTGAATACCGTACGGGTGGCTACCCATGTTACTGAAGCCGATACGGGCGAACAGCATATTAAATTTGCCAAACAAAATGGACTGGAGACTGTCGGCTTTTTGATGATGTCCCATATGGCATCACCGGAAAAAGTGGTGGAGCAAGCCAAAAAGTTTGAAAGCTACGGTGCGGACCGGATTAATATAACCGATTCGGCCGGAGCGATGCTGCCAGCCGAAATTAAAATTAGGATTGAGAGCGTACTGGATGCGGTATCGGTTCCTGTAGGTTTTCATGCCCATAACAATTTGGGCTTGGCAGTTGGCAATACGCTGGCTGCGATTGAGGCTGGCGCATCGTCGGTGGACGGTACTGTGCGTGGACTGGGTGCCGGGGCTGGCAATGCTCAGTTGGAAGTACTGATTGCCGCAATGAGCAAGGCGGGTTATGAAACCGGGGTTGATTTTTATAAACTTATGGATCTAGGCAAAGATGTTATCGACGATATGATGGACCGTCCTCAGATCATTAGTAATGAGGCATTGGCAATCGGTTATGCCGGCGCTTACGGAAGCTTTATGCTTCATAGCCGTCGGGCGGCTGAGAAGTTTGGGGTAGATGCGCGTGATATCTTGTTGGAACTGGGACGGCGCAAAACGGTAGGCGGACAAGAAGACTTGATTATTGACGTAGCCATTGAACTGGCTAAGCAAAAAGCCGCTTTATAGTGAATCAAAAACAATAGAGGGAGGAACAAAGGTTATGGGAAATAGAAGCAACGATATTTTAAACAAACCCGATTGGTGTTTCAACCGCAGTGTATTTAAGTCAGTGGGGTATTCTGATGATGATTTGAACCGACCTGTTATTGGTATCGCTAACTCCTGGAATGAACTAGTACCTGGTCATGCCAACCTGCGCCAGGTTGCTGAACATGTGCGCAAGGGTGTTTACCGGGCTGGTGGGACTGTTGCGGAATTCGGCGTTATTGGTGCTTGTGACGGTACGGCTCAGGGACATGCAGGCATGCACTATATTTTACCGTCGCGGGACCTAATTGCCAACGATATTGAGGTAATGGTTGAAGCTCATCGGTTAGACGGTATTGTTATGTTAGGCTCCTGTGACAAGATTGTCCCAGGAATGTTAATGGCAGCGGCCAGACTTAAAATCCCGGCTATTTTTCTAAATGGTGGGCCGATGCTTGGCGGCGTAACATTTGATAATCGGAAATCTGATTTAACAACAATGTCAGAAGCCTTGGGTATGTTGAAAAGTGATAAAATTGACGAACAAAGCTATGAACAGTTAGAGGAACTATGCGGACCGACCTGTGGCTCTTGCGCTTTTTACGGGACGGCGAATACGATGTGCTGTCTGGCAGAAGCGCTGGGAATGTCCTTGCCGGGAGCGGCCCTTGTGCCTGCCGTTTATGCAGATAGGCTGAGGCTGGCAGAAAATACGGGTAAGGCCATAGTCTCGTTAGTAACTAGCCAAATAACGGCTGACAAAGTCATTACCTATCAGTCGCTGGAGAACGCCATCCGGGTATTGATGGCTACCGGCGGATCGACAAATGCCGTGTTGCACCTGTCGGCTGTTGCGGCAGAACTGGGCATTGAGGCTGAGACCATGATGGAAGCCTATGACAGGCTCAGTCAGTCCACGCCGCAGATTGCCAAAGTAAATCCGGCCTCGCAGTATGATATGGAAGATTTTCATCAGGCGGGAGGGATTCCGAAGGTGATGCAAGAAATTAAGCACCTGCTTAATAAAGACAGCATTACCGTAAGCGGCAAAACGGTAGAACAAAACCTGGCAGACTATAAATTCAAATACCCCTTTAATTACAACGTGATTAGCACGCTGGACAAACCTTTTGGAACACAGAAAGGGTTAGCAATTTTAAGGGGAAATCTTGCGCCGGAGACAGCGGTAACCAAACCGGCGGCAATTGACCCGGCTATGCATGTATTCACAGGCAGCGCCAAAGTGTTTGATTCTGAAGAAGCTGCAGAAGCGGCCATATTGAATGGCGGTATTACTGCAGGCGATGTTGTAGTTATCCGCTACGAAGGGCCGAAAGGCGGCCCGGGTATGAGAGAAATGTATAAAGCAATGAAGTACCTTTATGGTATGGGCTTGGCCAAGAAAACAGCGCTGATTACTGACGGACGTTTTTCGGGCACCAATAATGGCTGCTTTGTTGGACACATCTCGCCGGAAGCAGCGGAGGGCGGGCCGTTAGCTGCCGTAGAAAACGGGGATAAGATTACTATAGATGTTACTAAGGGACTGCTGCAGCTGCATCTTTCTGATGAGGAAATTAGTGCAAGGCTGAAAAAATGGCAAAGACCGGAGCCTAAATTTACCCGCGGTTATTTAGGCATCTATTCCAAGTTAGCAAGCTCGGCGGCTAAAGGTGCTGTGATCAAGCTTTAAGCAAGAAACCGCCTGCTGACAGGTGATTCTTCAAGCGATATGGTATTGGGGAGGATTAAACTTGCAGACAAATAAAATTGCACTTATTGCTCCTAATAAAGATTTCACTTTGCGTGCTTTGGATTTATTCAGTGAATGGGGAGAAAAGATCCATGTGGCTGTGGCCTCAGGGGAAGATAGTATTGCCATTGCGCAGCAGCTCAGCGAAAGAGGAGCGGATGCACTTATTTGTTATGCGACCTTTAGTGAGACTATAAAGACAACGGTTACTATTCCTACTGTTGCTCTCCGGCCAAGTATGTTGGATATTTTGCAGAGCTTGCAGGGGGTTAAGGAGTGGCTGGAAAAAAACGGGAACTTGACCCCCGCTCGGCAGACTGTAGGGCTATTTGGTGATGCTATAATTGCTGACGCCACAGTTGTTGCTGACATCCTGGGAATTAAGACTAAGATTTTAACTTGTATTCAAGGAGAAGATCTATCAGAGATTGTAGCGATTGTAAAAGAAATTGCGGATATAGCTGACAGTCAGGGTGGTGAACCATCAGCTGATATGGATACCATTCCCTGTTTTCCAATAACAGTAGGGCGTGAAACTGTGTTTAAGTCGGTATACCGAGCGCGCGAGTTGGTTTTGGCTGGACGCGTGGACAAGGTAAAACTGGAGCAGTTCAAAGCCATTATGGAGTTTATCGGAGAAGGCATAGTTGTTATTGACAGTCAGCGGCGAATTGCGTATGTTAACCATACGGCAGAAAAATTGCTGAACAAGAATAAAGCGCAGATTGTGGGCTATCTTGCCGCCACTGTTTTTCCGGACATAAATCTGGATGATACGTTACGGTATGGACAGACAAGAATGGCAGCACTGAATGATGGTGGCGATCAAGACTTTACTTGCCGGATTGTACCCATGCTTGTCAGCGGACAAACAGTGGGTGCAATAGTAACAATTACCGAAGCGCCGTTTTCTGTTAAGGACAAAGATAAGACAAGCAAGGCTCTAACCGAAA
>Ga0316604_10000792_pt1 | contig 33372 bp, 28 predicted proteins | sample OWC_soil_day20_C_FD_207650 | JGI IMG/M metagenome (GOLD analysis project Ga0316604, IMG submission 207650) | Wetland soil microbial communities from Old Woman Creek delta, Ohio, United States - OWC_soil_day20_CT | ecosystem: Environmental > Terrestrial > Soil > Wetlands | place: USA: Ohio... | reverse complement strand
CAGTCAAGAACGGATATTGCTGCAAAAATGAAATTATTATTAGATGTGTAAAAAGCTTCTATAAGTTCCAAATACACAAAAAGAGTCAGTTAGGATAACTAAATTATCTAACCGACTCTTTGAACTAGTAGCCTATCTAATATTTATTTTTTTAAAAACCAATTTTCTTCTAATAGTTCAATTCGCTCAGTAGCAATACCAAAGTATTCTGCCAATACTTTTCTAAATTCCTCGATACTGACAATATTTTTTTGTAATGTAGTCTTGCTATTCTTCCTTATAGAAAATTGATTGTTAACTAACGAGACTCTACCCGTTGGCGTTGGCTTAGTTATTATAAGTTTCTTAGTAAATGCTGAACTAGGACAAGTCGAGCAATAATAACTACCAACAAAGTAATCTTGTTGGGTAGAAGATTCAAGCGAAAAACCATAAATATTGTGCCAAGTATCAAGATGCCAATGCTGTAAAATATAAAACCGATCATCCTCAGATATAAGCCTAAACAAATCAGCGAATTGCGTTTTTTTATGATTCTTTTCAAATAAAAGCGGCTCTATTAAACCATTTCCGCCAAAACCAACGTCTACAACCCATTGTTTACCTTCAGCCCATACTAGCATATTGTGATGCAATCTTCCTCCAAAATTAGTATCCTGATATACCCTCCCCATATAATTACAGACTTTAAAACCTAAACCAGTTAACAGACTACCAAATAAAGCATTAAGTTCAAAACAATATCCACCTCTACTGTCAGTCACAATTTTCCTATAAATATCTTCAATCTTCAAGGATATTGGCCTGCCTAAAATAACGTCTAAATTCTCAAACGGAACGTGCATCGTATGGCATGTATGAAGTGTACGAAGGGTCTTAAGATTATTAGATATCTCGTCCCTATATCCAATCCGTATTAAATACTCATCAATCTGCTTCTCTGTTAATATAATAGACATCCATTTCTCCCCCACTAATCGGATAAATATACAACTATTGCCGATGTTACTATTATTTGCTATTGCTCGAAATGCAGCCGTGCGTACGAAAAACAACCAAACGTGCACATGCACTTTTAATATCCTTTGCGGACATTTACTGTCTAGCAAACGTTCCTGGGAATTGCAGATACAAAGGAATGGTTCGTTTGTATCCTCCACTTTATCCATCACATCAATATGATTTCTGGCGCGCTTCACTTAACTTATTTCCATATACCATACTTATTTATCATAAAAATACAAAATCCTACAAACTTATATAAATTGGCAGGATTAATACCTATCATTTCGTGTTGAATTTTTTTGAGTCCATTGCAAACCTATTTTCCGGCATTACCAGTAATACGTTTCTCCGTTACCTGCTTCGTCGTGCCGCCATATTTTATGCGAGTCTTCCCTGTTGACGACCACGTAATCGCCTTCTCTTAGCGTAAAGTATTCAAAACTTACCTTAACCTTCACCTCGCCTTTGAGGACAAAGATGATCTCAATCGCGTCCTCATGGCAGTGTAGGGTATATTCGTCGATGTTATAGACATTCATGATTATCGGTGATTTGTCGTCAAAAGGAATGTTTTCCGTATACATCTTATACCTCGCAATTAGTCTGATGTTGAATTATTCTAATGTAAGGTCAGGCGGCAGTTTTCTGAAAAAATTGGTGGTAAACGCTGTGTAAATAACCCCTAACCCAAGCCAAGTGAGGCCCAGCATTTTCGTCTGAGGTGCCAGATTAAAAAGAAAGTACAGACAAAGGGCGGCACCAATGAGTGGGGAAATCAGGTATTGGATGGTATCGCTGGGGGAACGCCTTTTCCCTCGCAGATAGAAGTGAAAAATTACAGCGATATTGACCATGGCAAAGCCGAACAAGGCACCGAAACTGATGAGCGACACTGCGCCTACAAGGCTGTCGATAAAAGCGATGGCTGTCAGCGATATGGCAGATACGAGCAAAATGGCATAGATCGGCGTTTTAAACCGGGGATGAACATAGGCGAAACACTTTTTCGGCAGGACTCCGTCCCGCCCCATACCGAAAAGAATTCGCGCTACTGCGGCCTGCGCCGATATCGCGCAGGTCAGGCTGGCCAGGTTGCTGATCCAAAAATACAGTGACTGCATGTAATCAGCCTGGAGCTTCAGCGATACTTCCAAAAAGCCAGTGTTGGGATCGACAATCTCCTGCCAGCCTGAGGGCCAGGCGATTTGACAAAAATACGATTCCAGGATGAAAAATCCTCCGGCGAGCAGCGCCACAAGCAGTAATGCGCGGCCCACGTTCTTTTCCGGCTGAATAGTTTCTTCTGCCAGCGTGGTCACTGCATCAAATCCAAGAAAAGCGATAGTCAGGATTCCCACTGACATGAGAAATGCGCCCATGTGAAATTCCGGCGCGTTGTAAACCGCTTCCCAGGAAAAGAAGGTTCCTGCCCCGCCGCCTTCTAAGATGAGCCTAGCCACTACGAACAGGAACAATAAGGAGAAGCCGGCCTGGAGAATGACCGTCCAGGTATTGACCATAACCGACGGTTCAATACCCAGGATATTGATCAAGCCGACGACAGCCACGCTGATAAGTATCCAAGCCCATGCCGGCACAACAGGACAATATTGGTTCATGAACAGCCCTAGAAGTAGGATGCAGATCATTGGCAGCAAGAGATAATCCAGTAGCATAACCCAGCCAGTGATAAAACCGGCATGGGGGTTGATGGAGCGCTGCACGTAGGTATAGGCAGAACCGGCAACCGGAAAAACCGATACCAGATTGGCGTAGCTGAAGGCGGTAAACAAGATTACCACGGTGGCTACAATATACGACAAGGTTGTCATGCCATGGGTCATGCCAGTCATAATACCAAACTGGGTAAAAACGCCAATGGGAGCCAGATAAGAGAGACCAAACCAAATAAGGTGTCGCACGTTGAGAACTCTTTTAAGCGATTGTTCATATCCTAGGGGATTTAGTGTGCTTTCCGTAACTTTGTCAGGCAAGTCCATCTCACAAACCTCCGTTCAAATTCAAAAAATGGTCATTGCCTATTGCTGCGTGCTATTTCTGCCTGCCAGTTTGGGGAGATATACAGTGTTTTCCCCTTGCTGATGGTTTCAAGAATCTCTACAGAGTGAATCTCATTCGCTGCAATGGTCAAAATATTTTTGTCCAAAATCACCATATCAGCCCGTTTCCCAACCTCCAGAGACCCGGTGACCTCATCAAGCCCAAGTGCCTTCGCGCCGTTAATAGTACACATTTCTATCGCCTGGTGGCGTGAAATTCGCTCAGCTGGGTTGTGCAGCCTTTTGCTGTCTGTTGCTCCAGGAGCATTTCGGGTAACGGCAATCTCGATCCCCCACAGCGGAGCAGGTTTCTCGCTGATTATTCCGTCGGTGGCCATAGAAGCCACGACGCCTTCAACAAAAAAACTGTTAGCCGGGAAACTAGTTTCGGCCCGTTTTGGGCCAAGGACAGGCTCGAAAATTTCTTCATAATAGAAGGGCTCTTTATAATGCCAGTAAGAATTGACCGAAGCAACAACTTTCAGTTGTGCCATACGTCTGATATCTTCAGGACAGACCAGCAGAAGATGGGTTATAGTATGTTTGAGATCTTTCTCGCCGTATTTTTCCCAGGCTTCTTCCAGCCCGTCAAGGCATTCTTTAACAGCCCTGTCCCCCATGGCATGAATATGTATAGGTATGTTCTCACGATGCATCGCCCAGATAAATTGTTTGAGTTTTTCCTGGGAAACATTGTTGTACAAGCAGCCGATATTTGCCGGATCGTCAGGTTCATCGGCGTAGGGTTCCATTACATACATGCCTTTTTGGATGGCGTCGGCAAATATTTTGACGGAAAAAAACTCAAATTCTTCCACTCCTGAATATATTCGCTGTACTTCGCGAAATTCACGAATCGTCCTGTCGGGATCATTCACATCGCCGAACAAGGCAACTCTCCACAGCATTTGTTCTCGGCCTGTTTTCATTGCCTTGTATACATAGTCGACATGCACATTATGCACAAGCGGAGTAATCAGTATATCCTGCAGCAGTGTCACTCCGTAGGAGTTCATCTCCCTAATGAGGGCCCGCCCCCCTACTTCTGTCTGCCGACTTTTCGTCTCGGCAGACACTGGTGGCATATATCCGTCCATATATCGGCAAATGGCCGCTTCCTTGAATACACCCCAGGGCTGTCCGCGGTACCTGGAAAAATCTACACCGTGATACTCTCCGTTAAAATCCCCGGGAATCCTGGTAATGATGTCACTACCCTCGTTCCCGGTTATACCGCCGTCAACATCGAAGCCCTTCCCTTGAGCAAGCTTGATGGCAACACTGTTATACCAGGCACAGTGAAGGTCATTGGAATACAACTTAACTGGCACGTTTTCCAGAAATGTTCCTCGCAATGCCTCATCCAGGAGGAATCTGCTCGGACCAAGATGGCTGTCCGGTGAAATACCATAGGTATTGAGGTTGTATTCTTGGAAAACCGCCTGTTCCCAGTTGCTTCCGGTCACGAATGTCGCTTGGGCATTGGCCTTGTCTGTGGCAAACGCCCGGATGATTTCCATGTATTCCGGTACCGTCTTTACATCGCCTAAGTAGAGGCCGGTGAACTTTGCCGCCGATTCGCCGGCATGGGTATGATTGTCGGAAAATCCCGGCAAGACAAGCCTTCCTGCCAAATCGGTCACCACGGTGTCCGCCGTGCAAAACGCTTCGGCTGCCGCATTATCGCCGACGAAAATTATATTTCCGTTCTTGCAGACAGCGACAGCTTCCGCCACTTTCTGCCTGGAGTCAACTGTATAAACACAGCCGTTCTTAAACAACCTGGCCGCAACAGCCACAGTCTCCCCCCATTCTACATTATTTTTCGCCAACCGCTGCCGTACGCAGCCAACCGTCTAATGTTGACAGGAAACAAATCGAACCGTTACCCTGTATCCGCTTTTATTGGTACATCGCCAAATATTCTTTTTCTACATAACGATGCAATTCTTGTGCAATCGAATCATATAGTTTTATATTACCAAATTGGAATCTTTGGTGAAAGAGATTGGTATACAACAAAAACCATCGATTCTCCGTACTGATATGCAACCCGCAAAAAAAGTACTTATTATCTTTTAAAATCCGTTCAATTCCGACAGGCAAAGGCTTATCGGCCGGTATGGCTAACAAACATGTCAAAAAGCCATCCTGCTGCATGGCAAGCGTCTTCTTTTTTAATACCATCATAAAGTCACTGCCGATTTCATTCACTTGCACTTCCATGACCTTTTTTTTCTCATTGTCTACACTGGTCATACTGGTAAGCGAGCAAGCGGCGGTCGGCAATTCTTCCGCTAATATCTCTGCGGTAATCTCTGTATTGACAAACAAAGCATTCACCATTTCCTTGTGCTCCGGCGGTACATACAGCCGTATCTCCTTGCCAGCCAAATTGCTGGTAAGGATTCCAAAAAGAAGGCTCTCGCGATAGTTCTGTTCCGCAGCAATGCCAATAAAGTTGGCGTGTTCGTATACCGATAAACGAAGTCCTAAAGGCGCAAACTTATATAATTTCATCAACTGCTGGGAATACGTATGGGTTGTCACTGCTTTCCCGTAAAGCACCGTATTTTTAAACAGGTCTTCCCGGAAAAGTCTTTTTGCTTCCCTTGCCAGCAGCATTATCGCGGCGCTGGTACGGTAACGCGGGTCAACCATCACGCCGCCTACTTCTGCCACCTGCGGAGAATCAAAGAACACGTCAACACTGCCAATCACTTTCCCTGTACTGTCTTCTGCCACCAGCGCCACAATGTGCTCGTCCTCAATCGCTTTTTTCAAACTATCCGCATCGTAAAAATATTTTTTGGCGTAAGAATAACGGTAGGTACGGTACACCAGCTCAATAAGTTGCGGAATATATCTAACGGTTGCCCGCGTAATATGCAGGCTACCTGATTGCTGAAGATTAGACTCCGATTCTGCCTGCATGACTTGTCTATGTAAAACCGAGTTAAATTGATTAACGCGTTTGGTAAACACAATCACCCAGCCGTCGTTTCCACAGTTAATGCATTCGAAACTGTCCGTTACCTGCTTTGCCAAGCTAAGTCCAAGCCCTCCCAAAGTTGCCTCCATATCACTGACCGCAAACTCCGGTGTCGCCCGAACGTTAATTGGTGTACTGTGATAGCTGAATGTGAATTTAACCGCATCTCCCTCTTCTTCGCCTCGCAAATAAAAAACCTCTTCACTGTCCGAAGCGGGAAAAGCCTCCATAATATAATTAAAGACCTCTTCCGCCGCCAAACGCAGATGTCCCTTTTCCTTTTCGTCAGCTCCCAATGATTGACCCATTTCCACAACAAATGCAACTACCATATTTAAAAATTCCATTTTATACGGTAATGCTAACGAAACTATCGGATTTGCACGATTAATCAAAACAAACTCCCCCTCTTCCAAGTTGTACTATAAGCCAATATATGCCTACCATTATCTCTTACTCGCTTCAAGCGTTATCTGTCTGCAAAATCCCTAGACTTTCCACCCGTTATATGAGTCAGGTGACAGTTCTCCGACTCATTGCATTCTTCTTACTTCTTAATTTGAAATTATACGTTATTATATTTATTCCGAAAAATGCACAAGACTCCTGCCAAATTAACGAAAATTTGACAGGAGTTCTACTTTTTTCACCATTACCAGTGAGTGATACAGTTCTTCGTTTGTAGTCACGACTGCCGCAACCTTTTCCATAGGTAAAAACCAATCAAACAACCGATCAAACTTATGATAATTAGCGTATAACCAAGACTCTGCATGTTTGTTGACGAAATCCCGCTGCCAAATACCAATCCCAGCACGACTGCCGATAGGATAGATCCCAAATAGCGAGAGGTCTGGAACAACCCGGCTGACACACCGATTATAGCCGGTGGAGACAACTTCATCATAGCAGCCTGTAAAGTAACATTCAGTACACCGTAACTGACCCCGGCAGTACCTAAAATAGCGCCAATAACAGGCACAGACGCACCAATAAAATAAACTGTCAATAATACCGCGCTTACGACCATGCAAATCGATCCGGCCATCAGGGGCCAAATCAGTCCCACGCGATCAATCCATTTACCGATAACCGGTGAAACAAGAACCGCACAACCGGATGCAAACAACATCAGCAATCCGCTATGACGCGGGTCCAAGTGCATTGCACCTTGGAAATAAGTTGGCAAACCAAAAAACAACGCATAAAAAAAATATTGAGAACCATAAACTGTCCATATACAATCGCCAATTCACGATGCCTGCAAAAAAAGCGAATATCAATAAACGCACTCTCAGTCCGCATTTCCCACCAAATAAAGCCCACTAGAAAAATCAACCCCGCCAGCCCGCTAACCAGATGCAACTGACTTTCCAATGACAGCAAAAACCATAAAGAAAAGACTGCCGTCAAGGCAAAAAGAATAATTCCCGGAATATCCAATTTACCTAGAATTTCACGCAAGGGTTGTTTTATTTGTTTAGGATCTGGAGGCAGAAAGAACCAGCCAAGTAAAAAACTCAGCAGCAACAACGGAAAATTAATCGTAAAAATTGCCGGCCAGTCGCCCCATGCAACCAAAAAACCACCAATCGTGGGTCCTAGCGCGGCTGTAGCAGAATTGCATACAGCAATAATAGCCATAGCCGACGCCTGATTTTTTTGTACATTTCGATGGATTATAGAAACACCTGAAGGAAAAATGGAGCTACTACCCACCGATTGGAAAAGGCGCAGCAATAACAAAGCCAAAAAGGTCGGCGCCCAAGGTGCTGCCACTGCCGACACCGCCACTAGCAAGAGTCCACCCAAAAACATTTTTTTCGTACCAATTTGGTCGCCAATTTTGCCCATAATTGGCTGTGCAATAGCACTAGATAAATAATAAGATGATATTAGCCAAGATACTGTCGTGTACGACAGCTGAAAATCGCTTTGAATACGTGGCAAGGCAACTGAAATCATTGAGGAATTTAACGGATTAAATATGTTTCCCGAAGCCACCGTAAACAACAACCAAAATGATTTGTTGATTGGGTTCATCTCCTTGTAGATCAATTCATACAATTCTCCAAAACTTATCGCCTCGAAATTGTAATGATTTTAGCATTATTCCCATGAGCAACGTTTTTCTATAATCTTCCATACTTCTACACAAAACTCCTCCATATTTTCACATAAGAGTTCATCCTCCCCAATAAAAAATTAACCTAAACTAAACCGAACCCCTGATAATGGACACTTAAAAAAGTCCAACACCAGGGGTTCGGTTCACTCTACGATACCACTCAAATTACTATGGCTGTCATTCACCATTTTAGCTTCTTTCAGCAATTATTTAACTTAACATCTTTCCTCCAGTCCCAATGTTCTCCGGCATGGTTCATTCTGTTAGTATAGTCTTCCTCTTCGTGAAATATATCCTGCCGGTTGATTCCCCTTACTATAACATGATAGATACCGCTATTACTTTTCTTTCTTGCAATCCTTGGCATTTTCCCCCTCCGCCATCTTTTTCCTCCAGTTTAGCATAAAAGAAGAAAAGAAGCATAAGAACTGTCCCAATGCTTCCTTCCGGTAAGTAACCTGTCAGATGTTATGGCTATTGCAGCAGGCAGGTATCACAGCCTTGCCCTGAGTATTAGGATTCCGCCAAATATTACGCTTGAACCACTAACATTGGCCCCCGGTTTTGTGGGCGTAGCTTATAACGCCACTATAACATCCAGCGGCGGCGTATCGCCCTACACCTTTTCCATCACTGCCGCCCGAACTCAGCTTAAGCACTGATGGCACTATTTCCGGCACTCCTACTAACGCCGGTATGTTCGATTCACTATTACAGCATCGGATTATTATGGTTCAACCGGTTCTCAGTCTTATACTATAAATGTGTCAATCCTCAGAAGACCATCTTTTCAGAGATTTAATCAAGGGCATCGGCGTAGGAGATTGATTACTGTATTTATAAACCAAGTCTAACAATCCCCGCAAAACATTAACGGAAATTTATCCAAAAGGCCGCGATGAAACTTTAGATTTCAACGCGGCCTTTCTATGTCAACTAATATTAGTTCTCTACCACTGTAAGCGGCTCAAAATGATGCATCTTCCTCTATCCATTAGTTTCGCTATTAATACTAACCACTACCCTCGCTCTCCTCCTCTACTCCAACTCCAATCATCATTGGGGCTAATATCGTTCTCCCCCTCCTCCAAAACCTCAAAGCTTTGTGTTGCCATCTACTTCGCCCCCATTTGAATAATAACTTCCTTATATCCTATGCTTTTCATAACGAAGGACTAAAAGGTAACATTACTATCCTCTTTTGGCACAAACTGGCCGCCCGGCGCACTGCGTCCCTCCCTTATAAAATTAACCTATTTAGTTTACTTAACATAGTATATAGTACAGTAAAAAAAGGAGGCCTATCATATGGAAAATATCAGATTATCTCCGCCTTGGTATACTTTTGCAAATGAAATCAAATATACCTATGGATTAAGTCCATATATTACCGTAAATGACTTGGAAGGTGAAGGAGATAAATATACCTTAACCATTAAGGTAAACTATGATAACGACATTGCAACTGCCTTACGCAATGTTCTTCCTCTTACCCATAAAATCGGTAATATAACCATTGACATTGTAGTTCTCAACAGCCGTGATAAAGTTGTACCTGTTACCAATAAAGCATATACTCCGCAAACGTTAGCACAAACCTTTTGTACTGCCTTATATAAAAACCCCTTATTTATTGGTACTGTATTAACAGCAAAAAAAATACCACCCCCTATGCAATCAACAATTGGTGATGTTGTAATTGTTATAAGAAAATCTGTTGTTCAATTTTTCAATGACGATATTAGTGATTTATGTAGTAATTACAATGAGGTAGCTGCTAAAGTTTTCAGTTTAGTTACCAAATTAAATTACCGTCCACACTTAAAGATATCTTTCTCCACCTATGATCCAGACTGTCTATTGCAAAAAAACATATACTGCAAAAATTACTGTAATTTATATTAACAATAAATTTAATACTGTACCTATATCCTGTTCAAAACCTTGGCACATTCATCACCTCGAATATATTTTGTTACGAATGTCTTAAAAGCAAAAACAGCTATTTGTTCATTACTAGACAAATAGCTGTTCCCTATTATTGTGAAAAAATCCGGATTTAGATGGTGAAGGCGATGCGAATCGACCCCCTGTCCCATCGCACTTTACAGCATTTTTCGCCGTTACCAGTGATACGGTTCACCCCTACTAATCTTAAACGCCCGATACACCTGTTCCACCAGGAGCAACCGTATCATCTGATGCGTAAACGTCATCTTCGAAAACGATAATCTTTCCTTCGCTGCCGCTACGACCTCAGCTGACAGCCCAAAAGCCCCGCCGATGACAAAAGTAATATCACTTTGCCCGCTTAGGGCCAAACTATCGAATTTGGCCGCCAATTGTTCTGAAGACATGGCCTGTCCGGCCACATCAAGTACAATTAGATAACTTCCTGGACGAACGGCTTTTAAAAGGCGCTCACCCTCACGGGTGAGCGCTTGTGTTTTTTCAGCTGGTGAGGGATTATCCGGCATCCGTTCTTCGGCAAGCTCGATGATGTCTAATTTGCAGTAGGGTGGAAGCCGCTTCAAGAATTCCTGGATACCAGCAGTTAGATATTTTTCTTTGATTTTGCCAATGGCAGCAATGGTTATCTTCATATCATTATTGTTCCGGCATTTCTTCGAGGAGAACACTGATGGTTTGATTCTCGTTATTTCTTCGTATGACTACTTCCACCTTGCTGCCTACCTGTTGACTGTCTAGCACGGCTCTGAGCTCGGCTACACTGTTGGTTTCGGCACCAGCAACTTTGAGAATAACATCGCCTTCACGGATGCCGGCTCGATAGGCTGGACCTGCTTGAGATGCTTTGGCAACATATACGCCCTTGTCCAGTTTAAGCTCATAACCATATTTAGCGGCAGAAGCCTGATCTAACGCTCCTACCCCCAGATAGGCTCTGACTACTCGGCCTTTGTCAATTAGTGATTGCAAAATGGGGCGAGCACTGTTGATCGGGATGGCGAAACCAATGCCTTCCACGCCAGAAAGGGCAATTTTGGCACTGTTGATGCCAATGACTACCCCATCCGCATTGACAAGGGCTCCCCCTGAGTTACCAGGGTTAATGGCAGCATCGGTTTGGATGAGTTTGAAGCGACGCTCGCCGATATCAAGTGAACGATTGAGCGCGCTGATTACACCGGTGGTTACGCTGCCTTTGAATTCAAGGCCGAGTGGATTGCCAATAGCAATGGCTGGTTCTCCTACCATAAGGGCATCCGAATCGCCCAGCATGGCTACTGGCAGATCCTGAGCCTCCACTTTAACAACAGCCAAATCAGTGGCTTGATCAACACCGATAACCTTACCATCCAATATACGGCCATCAGCCAACGACACTGATATTTCCTGAGCATTTTGTACTACATGGTAGTTTGTAGCTATATAGCCCTGGGCATCAAAGATAACGCCTGAGCCTGTTCCCTGTTCCACTAATACTTTGCGGTTGCTAAAAAAGTCGCGGGCAAGCCCTTTGCTGGTAATGCCGACAACAGCCGGACCAACTGCTTGCGCTGCCCGGACAATCGGCGTATTGCGTGATTCTGATATCTGTGCCTGAACCGTAGGCGGTTGCAGCGCTTTAAAGGACGAGTCCGGGTTCGGTTTCTTGGCTTTATCGGCAACATTGCCTGCGCAGCCAACTACCAGAACAGCGCCAATAATCATACTAATTAACGATACTGCAATATAGGGAGTCAATTTTTTGAACCATTTCATGTTATCGCCTCCTATTGGTGTTCACGAATTCCTGATATTTGTTCAGGATAGGTAAGTTGCAATGTAATATCTTGGTTCATTTTGCAGCCCTCTTGGGTCAAAATATCCGCTACAGTTTCTTCTGCCAGTTCAGGACGATTATTTTCCCGACTGAGATGCGCCAAAAAAACGTGCGTATGGTCTTTGCGGTTAAGCCGTGCCAGTGTCCAACCAGCATCGGTATTCGCCAAATGGCCGCGGTTGCTCATAATCCGTTTTTTCAGATGCCAAGGGTAACTGCCGCTTTGTAGCATATCGACATCATGATTTGCCTCTAAAACTAGTACATCCGACAAAGCCAACGCTGCTTTGACTGTAGGTGTAACAAACCCAAGGTCGGTAGCAATACCGACTTTAGTGCTGCCAGCCTGCAGGCGAAACCCGACAGGATCGGCCGCATCATGAGAGATGGCAAAGGGTTCGACTTTTATTTTGCCAATATCCAAACTATCCGGAAGATCCCGACAACAATCATTAGGCAGTACCTCCCGGCAATACATAGACTGCCAGGTATCAGGCCGAGCATAGGCTGGTAGATGATATTTTTTGAGCATTGTCGCCAACCCATTGACATGATCGCGATGTTCGTGGGTGATGAGCACGCCGTCAAGTTCTTCAATTTTGGTTCCAAGTTTATCAAGTGACTGTTTGATGCGGCGAGTGCTGATACCGGCATCTACCAATATTTTGGTGTTTTCCATTTCAATAAAGGTAGCATTGCCGCTGCTGCCGCTGGCTAAAACATGAATTTGCATAATTACCTCTTTTACCTATATCCTTAGTAAAACTAGCAATATATTCGACTTAACTGCCAGAAAATCCTTTTTCAGCAAGTACTTTTATATACAACGTGTTAAAGACTTTTGCATACCTACCTGCGCCTGCAAACTTCTTTACTGCGGAATATAGAATTAAGTTATAGGCATTCAGGCGGCAATTTAGCGATAACCGCTTCCTTGAGTTCAACAGGCAGAGCCATCAGCAGAATTGCCGTGATTTCTTTTAGCCGCTTGGTTGTTTTAGCCTCAAACCGCAAAGTAAACAAGGGTTCTGTCACCGAAGCGCGAATCATGCCCCAGCCATCGGCAAACTCTATGCGCACACCATCAATCCGGTTAGGTGTATAAACAGTAAGTCTGCTGGCAATCTGCTCCAGCACCACATCCTTGTCAGTCCCCAGATAGGTAACCCGGATATCTGTCGTGAGCAGGTAGTTAGGGATAGCGTCTACCTGCTCAGCTAGGCTGCCATGTTCGGCCACCAATTCACATATTTTAAGTCCGGAAAACATACCATCATCATACCCCAGTTCGCGAAAAAAGAAGTGTCCGCTAATTTCGCCGGCAAATAGGGCCTTTTCCTGGATAAAAGCAGTTTTACTAAAAGTGTGTCCGGCGCGGGCCATGATGGGCCGTCCGCCCGCCTTGGTGACCTCTTCCGGCACAACCATGGAACACTTGGCATCATAGATAATAGCACCTGGTTCATCTGCAAGATATTGCCTGGCGATTAACACCATAATATCATCATTATCAAGTGGGCGGCCATTTTCATCAACAACTCCCACTCTATCGCCATCCCCATCAAACCCTATCCCTACCGCCGCTCCATGCAGGCGCACCACTTCGCCAAGTGCTGCCAGATTCTCCGGCAGCGCCGGGTTGGGCGGTCGATGCGGAAACCGGCCATCTGGTATACAATTGAGCTCAACTACCTCATAGCCCAGCCTGCGAAACAGCTTGGGCGCAATGGTAGCTGTTGCGCCATTACCAGCATCAATAACCACCTTCAATTTGCCAACCCGGGCTTTGCTGGCTGTATATTCTAGGTATTTCTCGATTACAGGAAGCCGCATGGCTCCGCCGTCGCCATGTGTCTGAGCGTTTATTTCCACCAGTCGGCCAATATCAGCTATCTCTTTTTCGCTGACCGGCTTAGGGCCAAGCACTAATTTAAAACCATTATATTGGGCTGGATTATGCGAAGCCGTTACCATGACACCGCTACTAGCCCCAGTGGTTTGTAGTGCATAGTAAAATACCGGAGTTGCCACAGTGCCGATATCAACCACCTGACAACCAGACTCTGCCAAACCATCTATCATAATTTTTTGCAACATCGGCGTAGATAAGCGAACATCGCCGCCCACCACCACTTTTTGTCCGGCAAGCGTAACACCCACAGCTAACGCAATCCGCCTAGCCATACCGTCAGTCAAGTCCTTGCCAGCCACGCCACGGATATCACACGCTTTAAATATGCTCATACTTGTCCCCCTTAACTGGGTATAGTTAAAAAACTTGGCATAAGGCCAAGTTTTTTTGTTGTTATTCACTATTGTATCACGACAATACTTACACTTCAACCGTGCACATTTCCCATCTCCAGCATATGTACGGCGCAGGTAAAGCACGGGTCAAATGACCGAATCACCCGCCCAGCTTCAATAAGGTTGGTGACATCTGCCACAGGCGTGCCGATAAGTGCCTGTTCAACCGGTCCACGAATACCCTGATTATCGCGGGGCGAAAAGTTCCAGGTGGTCGGCGTTACAATCTGGTAATGAGTCACTTTATTATGACGGTATTCCATCCAGTGCCCCAATGCGCCCCGCATAGCATCAGTCAAGCCTATGCCTGTTCCAGCGTCAGGTGGCGTAAACTGCTGACAACTGGGCGTATTGGGAACAATCTCATTAATCCAGCCTTGGGCAAGACGGCATATTTTGAGTGTCTCCTTAGCTCTAGCTACTAAGCGATCCATAACCGATACGCCCCGCCGGTAGTCACCATTAATAAAACCTCTGGCTAGCGGCCCGCCCTCAACCGGCAACGCTTGATAACGCGGTGCCTTTATCCAGGAATACGCGTCAGACTTGTCGCGATTTGGGATGGTGCGACCATCTGGCAAGACCCGACGCTCTTGTTCGTCTTTATACCAGCTATAGCGGATTTCCTCAGCAATATGATTGACATCAAGCGACTCGACCTGTCCCTGATTTACTATTAATCCTGGCTTTAACGCTCGCTCACCAGTTACCGGCGCAGGGAACATACCATAGGACATAAAATTACCATAACCTGCGCCAATGCTATAGTAGTCTTTATAATAGTCGGCAATAATCATAACATCATTTATAAAAATAGTCTCCACCCATTCTGTTAGTTCCTGCAATATGCTGCTGTAGGCCATTAACCGTTCTACCGAGGCCTGCTCGGTAACCCCGGTGGGCATGATGGTTTGCTGCATCGGTGCCTTAGCACCAAATACAGCCATGGCTTCATGGGCACGCAAAGCCTGTAATGCTGCTTCTTTGGCATGTTGCAAAATTTCATCATTTACCTTCGGCGGCAGACGGAAGTCGGCTTGCGGTCTAGGTATGTATGGCGACATATTAGGGCCTTTTACATAATCATATAACACCAAAACATAAAAATGACGCAAATGATTCTGGATAATGTCGGCCGCAAATATAAGATTGATTAACTGCTGACCAGTAGGCGTGGGAATAACGCCAAAGGCTTGCTGCTGCGCCATGCTGGCGACAACCGCGTGAGCACTTGAGCAAATTCCGCAAATACGTTGGGTAAATAGCGCTGCATCCCGTGGGTCACGGCCTGTCAGCATGGTTTCAAACCCTCGAAATAAGTGCGCCCCCAGCCAAGCATCCACGATTTTGCCATCTTGTACCTCAACATCAGCTCGTAGCGGCTCATGAATACGTGTTACTGGGAAAATTGTCTGCACAGCCATGGCGGATTACCTCCTGTGTTTTTGCCCTGGACGAAAGAAGTCAACCACTTTCTGCCTGAGTGTTCGGGGAAGCTTGCGTTTAACCTGGCTTCGTTCCAGGCTTTTGCTTTCACTAATAAGCGCGTTTTGTTGGCGGATTAAATCATCAAGCTCTTGTTTAAGCTGCTCTATATTTTCCGGCGGATCAGATTCATGGGGTTTGGTGCCGTCAAGCCAGTGTTTACCCACTCGTTTGGCGACAACACCTGTAATGAGATGGGCACCAACAGCCGCTACGCCCAATCCGGCAGCGGCTGCGCCAAATTTCTTGACATTAAGCGCTCCCAAGGGTGTTTGCACACTAGGTAGATGATTATAAAAAGGCATGGAGCTATCAGGAAAGCCTGGGCTGGCACAACCTATACAGGGTGCTCCCGCTCTAACTGGCCAATTGACATAGTGATTCCATTGCCGTTTTGGACAGTCTGCTTGGGTAATCGGCCCTTTGCAACCCACTCTGTACAAACACCCGCTTTCGCCAGGGAAGGAGGCAAAAATCCCATCTTCGAACTGCTGGCGTCGCTGACACAAGTCGTGGATAGTCTGCCCAAAAAACAGTTTGGGTCGATTGTAGTTGTCCAGTTCAGGCAAACCGTACATTATAAGATGACTGAAGGTTCCGGTCATCCAGTCTGGGTTGGCAGGACAACCCGGAATATTGATAACCGGCTGCTTTATTACTTCCCACACTCCTTTAGCCCCTCCCGGATTGGGGTAAGCCGCCGCCGGCCCGCCAAAACAGGCACAGGTTCCGACAGCAATTATATGCTTAGCCTTAGGCGCTATTTCCTGCAAAGCTGCCATGCCTGTCACCATCTGATTATCACGCATAAAAACATGATTATATCGGCCGTTATCGGCTGTCATAACCGAGCCTTCGATTACCAGCCAGAACTTACCTGCTTCTTTTTCCACAGTATCCAGCAATGTTTGTACCACTGCTTGCCCCTGCTCCACATTATGTAACCAACTATAACGCATATCCACCAGATCAGTAAGCACTTGGTGGAAAGTTGGGTTAACCGCATTGGCCAGGGAAATAGAATTGCCAGTGCAAGATCCGAGTTCCAGCCAAATTACAGGCGGTTTGGTTAGCCGCCCTTCTGCAAATGCCTGGCGCATAATGGGTATTACCTGATCAGTTAAACTAACGCTCAACACGGTAGCAGTACATAGTTTGAGAAATTCTCGCCTGGTAAGCATTGAATCCCCCCCTTTGCAGGCAATAAATAGTACTGTTAATTTTCCCAATTTTGGTTTATCTATGTAGAAAAACGGCTGTACTTTGCTGTATATCTAACTAACGCACTAACACAACACCTGGCACGCAGTCAAAAGAGATATGCGTATGAGGCATATCTCTTAATTAGCGATTTTGCTATATTGTTTCATATTGTCGCTGGCCCATAGATTGAGCATGATTTCATAGGTGGCGTAATCCATGCCAAGTGATTTTTCAATGGCTTTATTGATCTTTTCACCAGCTTTAAGATAGACTAACACTTGACTGAGTTTAGCCTCACCATGAACCTCGGCAATATAACGAACTGCTGCCAGCGATTGGCGATAGGCAAGCGCCTGATTGGATAACCCGTCGAAATCACCATCAAGTTCATCCATCGAATATAGTTTTCCTGTTAAACGATTCTCTGCAGTTACCCATTCATAGCCGTTGGCCTTATATTCAACATATTGGGCCAACCCTTCAGTAAACCAGCGAGAATAGTTGCCTCTAGCCAAATGGTCTAGAACCAGGTGGGTATATTCATGCGCCAGCGGCCCGGTAGTAATGAACTCTTCGACCGACTGGCTATTCTTCATCCACGCTTTCGGGGACAAAATTTGGATAACCCCGCCCCAATAAAAGCCCATGGCGTTTGAATCTCCGGCCCAGCCATAAGCTGCTTTCATTGCCTTACGGTCAGGATAAATCAAAATAAGCGCTTTCCCTTTAGGAGCATACGTAAGCGTTACCGTCACCGGCTCATAAGCCGCTTCCGCCGCCGCTGCTACCATGTCTACCATGTCAACATCACTTTCCCTATATCGAATAACAAAATGCGGCGTTTCCTTGGTCAGCATGTCTTTGGTCTGATAATCAATTTTTAGAGCAACTGTCTGCCGTACCAGAGGGTACAGCCACAGTTGCGGACGAATTGGCACCAAACTGACAAACAAACCGGCCAAAACCAGGCCAACTACTGCTGGTACGCCGCCAGGAATCATTTGCATAAAAGTACGCATGATTTGCTGCCCTCCTTTCAAGTAAGTAAAGGACATTATATCATGCGTTCAAGTTTACTTCTATAGGTTTTTTATGTAAATTAAATTCCCTGTTTACTACTAGGTAGAACGCTACCCGCAATGACTATGCCTGCACTCGTTCCGAGGCGCGTGGCCCCGGCGGCGATAAGTTCCTTGGCCTGTTCTAGGGTACGAATACCACCTGAGGCCTTAATCCCAATCTTATCACCAGCAACCTGTTTGAGCAGGCGAATATCTTCTACTGTGGCACCGCCCGACGTAAAGCCTGTTGAGGTTTTAACAAACTGGGCACCTGCTGCCATCACTGCCTGACAAGCGCGGCGTTTCTCGTCATCAGTTAACAAGCCGGTCTCAATAATAACCTTAACTGCAGCACCATCAGCAACTTCGACCACCTGCCTAATGTCATCAGTTACAGCTTCCCATAACCCAGCTTTAGCTGCACCTATATTTATGACCATATCCAATTCATTGGCCTTACGAAGTACTGCCTCTTTAGCTTCTGCTACCTTACTAGCAGTAAAGGTAGCTCCCAGCGGGAATCCAATAACAGTAGCTGTTTTCACACCAGTACCAGCCAGACGATGAGCCGCCAAATCAACATAAATGGGGTTTACACACACAGCCGCAAACTTATACTGCTCGGCTTCTTCACATAATTTGATAATGTCTTCAATCGTAGCTTCCGGTTTTAGCAAAGTATGATCAATATAACTTGCCAAATTCATATTCGCAACCTACCTTTAAAGTGAAATAGCGAAAAGACTGCCTAAAACTGGCAATCTTTTCGTAACTCTGTTCATGTTAGACGGCTAACTTACTGCCGAAGCTGTCTCCTGACACTTGGGGCATACACCATAAAAATAAAACTGTTGGCCCTGAATGGTATAATTAGTCGTAGCTGAAACTTGGTCAATAAATTCCGAAGAATCTACTCCAAATAGGTCATCCACCCGCCCGCAGCTCATGCAACGGATATGTGGGTGATTGGTGGTATTGGCATCATAGCGAAAACTATCTTCACCAACATTAAGTACCTGTACCAGTTCTAAGGTTTTTAAAATCTCAATCGTTTTATACACGGTTGCCAAACTCATTGTCGGATAAACTGGCTGAAGCTCGTTATAGATCATTTCCGCACTGGGATGAGCTTTGGTCGCAACTAAAGCACTATAAATCGCCAAGCGCTGGGGCGTAACTTTGAACCCCTTATCCCGTAACAATGATGTAACACAAATATCCACGAAATTCCCCTACCCTTACTACAAATTGCCTCCGGAAAATAGTTATTGCATAATTCTTTTTTTATTTTACCTCTTAATAAGAATAGCTGTCAAGGAATTTCTCTGTAAAGATTTTTTATGCAATAGAAAGGGTAGATTTCTGCATAAAAATACAAAAATCTACCCTTTTCCCGGTTTTCACTCTGGATTTTGTAAAGCTACTGCCCTTGACTAAACTTAGATTGAACCTGGGCAATATCCTGTGGATTGGCATTTTTAACATTGTAATAGCCTTTTTGCTGCATTAAGTCAAAAATTTGCTTTTCCCCATTATGGACATCCCCAAGAATGGTCAAATAGTCACGGCGGAGAGTATCGCTAGATGACTCGAGAGCAAATGTATTCACCGAAGCTGCTGTAAGTTTGGTTTCATTAAGAGCAATCTGCAACAGCTCACGTTCAGAAAGACTAACCCCTTGACCGCTCATACCGCTTTGCGTGGTTTGTTGTTGACCCATTTGTGCCATAATATCACCTCAATTATTGTAAATTTTGGCCTGCGTTTAAGTGTTTACTCATAGTTTGCAAATGCTGCTGGCTCTTTTGGGAAAGTTGTTGAAAAAGCTGCTTAGACTGAGCATCTTGTACACTGCTGGCAAAATAGCCCATTGTCTTAGTACAATTTTGTTCCATACTCAGAAAGTCCTCAAGGTGCATTAGCTCTTTGGATGATAGCACATATATCCCTCCTTTGCGATTGATCACCCATAGCATTTGCACAAAGTAAAGCTGCTATTCCCGTTCTGGATATTTTACTAAATTTTCTTGTGACACTTTACGCAATTTCGACCTTGCTGTTTTGCACAATAAAGCGCCTGATCGGCAGCATTAATAAGCTCCATTTTCGGTTGAACCCACTTGTTGGAGCTTTCAAAGGTGGCTACTCCCAAACTAATGGTAATCGTAATGATTGCAGCATCAACCTCAAAGCTAGTGTCTTCAACAGAATTCCGGAAGTTCTCAGCCAATTGTATGGCTTCCTCCAGACAGGTTTCCGGCAAGACCACCGCAAATTCCTCGCCGCCATACCGAGCAATCATATCAGTTGGACGAAAGCCTTCTTTAATTGCAGTTCCCATTCTCTGCAAGATAACATCGCCGGCCAAATGTCCCCATGTGTCATTCACTTTCTTGAAAAAGTCGATATCCAGCATAATCAAACTCAACGGCCGATGATAATTTTGGGTACGGCTAATCTCACGTTCTAACACCACTTCCAACTGGCGGCGATTGGCCAGCCTAGTCAAGGGGTCTGTCAGAGCCATCGCTTGGAAATGGTCATATAGATAGGCCCGTTCAAGCCCGATCGCCGTCTGACTAGCAATGGTGCTGAGCACAAGCTCTTTACTTGGCGGAATTTCCTGCATAGGATCATTCCACCCAAGCACGATCAATCCCTGCAGCTTACCACTAGCTAGGAGCGGCAAGATGTTAAGGCGCCGCGACAAGAGTACTGACATAGTAATAAGTCCCCGCTGAGTCTCCTCATAGGCAGTACCATCATCCATACTACTAAGGCCACTCCAAGGCCAGGTCATTTTCCCGTCAGAAAATACATGCTGTAAATGATCAATCTCTCGTTGTTCAAAACCAGTAGCAAACACCGGCTCAGTATGAATACCATCATCCCGATAGTGCATGATGAACGCCACGGCCCCATTGGCGGCAAACAAATTATAGAGTTTGTCGGTTACTCTGGTCAGTATCGCGGCAGGCGATTTCTGAACCGCTAACTCTTTAACAATATCATAAAGCAGGCTGAGTTCGGCAAAACTCTCCACCGTGGTTGCATACGCCCTGGCATTCTTAATGGCTTCACCGGCATGATGAGAAAAAACGCTCAAAAATTGGGCATCATGCTGGGTAAAATCTTTCTCTTTGCGGGAAAAAATCTCTAGTACACCAATAACATCGCCATTGTGCCTAATTGGTGCACCAACCATCGACTTTAGCCCAGCCTGACTGACAGCCTCAATAATCCATTCCGGATATTGACTGATATAATCAACAACAAGCGGTTTTTTCTCGGTAAATACTTTGCCCATAAAGCTTTTTTCCGGATTGATTTTATCTGGTGGTTTAAAACTGCTAATATAAGCTACTATTTTTAGTGTTTTATTTTCGGCCAGCGCCAAATAAACATGATCGCACTGAAATACCGTTCCGGTAGCAGATACAACCTGCTGCAGCATCGCCTCCAGGTCATGTTTGCTGGCCAGTGTAGCGCCTAGCTGAATGAAGGCTTGCTGCAGGATGTGTTCATTGTCTTTAGTATCTTTATACAAGGTCATATTCTTGGAGACCATCGCCCGGAGTGCACGATTCAAACGCGAAATATGCATATATGGGCGCACAACAGAGGTTTGTAGCAAAGATCGTAGTATATAATAGTAGGATATGATTTTGTACCCATGTCCAAGCAAGTTGAAATTATCATACACATTAACATACAAGGTAAACGCCAGACTAGCAGCCAGGCTAAATACCAGACTGACCTGCAGCCAAAACACTGCTTGCTGTGACGGGTTGCGGTGACCATACATATAAATAGCCAATACAGTAAGCAACATGGTCGTATATTCGAGAGTAACCTTCTCCCAGGTTTGCCCCTGCTCTGGTATAAACATGGGAATCAGGGAATGCTCAAAGAGTACTACCAAAGCTATACAGGCCGTAGTCATGGTAATTGTCACTGTCAGAAGATACAAGCGGTGAAAGGCAGGATTTTTACTGCGGCGCGGAATATAGACGGCAGCCAGCAGTCCAGCACTAACCAACACTCGACTGATAATCCAAAATATCGCTGCTTTATTTTCACTATTTAGGGTGATAAAATCAGGCATTCCTTTATAGGACAGCAGATGAGCAATATCCAGCAAGCCCACAGCCAAGAAAACCATGGCAATCACCAGATCACGGCTGTCTTTTGTTTGTGGCCAGCCATACCACACTACGACAAATACACTTATTCCGATTGCTAAACAAATTATTTCACTAACTGAATGCATGATAAGATAGAGTTGATTAGTATAAACAATATAAAAAACCTTGGGCAACCAGGAGAATACTCCCAGGATACCAAACAATACTGCCGTAAGGGCTACGAGTTGCACATTAGCTTTAATGGTATTAATTAACGATGACACCTTTATCCAGCCCCTCCCACTCAGGTAACTATTACTAATCGTGTTACTAACATAATATGCCACAACAAAGAACAGTGTTACTTATGTCAATATCAGACTAAAGTCCTAAATAACTAAGACCAATACATATTCCTTTTCTAGTTTTATTTATGTATAATAATGGTAGGCACACTAAGGAGGATCGCCGTATGCTTATCAGTGAGATAAAAGCCGGTATGGTACTGGCACGCGATATGTTTGATGATGATAACGGTACTTTGCTTCTCGAACAAGGCATTGCCCTTACAGAAGACTATATTTCCCGGCTTAAACAGCGGGGCGTAACCAATATTTCTATTTATGATCCCTTTGCAGCTGAACTAAAAAAGCACACAGTAATTGCTCCTGAAATCCGAGCAGAGCTTATCCGGTGCTTCCGTTCGCTTTTTCATAAAAAAAGCCAATATATGCTTGATTCTGACCTACGAACCATCTACTTCAAACAAATCCAGCAAACTGTTGGACAGATTATTGACGAAACTGAAAAAAATCTGGGCCAGATTATTAATGTGCAAGTGCGTCAGCCTAATGAAGATGAAATCGACCATGCCATCAATGTCTGTCTTCTGGTAGTAGCCACAGGTCTATATATTAAACTGCCACGCCCAGTCCTTATGGATTTAGCATTGGGAGCATTGTTTCATGATCTGGGCAAGATGGTTATGCCTGTTAATGACGGTCTGACAGTCGACCCTGGGTGCTTGCACCCTATTTATGGTCAACAACTTCTCCTCAAAAACAAGGCCGGAGCCATCATATCCCGTATTGCGGCTGAACATCATGAGCGCTATGATGGACAAGGTTATCCTTCCGGGTTGGCAGGCAAAGAAATTCATCCATTGTCACGATTAGTTGCCATTGCCAATTACTTTGATAATATGATAGATGCTGCCGCGAAAACCGGCGAATCACGTAGCACTATTGTGGAAAATATGCTGGCAAATGGCAATACCTTTTTTGACATGTATCTATTACGGGCTTTTTTCCACACCACGCCCCTCTATTCAGTCGGCTGTCTGGTTAGATTAAATAACAATCAAAAAGCTTATGTCATAAAAAACAAAGTACGCTTTGCACCTACCCCCACAGTACAGCTTGCCCAGCAAAATACCCGTGCAAATAGTCATGGTCAAATTATCGATTTAGCCATGAAGCCCCAACTCGCTATTGTTGATGTAATTGCAGACTAAATAAAAACGTCACGCAAAAACCGCGCGACGTTTTATTTATCCCCATTTTTTTGATTCAAACCGCCACCACAAAATAGCACTTCGAATCACAAAATCACCAGCAGTAATATACCAGGCAGCCGTAATGTCATAACCCCAAACGCTAATAAACAAATACACTAACGGCAGACGTATCAGCCATACCCCCATTGTCGTAATATACATGGGCCACCGTGTATCCCCTGCCCCACGGAGAGCTCCCCCTAATACAAAACAAATGGCAAGGGTCGGTTGCTCCAGTACAGCAATCATCACACACAATGTGCCCCAATGGATGACCTGTGGATCATCAATAAACAGCATAGTCAGTTGCTTAGCAAAGATAAAAATAACTACCCCAGCAGCTGTCATGCTTAACCATGCGATTTTATTGGTTAGCCAGGCAAACTGTATGGCACGGTGGGGCATGCCTTTACCTAAATACTGACCGACCAGAGTCATAGACGCCACGGAGAAGCCGAACCCTGGCAAAAAGGATATAGATTCAACTTGAAGAGCGATTTGGTGAGCGGCAAATTGCTGCGAACCCACGCCGGCCAGCATGAATGTAAATACTATACGCCCACTCTGCATTGCCAGTTGCTCTAAGGCTGCTGGTACACTAATGTCCACAATGCGGGCAATTGCCTTGCTGCGAATTACTAACACATGCCGCCAGGATAGCTGAACCTTTTGTGTGCGATTAAGAGCAATCAAGGCAGCTACTGCACCTACTAGCTGCGATACTCCCATTCCCCAGGCGGCACCATAAGGTCCCAGGGCCGGTAAACCGTGTCCAAAAACAAGTACATATGCAATAAAAATTGCTGAGATATTGCTAAACAGCGTAATATAAAAAGCGGTCTGTGTTTTCCCCATACCCCGCAAGGCGGCATTCGCAATCGACATAATTAAGAACAAAGGCGTAAACATAAACGTAATTTTAACCAGTCCAGCAGCCAGCCCAGCCACGTCCGGTTCAGCCGCCGTCAAGCTTAGTACAAATTCGGCTGTGAACCAGCCGATAACAGCTAATCCCGTCCCCAAAAACGCCCCCAACATAATGGCCTGACCAATAATAGTCCTGACTTCCAGCCAGTTACCTGCTCCGGTTTCCCTGGCCACAATCGCGGCAGCACCAGTGCCTGCGGCAGCAAACACCATTGCTGTGGAAAATTGCAGCATTGTTGCCAAACCAACCGCAGCCAGCGGTACCGCACCAAGCTGGCCTACCATGGCTGTAAGCAACACACCAACAGCCATGATCCCAATACCTTCTAAAATCACGGGCCAGGCCAATTTTATAATTTGTTGCCGCATATAGTCTGCAATAGATACAATCACTATATCTCGTCCCCTTAATTCCCTTGATGAATGTTAGACCAGTTATTTATTTATAATTTCTGCATCGTAAAAAAATAGTCCTTTTTCAGCAAGAGCTACCATCACTATATTGTACTAACAGGTAAAACTGATTATAATAAAGCGAGAATACACTAAACAAAGCTGGTGAACATATGCTAATTACCGATATCCCCGCGATTATTGCGCGTGAGCTGACTGTTAAGCCTCATCAGGTAACAGCTACCATGAACCTATTAGATGATGGGAATACCGTCCCCTTTATTTCCCGTTACCGCAAAGAAGCTACCGGTGAGCTAAACGAGGAACATATCCGTACCATTGAGGAACGTACCCAATACCTACGAAATCTTATCAAGCGCCAAGAGGAAATTCTCGTCAGCATTGAATCTCAGGACAAATTAACTCCTGAACTAACCCAAGCCATTCATTCAGCCACTAAACTGCAAGAACTGGAAGACCTGTATCTGCCCTACCGACCCAAAAAACGGACACGGGCGCAAATCGCTCGTGAAAAGGGCCTAGAACCATTAGCAACAATAATCCTGGCTCAACAACAAACGACCGGCAATGTCCTAAACTTAGCGGCTGAGTACATCAATGAAGAACATGAAATTACTACTGCCGAACTGGCATTAAGCGGTGCCCAGGATATCATTGCCGAAACAGTCAGTGAGCAGGCCGATGTCCGCGCTCTACTCCGTAAAGAGTTGTGGCAAAAGGCGGAAATCGCTACCCAGCTTGGTGTAGCTGAAACAGAAGCCAAGGAATTTCTAACCTACAAAGACTACCGCGAACCAGTTAATCGCATGCCGTCCCACCGGATTTTGGCGGTCAATCGCGGCGAAACTAAAGGCACACTCAAGGTGACCCTCGTCATTGATCAGGAAGCTAACATCCGGCTGATTGCTAACAAAATACATAGCGGCAACTCCATTTTTAGCCAGGTTATTACCGATGCCATTACTGATGGCTACAAACGCCTATTATTTCCGGCACTAGAGCGAGAGATCCGCGCCCTCTTAACCGAAAACGCTGAAAAACAGGCCATCCGCGTATTTGGTCTCAATCTGCGTCCCTTATTACTACAAGCGCCACTAGCAGGACATACAGTCATGGGTCTTGACCCTGGCTACCGTACTGGCTGCAAACTGGCAGTAGTCGGCCCGACTGGTGCTGTGCTAGCAACCAACACGCTCTACCTTACCATGAGCGAACGCCAGCGTCAGGAAGCGGAAGCCAAAGCACTAGAGCTAATCCGCACCCATAGCGTTACTCTGATTTCCATTGGCAATGGCACAGCTTCCTATGAAACTGAGGAATTTGCTGCCAACTTGATTAGCACCCACAATCTGAACGTCCACTACATTATTGCTAATGAAGCCGGGGCGTCAGTATACTCAGCCTCCAAACTGGCCAAAGAAGAGCTGCCTGACCTAGATGTGACTATCCGCGGGGCGGTCTCCATCGCCCGTCGAATCCAAGATCCACTGGCCGAACTGGTAAAAATCGATCCAAAATCCATTGGAGTTGGCCAATATCAACATGATGTAAACCAGAAAGAACTTGGCGGCACTTTAACAAATGTCGTCGAATCCTGCGTCAACCATGTTGGTGTTGAACTTAATACTGCTTCCCCAGCACTCCTTACCTATGTCGCTGGAATCAATGCCAGCGTCGCTAAAAACATTGTAGCCTACCGCACCGAGAACGGCCAATTCAAAAGCCGTAAAGAACTCCTAAAGGTCGCCAGATTAGGTAAAGCTGCTTTTACCCAGTGCGCTGGTTTTTTACGTATTGCCCAGGCTGGTAACCCCTTGGATAACACTCCGGTTCACCCGGAATCCTATGAACTGGCAGCAGCCATCTTAGAAAAATTAGGCTTCACGTTAAAAGATTTATCCGACAAAAATAGATTGGCCGCCCTGCAGCAAGCAGCACCGACCGCTGATGCTGCCTGTCTGGCAGCCGAACTCAATGCTGGTGAACCGACAGTCCGGGACATCCTAGCCGCCTTAGCAAAACCAGGACGTGATCCGCGTGAAGATGTACCACCACCCCAAACCCGTAAAAATATTGTTAAACTCTCTGATATTACTCCTGGTACTCTGGTCAAAGGTACTGTCCACAATGTGACCGATTTTGGCGTATTTGTTGATATCGGCATCAAAATCAATGGTCTAATCCATCGTTCAGAGCTAAGCCATAAGTTTTTCCGCCATCCCACCGAAGTAGTCGCCGTTGGCGATATTATCGACGTAGTGGTTATTAGTGTGGATGAAGAACGTAAGCGCATTGGCCTTAGTCTTAAGCAAGTTCCTAAAGAATAAGAACAATCGCTAACGCGGTCCATGGTCTTACGTTGCGTCAGTCAATGGAAGACAAGGAGCGGGGTATTACTTTCGGCATTGCCCCAAAAGCAACAAAAGGTCTAGGCCCTAAGCCTCCAAAAGCTGAAAAGCCGGGCGATATTCCTAAAATCCGTAAACTCGCTACGCTCAAACAGTACGGATTTTTTAACGGAATACCACCCGGCTTTTCTCCTGCGGAACGCTTTTTCCGGCAAAGGCCGGGGGGGTTACGAGAGTTACGAGGGGTGCCGGGGTACCACCGTATGACGGCCGCCTATGCCGAGTTTTGTATTTGACACCCCTTGTTTTATAAGGCCTCCCCGACTCCCAAAACTTATACATTATTATGTCAACAGAATTTTGTTGTGAATTCGGGTAACCTAAGCAAGAAGCCCTGTATCTTTTTAACAGATACAGGGCTTCTTGCTTAGGTAGGTACTTACCCCCGTAACACAGTAAATGGCGGATTACTATATACCTTTTCTTCAATAGCTGCCTTAAGCTCATCACCGGTTGTTCTTAGCAGATAAATCTGGCCAGTAAGTCCACTCACCAACGTTTCGTCTTGAATTTCGCTCAAATTTATGGCTGTACTTAGCAAACTGGCAGTAATACCAGCGTGAGCGGCAACCACACCAGCCATTAAATCGCTTACTACCATTTTATCCACGATACCAATAATAGCTTTGCCAATTTCCATGACCTCAAGACAGGCTCTAGCTGTTTCAATTGGTACTTCAGCTGCCTGCTTAAGCGCTTTTTGCAAGGCCAGATTCCGCACTTTTTGTTCTTCAGTAGTTGTTGCTGCTAACCCAGCTGTAGCTAGTAATCCCGTCAGAGCTAACGCATCACGGTCAATTAATATTGTCAGTTCAATATGCAGTCTGCTCAGATCGGCTTGTTTAGCAATTAAAACCTCGTTGTGTTCCATATGCTCGGGACTTTTCAAGGAATAGGTTACTGCCATTTCTAATAATGCTGCCGCCATAAGCCCATAGCTGGCCGCCGCACTCCCCCCGCCTGGTGGAACTTCATCAGAAGCCAATTTAGTGGCAAAGTCATTGATACTTAATGAACTTAACATATCTATCTTCTTCCCCTCTTTTTCAGCCTATTCATCATCTCTATATGTCAACACATCATCCAACTGCGCCTGCGAACTTCTTTTATGCAGAACATCACTCAGCACTAACAATAAACTGATAATGTGGCTGCCCACCAAAATAAATTTGGACTTCGATACCATTTAACTCTTTACCAAGCACTTCAGCCAAGCTATTCGCGTCTGTCTCGGCAAGTTCAGCCCCGTAATACAAACTAACCATACTAGTATCGGCTCCCACCAAATGTACTACAAGTTTCTTTAAGGCACTAGCCATAGAATCAGCCCACACCACCACACTGCCATCAATTACCCCAATAAAGGAGCCTTCCGGCACAATCTGACCGGCCACTGTGGAGTCGCGAACAGCCATGGTCAGACTCCCGGACCTGACAGCCGCCTGGGCCTCATTCATTCGGCTTAGGTTAACCTCAAGCTGGCTGTCAGGGTCAAAGGCAAGAATGGCCGCTAGCCCTTGCGGAATATTGATTGTTGGCACAATAGCCACCTGATCACCCAATAACTTCTTGGCCTGCGCTGCTGCCAAAACAATGTTTTTATTATTTGGCAAAATGATGTATTGTTCAGCCGCTCCATTGTGCACAGCTGTTATGAATTCTTCAACAGGTGGATTCAAGGTCTGGCCGCCTGAGATAATACTATTGGCTCCAAGCTGCCGCATGATAGCAATCAATCCTTCGCCTGCAGCCACGCTGATTACTGCTAGTTTGGCCCGATCCTTGGCCAGGGCTGCCGGCATCACTGACTTGTTCTCGCCCAACTCAATAGTTTGGCGATGTTGATCAGCCATATTATCAATTTTAATATCATGGAGTGTCCCCCAGGCAATAGCTGATTCTAACACTGCTCCCGGCTGTGCAGTGTGAATATGTACCTTAAGGATATCATCACCTGGTGCAAGCACTAGCGATTCGCCCATTTGCTCTAACTGGCGTTTTACTTCCACTAAGCTGGCCGCAAACCGTTTAACGATAAACTCAGTACAATAAGGGTGAGCAATGGTAATGTCAGCAGTGATGCCTGGCACAGTCAACATACGCCCAAAATCGGCCTCCGGCCCGGTAAATCTTCCTTCCAGCCCCTCTAGGCAGCCACCCAAGAAGACAATTAATCCCTGGCCACCGGCATCTACTACACCAGCCGCCTTTAGCGCTGGCAATAGTTCCGGCGTCCTTATCAGCTCTTCCTGCCCGGCGTTTATAGCCGCTTTCAGGATATCCGCAAAAGTCGCATTATCCCGCACCGCCCGGTAGGTACCTTTGGCAATTCCCTTGGCAACCGTTAAGATAGTTCCTTCTACCGGTCTCGCAACAGCCCGATAGGCATATAGCACGCCATACTGAAAGGCTTTACCAACTTCCGTAGACGTGGCAGTATCTTTGCCTGACAATCCTCTGGCAATACCACGCAGAAGCTGTGATAAAATAACCCCAGAATTACCTCTGGCCCCCATGATAGCGCTGTCAGCCCCCCTACGAGCCAAAGACCCGATCCCTTCATCAGGTGCTTCTGTCACAGCTTTAGTTACCGATCCCAGCGTTAGCAGCATATTAGTTCCAGTATCGCCATCAGGGACCGGAAAGACATTCAGACTATTTATATATTCGTGTTCACGCATAAATGCACTATAAGACCCGGCAATCATCCGGCGAAAATCTTTACCGTCAATTACTTCAACACTTGGCTGCATAGTATTATCCCCTTCCGCGCCCTTATACCTTGGATTGGAAAATCAATCCAATAACCCCAGGACCCAAGTGAGCACCCAATACTGACCCAAGCGCAGCCCGAGATACATGGATAGCAGGATAACGCTGGCGAATGGTTGTCATCATTTCTTCGACCACAGTCGGCTCACCATCATATACTACGCCAATATACTCCAGACTATCTTCCCGAGAAAGTTCCTCCAGCATTCGGGCTATAGCGCGTGTTTTGATGCGAACCTTATCAAGCACCTGCACCTTTCCCTCCCGTAATGTAAGAATTGGCTTAACTTGCAAAATAGAGCCCAACAAAGCTGCTGCCCCGCCAATGCGCCCACCCTTACGCAGATATTCCAATGAGTCAACAATAAATAACGTGCGAGTAGCAGCTGCCATGCGCTCTAACTGTTCGGCGATTACCCTTGCCGGCTCACCGGCAGCTGCCATAGCTAACGCCGCCTCTGCCATTTTTATCATACCAATCGCACTCGTACAAGAGTCAACAACATAGATTTCCTGACCTGCAAAGTCCTTCGCTACTGCTTTAGCCCCATTAACGGTACCACTTAATCCAGCCGCAAGACAAATCACAATAACCGGCTGTCCTGTTGCTGCCGGCGCAAAAGCCTGGACAAAGTCACCAGGCGCTGGTTGTGAAGTCTGGGGATGTACCCCCTTTTCCCGAGTAAGCCGGAACAGTTCTACAGTAGTTAACTCCGGTTCGTTCCACTCGTCCACACCAAGAATAATTTTCAGCGGTACAACCTGGAGATTGGCATGAGCTGCTAGCATTTCTTCCGGAACATTGGCCGTACTGTCAATCACTATCTGTATATTCAAAAACGTACGCAACTCCTCTCCTACTCCCTTAACCTATATCTTACCAAATAATCTGGCGCAAATACACAAAAAAATCATTATACTTTCTTGACAAAAATTACAGCAAATTCTAAAATCTTAGTTTTACTGACAGGAAGTAGGATATTATACGGCGAAACTAGCTATATTATACTATTTATTAAGGAGTAGCTATGAATAACCAACTCCTCTTTGCTTTAGATATCGGAACCCGCAGCGTTGTCGGCCTTGTCGGCGAACTAGAAAATGGCATAATCAAATTAGTGGCCTCAGACCGGGAAGAACATCATACCCGTGCTATGCTTGACGGTCAAATACATGATGTTCAGGAGGTAGCCGAAGTACTAGCCTCTGTCAAAACACGACTGGAAGCCACTACCGGCAAGCTAACCAAAGTAGCTGTCGCTGCTGCTGGGCGCGCTTTATGCACACTCAAAATCTCCGCAACCCTTGACACCGCCTCCCATGGCGCTCTTACTGCTGAAGATGAGCGATCTCTTGAGCTGGCTGCCATCCAGACAGCGCAAGCTGAGCTAGCTACTTCAGGCACGGTACCAGAGCCGTCTGATTATTACTGTGTCGGCTACAGTGTCATTAGCTTCAGCTTAGATGGTACCCACATAAAAAGTCTGGTAGGCCAGCGCGGTAAGCATTCTGCCATTGAAGTTATTGCTACCTTTTTACCACGGCAGGTTATTGACTCTTTGCAGTCAGCTATTCAAAGAGTGGGACTAGAAATGGCCACCCTTACTTTAGAACCTATTGCCGCGATTAATGTGCTTATTCCTTCTACTATGCGTCATCTTAATTTAGTGCTTATTGATGTCGGTGCCGGAACATCTGATATAGCCATTACCCGTGACGGTTCAGTCATTGCCTATGGCATGGTGCCGTTTGCCGGTGATGAAATCACCGAAGCCATCTCCCAACAGTTTTTGCTTGATTTTAATGTTGCGGAAACCGTCAAACGCCAAGTGGGTGGTAACCATAAAAAAATTTCCTTCACCGATGTGTTAGGTATGTCCCAAAAAGTTTCCGTTAAAGCCGTTATTGAAGCCATGACCCCCAAGGTAGGAGAACTAGCTCAAGCCCTTGCCACCGAAATACTCGCGCTCAATACCGAATGTCCGCAAGCAGTATTATTGGTTGGTGGTGGGGCGCTAACACCACTTTTACCGGAAGCCTTGGCCAAAGCACTTGCTATGCCAGCTTCCAGAGTAGCCATTCGCCGTCCTGATTCAATTGAGGGCATTACCGGTATACCTGCGTCACTTTGCACCCCAGATTCAGTAACACCGCTGGGAATTTTAAAGCTAGCTGGTGGACGCACACTCAACTTTATCAATATTACGTTAAATGAACGGACAATCCGCTTATTTAATTTAAGTCGGTTAACCGTAGCTGATGCTTTGCTCGCTGCCGGCATTGATATCCGGACGCTGCGTGGCCGCCCTGGCATGGGATTGACCATATCTGTCAACGGTGAAACCCGGTTTATTGCCGGCAGTCATGGCACTCCTGGTGAAATTCTAAAAAACAACCAGCCTGCCAAATTAAATGATGCGCTCCAAGACCAGGATACTATTGTGGTAAGCCTTGGTACAGACGGAACAGCGCCAGCGCCGCTTTTGAAAGATACCATACCAGCGATGAAGCCGCTGCCAGTGACCATTGACGGCAAAAAGTATCTGCTAGAGCAGCCAATAACCGTAAACGGAACCCCCGCCGCCCCAAACACGGTGCTATGTGACCGTGATCAGATTTATGCTAATCCCAAGCTCACACTCCGTCAGGCACTAACCCAACTAAATCTTGAGCCTGACCCTACCGAATATGTCTACCAGATTAATGGTGCCGAACGCGCGTATACAATTTGGCCCAAATACTCTATTAATAACGTCCTGGCAGCACCTGATACACTCTTAACTTCTGGCAATATCATTGAAATACTCAAACTGCCACCGCCGACTCTGGCAGAAGTGCTGGGAATTAATACCCCGAACAGTGACAGTTCTCTTACGGTTTTATTTAATGGTACGCCTTGCTCAATCCCTATTTACCGTCATACTGTAATGGTAGACGGACATCATGCAGATATCAGCCTGCCTGCTCCTTCCGGCAGCGCTATTGATTTTACTACCACCACAGCCCTCCAACCACTGATTAGCGATGTACTCCTAGCTGCCGATTTTGATCCGCTTAGCCTGCCAGTTACGGCCAGAGTAAACGTGCTTTTGAATGGCTCGCCTACAGAATATACCGCCATCGTCAAAAACGGCGATAGTGTGT
>Ga0316604_10000790_pt1 | contig 33487 bp, 28 predicted proteins | sample OWC_soil_day20_C_FD_207650 | JGI IMG/M metagenome (GOLD analysis project Ga0316604, IMG submission 207650) | Wetland soil microbial communities from Old Woman Creek delta, Ohio, United States - OWC_soil_day20_CT | ecosystem: Environmental > Terrestrial > Soil > Wetlands | place: USA: Ohio... | reverse complement strand
TATTCACAGCTATCCACAAAAAGAAAAAAAGAACCAAAAAAAGAAAAAGTTTATAGTAGTAGTAATAGATTTGATTCTTTAATTAATAACCCACCTATTGCTGTCTAATAAATGGGGAGTATCTAATTAACAGGTTATTTATTGCCACACATGAAAAAATAATAATTAAGGCAGAAAAGCTGTATGATCAAGAGTTGGTAGAATTGTTATTTGAACAGCCTTATTGTAGAATTGATTATGTAATTGAACGGTTAGGGGTATCAAGAATTACAGCCTCTAAATATCTTGAAAGGATTGGAAGAGATAGGGATATTAGAATCCAGACGTGTGTGGAAGGAGATATTATATATTATATATCAACACAAGCCTGTTTGCACTGCTTAAAAGCTAATTAAAATCATAATATTTTAAACGGACAATAGTGATAATTTATGATTAATATTTAAATTTCCTCCCATGTCCTAAAAAGCTTATTTTTGAGTCCTTAAATCTGATTAAAGTTGTCAAAGATTTGTTGGAGATGGTTTGTTCGTAATAGTAGTCAATTTAAAATTTTATTCTTTTCTATTTTGTATGTATGTTGTTTTTCAATCCCTCTCTTAGGCCAGTCAAATGAACAGCATAGAATCCTATATATAAAGGCTTTCAATGAAATTAATCAGATGCTTGAAGGAAAATCTACCCTACAGTTTAAACGGGCGATATTCCTGATGGAAAATGCCTATTTGAATAATACACTGAATTATAATCAGTTTAATAATGAAATTGTTACTATTGCTACAAAATTGCGCACCCTGATTAAAGAGAGAAATCTTGAAGGTTACCGAACTGCTGCTAATTGGGCTGTATTTACCTATATGGTCGATTCCGTTGCTTCAAATGATTATCATCCATATACTTATGATTTTCAGCATTTCATATCCAGTAATGACCCCAAAGTAGGTTTTGTTTCAAAGTTGCTAAAAACAAGAAAAGGAAATTGTAACTCACTTCCTTTTCTTTATAAACTATTAGTGGAGGAATGTGGAGGAGCTGCGTCTCTTGCTCTGGCTCCTTTTCATTGTTTCATAAAGCACAAAGATGAAAAAGGTAATTGGGTAAATCTTGAAATGACAAGTGGTAGTTTTGCAAGGGATGCCTGGATCATACAACAAACAGGCGTAACTGTAGAGCAGATTAGTTCAGGAATATATATGAATGCGCTATCTCAAAAGCAATCCTTATCGCTTATATTGAAAGATCTGGCTGCGAATTATCAAATGCAATTTGGCGCAGATGAATTTGACGAAAGGATAATCAACACCGGTCTGCACTATTATCCGAATGGCATACACCTGTATCTGGTGAAATTTGAGCATTGTCGTATAAAATTATTAACAGCACGAAAACTACAACAGCCTGAATCAGAAGCAACCTTTAAAAAGCAAATGGCGGCTATTGAGCAAAAGTTAGGGGCGTTAGGGTACAAAGAGCCATCTCAAAAAGAGTATGAAGAATGGGTACACGAAAATGACAAACAAAAAATAGTTAAGAAATAATAACCTATGAAAAAATTGCTATCATTCCTGATATTATATAATACCTCAATTGCCATAGCGAAAGGACAGGTACTTAACCCGTACAGTGATTTTGGATATGTACCCCGGAATAAGTATATATCTACCGCTCCGGGTTATGTAATTGAAAATAAGGATGCCACCGATAATACGTCCAGAATGGTAATTGATGTTGAAAAGGGAGAAGTGCGACTTTATAGCAAGGATTCAACAGTCCTCAGTCAAACGAGTATTTCAAGGGGTGATATCTTACGCTTTCTGTCTGTAGACCCTCTTACCACTAAATTTCCTGGGTTAACACCTTATCAGTTCGCCAGTAACAGACCTTTAGATGGAATTGATCTTGATGGGTTGGAATGGACTAAGTCAACGACTTATGATCCTAAATCTGGTATTACTAACGTGGATTTTCAGGTAAAGCTGAAACTAAAGAACGATTCTGAAGTTTTTAAGGATTTAAAGGGATTGCAAAATGAATTAATCAAACAGTTTCCAGGTTTGTTCAAAGATGTGAGAGACGGTAATACTACCTATTCTGGTTCCATTAGCATTGAATTTGTAGATGAACTGAAGAAGGGTGTAGATTTTGGAACAGCTCTTGTTGACGATCCAGGTACGCCTGGAGGAGGATTGACAACTTTTGTAAATACAAAAGTTAATGGGAACACCGTTAATCCATATGATTCCAGAAGTGGCGTAGCTCCTAATACTCCTCGTGAAACAGCCACTGTGGCACGAGATATACTTCATGAATTAATTCATACTGCAGGACCAAATCACACAGATGACGCAAATCAGGCCACAGATATTCAAATAATCGCAACACCTATCATGGCTCCCGACGGATCCCTAATAAGAGTAGACAGAATCCTTGGTCCTGGAGCCCGTTTGGATTTGATAATACATAACATAATGAGCTATCCGGGTATTAAACTTAATGGGAAGCCAATAAACGAATATGTACCGAATAAATTTGATCGAAGTAAGGTAAGTCCAGGACAGATACTTCAAATCATTAAACAAATAGATACCGATGAGCAGAAAACGAAATAGGAGAGTCCTTTTAATCTTTGCATTACTATTTTATTTCTTTAAGTCAGTAGGGCAGCAATATAGTTGCTGCGATAGAGAAATCAAACCTTTTATTGAAGCCTTTAGGGAAGCAGAATCAGGGGAAATGGACTATACAGATACTTTAAAAAAAAGTATACGCCTGATTTTTGAAAAGGAATTTGATGATAGTATTATGGTGATGTTAGATGATAGTATTATTTACAATTCCATGATTATAACAAATAAACCTTATGCTCCCAGGGCTAAGTTTATTGATGTGGATTATTCCATGAAAAAAGATACACCATATTTGGTTATTAAAAGAGCAGATGGGAAATGCATCTGGTTCTATCTGATACCAGGTCATCGTGTTGCCTATATTAACTATTTTAAAGACCCTGGTGTGTGGATGGTAGAATTGTCAAATATACATAGGCAGTATATTTAGGAAATAATAAAATTAGGAACTGTGTATATTTCTATTGAGTATTTCGCAACATAATAACTGTTGCAAAAAAATGGCCTAATTCTGTCTCAAATAAAAAAAGCCTCTAGATGTGAAATCTGGAGGCTTTTTTATTCTGCGAAACTGTAAGTATTCGGACCTCGGCATTCCAGAAGTAAGCATTCGACGCGGAGCATTCTTACCTGCTAAAGAATAGCATCTAACTTTGCGTTCGAAAGAATAGCAAAAATGAAACAGAAAAAATCTTCATTGGCAGGTCGCCATCATTTTAGCGAGCAGGAGATCATTTCTGCTCTTGAACAGTTTACTCAGGCCGGCAATATTAGTGTAAAGGAGTTTACTGCCGCATTTCAGATATCAGCTGCTACTTTCTATAACTGGCGAAAGCGTTATGGTAGTCAATTGATGGAAACCAATTCACCGGGAGGGTTTATTGAAGTAGACCTGTCGCCAGTTCAACAGGAATCTATTCCGGGAAGCATTTTTGCAGAATATCGTGGTATAATATTTTACCAGCGTGTAGAACCTTCATATCTAAAAGCCCTCCTGTAATATGTTATCACTAAGCGGTTATCGTCTTGTATTATGGAACAGTGCGACAGATATGCGTTTGAGCTTCAACGGATTGTCGGGTCTGGTTATCAATGAAATGAAAGAAGATCCATTTCAGTATGGAACGTTATATGCATTCTTTAATCATCGTCGTACACAGGTTAAGATGCTGCTTTTATGTAAACATTTACATAATCCAAGCATCTTCACCTGGGTGAGACGACCGTTAAAAAACAAATAGATGATACCCTTAGCTAATGGATCAAGTGCCATTTGATTACGAACGATGCCTGATAACCCATTTATTCCCATCCGCATATCCGCTGCAGATGTATAGATATAAAAATTATAACCAGCTAATGACAACATTGACTAATGATTTAGCAAGGTGAGTAAATATTCTGCAGGCACAGGTTGATAAATTGCAATACCGCGCACTTCAGCAAATAAGTTTGAATTAACAGGCTCATTTGATGATGCTACAATTTTTACGGGAAGTATTGCTGGTGGTGAGGATGGAACCGGTGAAGTATTGTTTGTTTTCTTTAACCAGTAATAAAAAATGCCTTCACTTATTTGATGAGCCCTGCAGTATTCGCTAATAATCATGCCGGAATCAGGCTGCTGACGAACGTGGAAGGCCATGTCTACTTTTAAGGGAGAACCAGGAAGAGATTTTCGAATTTGCTTCTTTCGCATCGTTTTAATTTTGATGCAATAGTCGGTATATTTAGTTACTATTTGGGAAGGCCGAGAACCGAATACTTACACCCCTAACCGCCCCGTAGACATTAGCTCGTGGATGTACGATAAAGCCAAAGATATAGATGGTGGCTTGCAAATTTTCGATAACATTATTCACTTTGATTTTTTGAGAAAGAGTATGCATACCTGGTACAAAGGATTCGCGAGTGTTATTACCCCCCTTTTGTACTTAATTATTTATTTTTCTTTGTCATAACACTATCTACATATTGCCTGGTCAACCGACATCTATTATTCCTGTACCACTTTTCCCAGTGCCTGATAGCTATATTGTAGTCTTTCTTTTCCCTGAATCCCACAGTGCTACTATAGTCGGCATTGGACCAGTATCCGGTCACTCTGCTTATATAAGAGAGCGATTTTCTATAATCGGATACGTAGGTAGTCTCATGTCTGTATTGACCTTTGATGACATTTAAATGTTGTCTGAATTCCTGACAAGTTTTATCATCAATAGTTTGACAGGTATGCCGATTACATGAAATTAAACCTACTATTAATGTGATATAAATTACAATTTTCATATTATTCAGGTATGACTTTTTTATTGATTTGCATGTCTTTTGATTCAGCAGAAATCCTTTCTTCAAGAATTGTATTGTCTTTTTGCCTATAATACTTATAATAATAAGGATTGTTATGAAGAAAATCAACTCTATTACCCTCCGAAATCTGTTCTTTTTCTCTTAATCTGGTATTTCCATTTACCTGGTTTTGTGCATTGATACCTGCTTGATGATCGTCATTAAAGCGTGCATCTTTAGCAGCTTTGTCATTAGGACCAACACCGGATTTTTGTAACTCAAACTGTTCAACTAATTCATGAATTAATACTCCTTCCGCTGTTCCTCCGGTTGTTGGTTCTGCATCGCTAATAGAGTTATGTTTTTGTATATCACCAAGGTCAATAGCACATTGTTGATATGATCCAATATCTATTTTGGCAGAATTCTTATATGCCCAGACTGTTTTTTTCATTATACATGCTAATGGTATACGGAATGGGTCTGGGATGGTATATGATGTCATCAGAGAACCAAGAGTTTACGAATAAGGGTATATCCTTTTGATGCTCATGACAATATAGCAGGAGAAGATACAGGGAAACCCGGGTTATAGGTTGGGTTTGATAATAAAAGTAGTTATAGTTGTAGATAAATATTACAACACGTATGTTGTATAGTTGAATGATTGACGGTCTTACAGTACCCTATTAGAAATTAAATCCCTTAGTAGAATCGGAAGGACAGTGTTATTACTTAACTGGTCACTATCGTTTTGATATTCAATATTTTATGGCTTTAATGATTTTTTTTTGACTTGATAGTTGTCAATAATTAAAATAATTTTGCTGGACATTAAACCAATATTGGGCTAAGCGGTCGGGCTAAAATTTTGTAATAGATGAGTCATGTTATTGATAAATTCAATTCCTCTTTGTACGATTCCATTGCTAAGGTAATAGCCCATGCAAGGACAACAGTTTATAGGAGCATTTGTGGCCCGCCAACAGCATATCGTTACTGATACTTCTGATTTTTACATTGATCTGGTTTTTTATAATTATTATTTGAAGTGTTTCGTATTACTCGAGTTAAAAACACATAAACTTACTCATGAAGCCATTGGTCAGATGGATATGTACGTAAGAATGTATGATGATTTGAAGAAGAGCGATGATGATAACCCTACGATTGGTATTATTTTGTGTACAGAAAAGGATGAGACTATCGTAAAATATTCTGTATTGGCAGAAAATCAAAAGTTGTTTGCTAGCAAATATCGATTATATCTTCCTGACGAAAATGAACTAAAGCAATTGATTGAAGAAGATAGGATAAGATATGAGCTTGATAGTAAATTATAGTGAAGTTGGGCCGATATAATATTTCAAATCATTTGTCAATCTCTAAATTTCCTGGCCGAATCTACGGGCAGCTTACATAGCAGGTAGTTGTATGGCCTTGAAAAAGTAATTTACTCAGAGGATTATCAATAATAGACGGAGGTGTTTAGAAGCTCTTTCACCTCTTATTTTCATTAAACCGAAATGAAGTTTAGTGATTTCGAACCAACAGAATCCTTTACCAGGTTGAATTCTAATTCTTTGGGGCAAAAAGAGAAAATTGGATAAAACTACAAGATCCGCTCATAGAGCGGGTCTTGTAATTTTGCGGCCCCAGGTATCGGAACCTCGAACCAGATTATGCAGGATTGGGTGGATTTAGGTAGTGTTTAGGCCCCAATGAGCGAATATAGTATGCTAAAAGTTCGAGGTTGGTATAGTTGCCATATTTGTAGAGCGATATAATTTAATACGATGTATGAACTTCAAAATATCAAAAAAGCTGATCAAATTATTTCAGAGATTCAAGAGGTAATTAGCAATTGGAAGGAATACGCCGAACAACAAGGAGTTAAAGAGGAATTAAAATTGGCAATCGCTAAAACACTTTTAACCTCTATTTAAGCTGGACGTTGTATGTAAATAAAAGAGATTATTGAGATTCCTTAATTATAATAATCGGCTAAAGAAGCACTTTTTTATAGCACTGCTTCTTTTAAAACGCAGCATATAACATGCGGGCTATTTTTATCTGTTCTGTTGTTACCCTTGTTTTGTCGTATACCAGAAATAAAGTGTTTTCAGTAGTAACATCCCCTTTCCAGATTAATTTCGTCTTCTTTTCATTAATAAGCTCAGTGGCAAGGTAATCCGCCGTAATAGTTAAGCCCGACCCACCACTTATGCCGGCCAGAATAACCTGCATATCAGGAATTGTAAATCTTGGCTTAATAGCCGGACGTTTCCTGAAATTATTAAGCCAGAACCTGCGGATAATAGGCAGATCGGAACTGTATGCAAACCATACCTGCTCAAGCAACCATTCTTCCACCATTTTCCAATCCTTTTTCTTAACATACTTATCAAACGTTGAGGTATCCATTGAAGGATTTCCGACAATCACAAAATTCTCTGTCAAAACAGGTTCGTAAATAAGATTCTTTGTTTCCACTTTTTGGGTAGCAATGACAAAGTCAAGTTCTCCTTTGGGAAGCATGGCTACAAGATCTTTGGTAAGGCCAAAAGAAACTATCAGACTGGATGGAATATTTGTAATGAGTCTGGAGGAAATAGCATGGAAGAATTCTTTAACAGCACCTACCCTGATAATAGGAAGTTGCGAAAGGCAGCAGATTGCCTTGAAATCTATCTCCACTTCTTCCAGTTTTTCTAATGATTCGACGATCTGGGTGTAAAACAATTTGCCATAATCTGTGGGTACCAGCCGGGGTTTTCTTTCAAAAAGTGGTTTGCCCACATGTGCTTCCAGTGCCGATAAATGTTGGCTCACATTAGGCTGTGATATAAACAGGGCTTTTGCGGCAGCGGTAAGCGAACCAGTCTGATATACTGCCTTAAATGTCCTGTACCATTCTAAATTAACCATTCTTCAAAGCTATAAAATATTTTATGAGATATGATAAATCACCTTATTTTCTTTATTGAATCAGGAGAAGCAACTTTGCATCACAAATAGATATTACAACATGAAAACAATAGCATCTTTTTTTGTCCTTACATGGTTCTGTATAGGTACGGCTTATAAAGTATATGCGCAAACTAATACACTGCAAACCCAGCGAATTGATAATCTCGCAAAAGAACTCATCGATAAAAAACAGGCTGCTGGTATTGATATCCTGATTCTTAAAGATGGGAAACCGTTTTACAGTAAGGCTTTTGGCTATGCAGATGTAGAACGGAAGCTCCCAATGCATACCGATCACATTTTTCGTATTGCCTCTCAAACCAAAGCGATAACCAGTCTGGCCGCTATGATGCTTTGGGAAGAAGGTAGGTTCATGTTAGATGAGCCGGTATCGAAGTATATACCGGACTTTAGAAATACAAGAGTGCTGGACAAATTCAATGCTTCCGACAGCACTTATACAACTGTTCCTGCCTTAAGGGAGATCACCATACGGGATCTTTTCAGACATACATCAGGGCTCTCTTATCCAGTCTTTTCCGGCAACCCGGAGATCAACGCCATTTATGCCAAAGCAGGAATCGCTACAGGCATTGGCAGCAAAGGAAGCCTGAAAGATCAAATAGCATTACTTGCTAAACAACCATTGGTGAATCAGCCTGGCGACAGATTTACTTATGGACTGAATAGTGATGTGCTGGGCTATCTCGTTGAAATCTGGAGCGGCTTACCATTGGATGAATTCTTCTATAAGCGCATCTTTGAGCCACTGGAAATGAAGGATACCTACTTTCATCTTCCTCAACAAAAAGCAGATCGTCTGGTAGCACTTTCGGTGAAGAATAAGAGTGACAGCAATTATAAAAATGTCAATAAGCTCATTTATGAAGGTAATGACCCCAACTATCCTCTCATGAAGAACATATATCTCTCAGGAGGTGCAGGATTGGTTTCCACGACGGCTGACTATGCAAAGTTTCTTACCTTATTTCTTAACAATGGGCAGGTTGGCGGAAAAAGATTGATTGGCGCAAAGACTTTGGAGCTGATGATAACAAATCAACTTGCTAATAATATAATCAGGCCCGGATCGCTTCAGTTCGGATTAGGAGTTGCCTTGGTTACTCCGGAGAACAAATTTATGCAAGCCATCAGCATTGGTTCTTTTTATTGGGGAGGGATATTTAACACTCATTATTGGGTTGATCCGAAGGAAAACCTGATTGGCCTGATTTATACGCAGGAATATGATGCCTACTCCGAAGACATCGGGCATTTATTTAAAAACGTGATTTATTCCACACTTGACAACCATTAATGCATGATAAAAAATGTTGCCTACATCGGATGCCTGGGCATGATGGGTGTTATTACCACTGAATTTGGAGTAATCGGCATTTTACCTCAAATAGCCGGATACTATCATATTCCCATAGAAAAGGCAGGTGTATTATTGAGTGCTTTTGCATTGGTGATAGCTGTTACAGGACCTTTTATGACATTACTGACATCCGGCTTCGATCGAAAAAAAGTAATGATGATAGCAATTTCTGTTTTTCTGATAACAGGAATAGTTTCCTCATTTGCTCCTCCATTTTGGTTGCTCTTATTAGTGAGGATATTGCCTGCATTTTTACAGCCAGTTTATATTGCGGTTGCTATCGCTGCTGCAACTTCAGGCGTACCAGAGAAAAATAAAAATGAAATGATGGGGATAGTATTAGGCGGCATTGCTATTACAATGGTTACTACGGTACCTATTGCAACCTATCTGGCAAGCAGACTTAGCTGGCAAGTGTCCTTTATAGTACAGGCTGCAGTAACCCTGATAGCACTATTTGCTATTTGGAAAGGGCTGGCACCTATGCCAGTCCTTGAAAAGAGATCCTATGGAAGCCAGTTGAAAATACTTACCCGGACTACCTTTATCATCAGTATAGCAATGAACTTTTTCATGATTGCTGCCTGGTTTTCTACATACAGTTATTTTGCCGATTACCTGAACAAAACTAAAAACATGACTCCTGAAATGGTAAGCTATATGCTGCTACTATTTGGCATAACAGGCGTTTTCTCAAACTGGCTTTCCGGAAAGATGCTTGGCAAAAGTGTTCCGAAAACAACTGCATTATTCTTATCGGGTACAATTATTATTCCCTTTGCATTATATCTCTCAGACGGCAGTACGACAGCAACCATTGCCGTAATAGCTTTGTGGGGATTTTTTTATGCTCCCTGCTTCTTAAATGCATCCGCTTATATGATTTCTGCGGCCCCTGATGCTTTGGAGTTTGCCAATAGTTTGGCTACGTCATTTGGTAATCTGGGTGTAGCAGTGGGCACTACGGTAAGTGGATGGTTCATCTTTTATAAGGGGATCGTGATTGCTCCCTGGGTTGGAGCTGCCTTTGGTATAACTTCTTTAGTAATGATTGGCCTTAGAGCCGCTTGCTACCGATCAGGTTCAAATAAAAATTACTGACTTCCTTAACATGATTACATCCTATCTCTATTGGCTGGCGAAGTAGGCAAGAAACTCAAGAAAGCTTTTATCTGGAAGTCTGAGGGAATGAAGAATGATGAGATGTTACTTAAATTAAAGCAATTGGAGTTAAGATGTATAAGCAACAACTTAGTAGCGTGTTTCAGAAACTCTTTTACTGTGGTATTATCAATTATAGCTGCAAAAGCTGATCTTTCCTGACGGAATTATCTATGTTCTCAGATCTGTTAGGCAATACAGAGGCAAATGAAAAAGGACAAACCATCTTTCGATAATTTGTCCTTTTGAAAGCGGGCTACGAGGGACAGGTTTCGAACCAGTTTATGGAAGATTTATCTGAGATTCACAACTTTATTGGTAAAATGAAATTAAAAATCTATTGAAAGCCCGTTAACGATCATATATCATTTATATCCTGGGGTAATACCTGGTTTGAGATCGAAAAATCAGTATTACCAAATCATCTTCCAAAAAATATGAGTGACCAGCTACCCTATATCTACATCTGACAACAGTATTATATTATTGATAATTAATTGATTAACTGATTCTTTTTTTAGTTAATACTTGTCATGTATAAAAAACCGAATTATCTTTACATGACAATTGCCTCATGTATAATTTCTATGTATGAAACCTGATAAGCCATATAAATGATCTTATTCCACTGCCTCCACAAAGAACGATGATAGAAACCCTGCCTATATTAAGGCAATTGGTTAATTCGTCAGTGGTTTTAGCTGAATTAAAAGGGTTGGTAAATATTTACCCAACCCCAATATTTTGCTCTATGCAGTTATATTAAAAGAAGCAAGTGTTAGTTCAGAGATTGAAAATGTTATTACCACTCAGGATAAGCTTTATCAGGCATTATCTGCTGATGCATCCTTAATTGATCCGGCAACGAAGGAGTTGTCTCGCTATCGGGAAGAAGTTTTATATGGATTCAATTTTATCAGGCAGAAAGGATTTTTAAACACCAACTCAATTGTCAGTATTCAACAAAAGCTGGAAGAGAATAATGCAGGTATACGAAAATTACCAGGAACAGCATTGCGTAATGGAGCTATAGGAGAAGTTATTTACACTTCCCCTGATGACTATGATACCATCCTTAATCTGATGAAAAACCTGGAAGAATATTTAAATGATAAAGATGATCTTTCTCCCCTTATTAAACTGGCAGTGCAACATTATCAGTTTGAAAGTATTCATCCCTTCTATAATGGTAATGGTCGTACCGGAAGACCAAAGCGAGATCGATTTTACCAAACGACCAAGGCTGTAGAAAAGGTGGTATATTTAAGTCTAATGCAGGCACAAAAAAAATGGACCATGCCCCAAAGGGAATGCCCCAATATGTTATTACAATTTATTAATAGTTTTGGTCAAGAGCGATGCAACCTCTTCAAATCTAAGAACGATAGTTTACACAGTTAACTTAACACTCTCACTTTATTCTAATCTTTTGTAAACTGATTAGGTGAAGTAACATATAAACCCACTAAGTTCTTACAATAAAAAAGATCCCATATCACCTTTTTACCTTCAAGTTCTATTAATACCCCTCCTATACTAATTCCACCTATATGCAATTTCCCACTTATTCTCGATACATCTAAATGTGAAATTAGTTCCAAATCATAATATCTCCTCTTCCGAATAGGTATTCCTACGTTTGAATTATTTTTTTTTGAGGCAATTTTGAAAAGTTTTCCATCTCTTTTAGCATATATAATATACACTGATTCTACAGAATCGATACGTTGTATTTTATACCTATATACAGGATTGTGGATGGTGTCAAATAGCGATTGGGAATGCACTTTGATTGAAAAAAGTAATATAAATAAAATTCCTAGGTATATTTTCATATTTTTTTATTGATGATATTGGATATAAATGATGTTATCAGCCTTACCCTTCATTCTGTTATAATAAATAGTTTTTCCTCCATGAACTGGTCCTTCAACATCATTACCATTCGCATCTTGGAAGCCATTGTATTGTATGCCCGCTTCTTCTGCCGCAGCTTGGTGTGCCTGTTCATAGATACTATTAGGAGTACCTGCTGCTCCGGAGCCCTCCCCTCTTTGTAAAGATAATTTACCTGCCTCGAAGGACTCTGTCACTTCATCGAGCATGTCTTGTCCTGGTTTTCCATAGTAATTACTTTCACTACTGAGTTGAATAGGATTTACTTGCTGTAAGGATGTAGCAATATTATGATCTCCTGCACGGACAATATTTGTTCCAATATAGGCGCCACCAACTACTGCCATCAGAGTTTTGAGGATCGGTTGTGTTTTTAATAAAAGCCTCCAAACTTTCCATCTGAAGGCTTCTAATTTCTGCTAAACGTTGCCGTTTATTTGGCAGAGAAAAACGATAGAAAATAATAGGAGTGGTGAAAGATAATTTTTAAGATACTTATTTATTACACTTGTAATATTAAACATTTTAATTTATTGATAGTCAAACATTCTTATCCAATTAAATACCTATGTCCAGGACACTAGTAATTGCATTACTTAGCATTCTTTTACCTAATTTATCAGCATTCTCACAAGAAAACAAGCCACAGATTTCCAAAAGTGATGCTTTCGAAGAACCCGAAAATGGTGCCAGCAGGATATTGTCCATGAAGAATGGGAATACCTTGCTTTTTCATTTTACCCCGAAAAAAGGAATATACGTAACTGTATTCGATGCAAAACATCATATAAAAGCTACAACAAGGAATAAAGTGGACGGTTGGAAAGCGAAAGCCTTAAGAACATGCAGTCTGAAAGGTTACTTTGAAATAAATGGTCAGCCGGTGTTTTTTCTTACGCATAAAGAGAGAAAAAACACTGAGTTATGTAGACTCATCTTTAATACCCAGACAGGTGGGCTGACAAAGAAGGATGTACTTGCGGAGGTACCAGGTGTCGATTATACTGATTTTTATGGAACGGAGCATTTACCTACTGAGGCAAATCTGTTCGAGGTAGCGAAAGATCCGAATTCCGATAACTATGCAGTGGCAGCTTTTCGGCCGGAAGAGGCGCATAGGAAAATAGCCGTGATGCACTTTAATCGGAATAATAAGGAGATTAACAAGGCATATTTCGAACTTCCTAAAAGCAGGTATAATTACCTTATCAGCCTGAACCTGAATGTAATGGGAGATCAATCTGTATTTTTAAGTGCCTATGCTTATAGTGTAGCATCGAAAAGGGTAGAATCATCCAAAATCCTTACAGGGATCCTTAGAAATGGTAAAAAATCATTTGATTATCAATTTCTTGATTATACTGATGGATACCAGAATGTGTTCTCCGTTGTAAAATACCATCCCACAGATTCCTCTTTGTACCTGCTGACTGCAATGGATGCAAGAACTTCAGCTCATCCTGCTATTATGGATCTGAAAGGACCTGCTGATAGTTATGCACTGGAGATGAGTGTCATTGATCCTGTTTCCCTGAATGTGAAGAAGCACTATCTTGTTGAGCACCCCGTGCTATCAAAATATGTATCTGACCATTTGCATCCAAAGGATGCTTACTTTGCAGCCATTCAGGATTTCAGGATCAATGATGATAATACGATCACTTATCTTTTTGAAAGGCTGAGTAATCGGACAGTTACTACTAACTCTACGACTGTGGACGCAAAGGGGCATTTTTCGTCAACTACCCATGTTTACATAACTGGTCATTTTGGAGATATTGGCATCATGAAAGCCGATAACGATGGAAAAGAGCTGCAGAGCTTTGCAATTGCTAAAAACCAGACAGATGGTGCTTATACAAGCATTTTTAACCAATACCACAGACAGCAGGATGACTGGCGGTTTAGGACAAAGGGGAGGTATTATACTACACCGGATTTCTATTCTTATGATATGATGGCGGGATATGTGATTTATAATGACTATCCAGAAAACATCGACACCAAAAATGAAGAGACTAAATCAAAAGAAAATATGCATGCTGTGAGTGAGTCTAATACCGTGCTGGCGAGCTTTGATGGGAATAAGGTAACGAAGACATATTTGTTTGGGAAGCCAAATAATACAAAGGAGAATAGTAATTTCTGCCAGCTGACGATGAATACGCATGTCAATGATGGAAAGACACTGGTGACAATGATGATTGAGAAGAGGGGGAGAGAGAAGAAAGCGTATTTGGTCTGGGTTAATTTATAAGTTTGCTTTTAGGGGGAGAGGATTTATTAGTGAATTTGACCACATTCTCTGAATTTTACAGATTTCTGAATTAAATAGTTGCATGCCTCATAATGGAGAGGATTTGAATATTCTCCTTGTTTTCGAGTGTTGCTTTTTTGCAATTACTTAATTATAGCCCACAAAAATCAATTTCCACAATAGTTTTATCATCGCCAAAACGGAGTATTTCATCGTCTTTATGACGGATTGGTTTAATCACACTGAATAAGGTGCCGTAATAATGTAATCTCCGGACGAAATAGGAAGGCTTTTTGCGTAGCACTTCTTGAAAATAGAGAAGAAATTCTTGCCTACACTAAAGGTTTGTTCGGCAAGTTTACTCCATTAGTCTGGCTTAACCATGAATGGTCTACCTCATGAGACTCCAACCAGGTTGTATTTTCCGCAAAAGGTGGAATGATCGTTAAAAAAAATGGAAGACCTTATAAGAATGATTATGTTACAATATTTGAGTTTGATGGTGACAAGATCATTCGCATGTATGAGTATGGAGCTGCATTCTTATATTTTAGTCTCAGGATTTTACAGGTAACTGGTAATAGTGGACATGGGCAATCAGCGCAGCTTTCTATTTATAGTGCCGGACGGGAGGATAAGGCATTGAAATTATTAAACCCTTCTCTGGAAAATCTGGTAGCGGGGAATGTAACGAGGATGTATGAATTGATAGCCGGGGATATAAGGAATGGAACTCGTAATGCACCGACGTTTGGTGATGCAGTGTCGTTACATACGGTGTTGCAGGAAATTGAAACCAACAATTAAACATACCTGTTTATCGGCACTAAAAGCGATAATTTGAATTATCGCTTTTAGTGCCGATAGCGTTGAAATTTATAGGAATAATAAAAAAGCCTCCAAATCTTTCGACTTAGAGGCTTTAAAGCTTGCGGGCTACCGGGGACAAAGTTCGAACCAGTTTAGAGAAGATTTATCTAAGATTAACTCGTTGGTTTGCACAAATAATCTATCAATTTGATATTTATAATTAATTTATCCAGAATTTTAAAACTAGGGTAATTTTCACCTTCGTTTATAGAACGGGGGGGCGGAAGATCAGAATATTTGCCCTCATTATCTGATTATGGGCAAATATTATCAACGACCCTTAACAAAAAATTTTATAATTCAACCATTTCATATACTGGTCGGTCGTAATTACCTCCGGCTAAAGATACAATGGTATTTCCATCCTTAAAACCTCCCATTTCTGCTTTTCACTTTCTGTAACCAATTTTAGATTTTTAGAGATACCTGGTTCAAAAACCAAATCCAGCCATTACTGCGAGGTGGCAGCTTCATCATCCGCTTTGCGGATGATTTGGGTTCCCTGAAGGCATCAGAAAGATCATATATACAACTATCCTGATTAAAAATGTCAACTGGGGTATTCGGAAGTATACCAAAGCGAGATCCATTTTACCAAACGACCAGGCTGTAGAAAAAGTGGTGTATTTAAGTCTGATGCAGGCACAAAAAAATGGGCCATGCCCCAAATAGAATAGCCCAATATGTTATTACAATTTATTAACAGTTTTGGTCAGGAAAGATGCAATCTTCAAATCTAAGAACGATAGTTTACACAGTTAATTTAACACTCTCTAATGGGACACCTTCTACTTTACGAAATCTTATTCTATTACTGTTGTGCCATAAAAAACATAACACTTGTCATTGAAGAAAAGGCATTCCCTTTTTCCAAATCAAGTAGATATTTATTGTTTTCCATGTCTGTCAGTATAAACTGACTTCTACGGGCTTCAGGGCTATCCCAGCAAAAATGCCCGTCATCCAAATCTGCAACCATTATCTCATGGCCTTCTCCATTCCGGGCAAACCTGATTCTCCTCTTGGTAATTAATACCCAGTTATCTTCATCTTTTTTGTAAATAACCAGGCCTTTTTCATCCTCAGGAAGTCCTTTTAGCTGTAACGTATAGTTGCTTTCATTTTCTTCCGTTATTATTTTTGTCAACTCACCTTCGCCACCATTATTATTAAATTTTTTTAAAATAAGGTGAGGTCTTTGTTCTGTTCTTTTCATTAAATAAAGTTAATAAATTAAAATCTTTGTCATCTTAATTCCTTCAGGCACAGCTTCCTGGATTACTCCAAATTTTGCCCACTTGGCCGCCATTTGCTCGCTATACTTAAATGCTTCGGCGTATACAGAATAACCATATATTTCTAGCCTTGATGCGTGAGCAGCTCTCGCTTCCTGTTCCAGAAATTCCATAACCCGTCTCAAGCCACCAAGCTTTTCCCTTGCATTTCGGGGAAGCTCTATGGAAAAAATATGCCTTACAAAAGCACCATCTTTCATTCCTTTTACACCCCAAATTTTAGCATTTCCAACCATTTCAACCATTCCCTTATTTTCCATGCGTATTCCTATACCAAACATAACTTCTTCCATTTTGAGACCTCTCCTTGCAGCTTGAGTTGCAGCAGCAAAATTTTCTGTTTGCCTGAACGATCTGAGCATTTCTGCTTCATGAGATACTGCGCCAGCAGCTTTACCTGTTCTACCTAAAAAACCAGATGCGGCCAGATAACCAGCACCCTGTACTAATTTATGAGTACCAAACTCCCATGTGAAAGCATCTGCTGCGCTAGCTATTGTCGAGAAGCTTTGACCTTCAGGTGTCTCAAACATCTTCTGCTGACACTCTTTGGCCCAAGCCTCCTGGCGTCCTATTTCCTTACAACCAAAACAAGCATCTGGCAATACAATTGCTGCATGCTGATGATCAAGATCCTCTGTTATGGCGCCCGGTATTACTGGCACTTTAACTGGCTGACTAATCTTCAGCGGTTGCAACATGTTGATCTGAGGAATTCCTTCATGACGAGCCACCACTTGCACCACCAATTGCTCATATCCCTCAGTTACAAAGTGTACGTTACTATAATCCGATGTATAAGAGATAGAATTGACAGACGCTTTCTTTGCAGAGACTTCAACCGGATTTAACCAGCTCCCCCCTTTCAGACTAGCAATGCTTTGTTCATCCAGCGTATTCATCAACATCTTCAACCACCATGGTGGATCATCTCCGTGTGTATCATCACCCATTGGATCACTAAGATTCACCGGATTATCCATCATACCATTATACCCTGACATTGCGGCATACTTGGCGGCTACCGGATCAATCTGTAACCAGCGGCCCAACTGAGGGTCAAAAGTCCGATAAAAGGCATCATAAAGATCAAGCTCAAAATCTGTTATTTGTTCGATTCCGTTATACAGGAAATTATGCTGCATCCTGCCCAGCGCTTTGCTGCTCAGGCCTGTAATCTGCATACCGTAAGGATAGTATGCTTCCTCCTGTAATAAAGGACCTGTTTTATGTTGAATAACCAGATCATCGAAATAAACATCTGTATTGCTTTCATTGCTGATATATACATATAGATACCCGTTTTTACTGGCAGTAATCTGCCCGGTCAGGGCCGCCACTGCTCCAGGAGTACTAACTCTGACAGTATTACCACTTACCAGCTGGAAATTGTCATCAAACAGCACATAATTAAGATATGCTTTAGGAGTTGTGGAAGGAAGATTTGAACTTTGTTCATTGCTGATAAAGTTGGTAAAATCATCTTTATTTAGCAACAAGCCGTTAGCACCCTGGAGGATATTTCCCTTTCCATTATTTACAACACTGGTTGGCCCAAGCAGTACATTTATCAGTTGGCTTACTACATCAGAAGCAACACTATTGGAGGTATTATTATCCGTTGAATTTGTCGCATAATAAGACATGACCCCCATATTAACCTGATCTCCCGCCATTACGCGTAACACCTTACCAGTCCCAATTCTGCGCTCAGGATCGGCATAATTCAGTTTTACAAATTTACGGTTAGTGGTGCCGTTATAGTCATAAAATTTGTTACCCTGCGGAATATCATCTACATGCTCAGGGAAACTGAACAATTCACGCTCAGGTAATAATGGTGCCGGAGAAGGATTGTCTTCATGTGTAGCTTTATAACCATAGGTATTAGCCTCTTCTGTAAGTACCGTACGTGTATTGCCCAAATAATCCTTCAAGAAATAATCAAATACGAATGCATTATCCGTGTTTTTCCTGACGCGACCTCCATCAAACACTACAAATTGTAGTACGTTGTCTTTGTACATCGCTCCACTCAGCATAGTGTAAGTATGAGTTTCAGTACCATCACTTACCACTCGTTTGAGAAGATTGCCTGATACATCTCTTGTAAAGGTGATATATTTATTTGCATCACTGGTCAGACTTATTCTATCTGGCTTGCCCAGCAGATAATCATAACTGATGGTAATACCTCTATTCTTATCTCCGATTAGGTTCCCATTATCATCATAGGTGTAATCATCAGCGGTAGTTCTGCCACTGTAATTCTTAAAATCGCCCTGTTGCTTATCACCCTGTGAATCGGTTACCCTTTTTAGTTGATTACTGTTAGTATTATACTCATAAGTAAGATCATCCACAGTTGTCTTGACTTTTCCCGCAAGAACACCTTCCTCCTTCATTTTGATCAGATTACCTGCTTCGTCATATTGAGAGGACATGGTATAATCTTCTTCACTATTCAGCCAGTTATCATTTGTATTCTGCGAGTAATCAGCTTTAGTGAGGCGGCTATGACTGTCATAGGTATAACCATATGCGTTTGCTGCATCGGGACTTCCCTTTCTGCGCCAGGTAACTCCGGAGATGCTGCCATCTTTAGGCTTATTGGTAAACCCATTCTCATATGCCAGCTCCATGCCAAGGTAATTATTGCCCGATTTACTCTTTGAATAATCAGCATTCACTCCAATGAGACGACCCTTCAGATCATAGGTATAGTTCTGTGTCTCAATACCATTGCCTATTACAGTGGTTTTTATTTTATTCTGATTATCATAAGTGTTCTGTGTTAACATTTTTTCTGTACCCGGAGCGCCACTGCCAATAGCGTAATAAGTCTGCAATAATTTCCCTGATTCATCATATTCCATCCGCTTCTGAGTGATCAACAATGGATCAGTTGTACTCTGAGGATTACTAATGCGGGAATAAGAAGATAATGGCGTTCCATTATTGTCATAAAGTAATGTCGTTATATTAGTACCACCCTGAATGTTAGTGGATGCCATCTGTATGATCTCCCCTTTCTCACTATAATATAAAGTGTGCTTCAGCCATTGATTCGTGGCAGGTACAAGCAGCTTATATCCTGTCATTTTACCAATAGTATTTTTAGAGGGCTCACTGACAGTTACAGGATAAAGATTGCTACCTGCATTCAGTGTATAGTTTTTATCGAATGCATGCGCTTCCTGCCATTTGTAATTATCATAGTAGTATACCAACAAAGGTTTAGCTCCACTGATATTGGGCACGGGATTGCTTATTGTGAAATTGTCCGTTACATTTACCGCATTTGGATCTATTGACACAGCCAATTCTCCACCTGAAGTACTTTCGTAACCTGGTAAAAAAGTCACACTTCCAGATGCTACATAGGTTGAAGTGTTATCGTTGTGGTCGATATATATATCTTTATCAGCAAGTGTCGTTACTGAGACAATACTGCTACCACTTACTAGATCCATTTGCGCCTGAAGACCTTCACGGGTAGCAGTTGCATTCTGATACAATGACATCACCCGTATCCTGTCCTGACTATCATACGTGTACAGTATCCATTCACCCTGATTACGACTATTCAGCGTTTGGTCTTGTACTAATACTAATCTGTCATTTACATCATATACGTAATTAGATGTTCCTTTTCGTCCTGCCCCTTCCTCCGAAACTAATCTTCCTTTGGCATCATAATAGAACTTATATCCCAGCTGCTTCAGTAGGTTTTTATTATCAGTACTAACAGAGAAGTCCCAGGTTGCATTATCCCACCAGTTCTTAGTTGCAAGTGGAGGAATAATATAACGCAAATTCCCCATATCATCATAGACATAGTAAGTGCGCAGTTCATTTTTGTAATTACCATCTGCCCCCTCTCTGGAAGACATCAGCATTCTGCCATACAGATCGTAGAATTGTGTACTATAAATACCATTTTCATCTGTGGATTTTAGGACCAAAAGGTTTCCATCAGCATATTCCGCGACACTTACAGGCACATCTGTTTCTGCATCACCAATTTTCCATATTCTTACATGTTCATTACCTGTATTTTTAGTGATTTGGGAACCTGAGCTGACGTTTGTACCTATTTGATCTTTTCCGGGCAATTGTATTTTAAAATAACGGGATGCCGGAGATGCTTCATCCAGGTACTGACTATAAAAATAACTATCCTTATTTTGCGTCAATGCATTATAATAGGCTGGCTGTGCTGTCTTTACATCAGTTCTGAATGTACCCTGACTGGTACTGGTTGTAGCAGCCAGATAAGGGAGATGTCTTACCGTCTGACGCCCAAACTGGTCATATTGAGAAACCTGTACAAGGTCAGTATTGTTATTACCTACCTTTTGTAAAACTGATTCCAATACTCTGCTAAGACCATCAGAATAAGCTACATTCACACGTACATCTCTTTTACTGCTTAGTGAAGTCAACTGAGAAGCACTCGTTACCCCCGGTTTAAGTACAGTAAATCCTTTAACACTATTAAGCTTCGTTGCATTGACAGCACTATAATCGGGAGGAGTGAGCTGTGTTTGAGTACCTGCGCTGGAAGTGGTAACAGGAATATTTGGCGCAACAGCAGCTTTCACAAACACCTGTACTGTATTGCTGCTGCTGACTTGTGAACCTGAAGTTACTTTCTTTCTAAAATATGTAGTAGCGGAGAGTGCTGGTGGCTGATAGCCCGCAGCTGTAGCTCCGGAAATAGCCATCCAGGTCATCTCATCAGGGGATGACTCCCATTGATATGTATAACTATCGGTACCTCCGGCTGGACTAATTGTTGTTGTAAAAGCAGCAGGAGCAGCACCGGCCGTTACAGTCTGGGAACTATTGATTGTACCGGCAGTCAGTCTTTTACTGATATCTATAGTCAATACATTTGAATAAGCTTCATTATATTGATCACTTACTTTTCTGCGGATATGATATTTCTGACTAATAATGGAACTCCCCTTACAATCCAATCCTGTAGAACCATAAATGGGCGTCCAATTAGTACCATCAGCAGATTCTTCCCATTGATAGGAATAGGCAACACCAAGTGCTGCACCTTTTCCTCCTGTGGCTGAAGAGGCATTTACAAAACCTGTATAAGAAATAATATCGTCCTTCACAACAGAAGTGATATTACCTGTGATAGTACCACCATTGATTGGGCTATAAACCGGCGCATTAAAGCACACGTCCATATCCATCGCACTCACAAAATATACGGCACTCACATAACCGCTACCAGCAATATTCCATTGAACTTTTACTGAGGCATTGGTGGAAGAACCCACAATTGTCCCGCCGGAAGACACTGACCAGTGAACATTAGAAACATTTAAATCTGTAATATTATAAGTTTCGGTTGTTCCTACAGGTACGGGACTTCTATCGGTACATTGGGCCAATAAATGGTTACTACAAAACAGCAGTACTAGCAACACCATTAATGGACGTCGAAAAATATAGGGAATTTTTTTCATCTTAATTTCTTGGAAGTTAAACCTTATTGTTGTCCATATTGATACTCTGAATGTGAGGTAAGGTTCCTGTCACTGTCATAAGTATTGGTCAATCTGCCCAGATTATCATATTCATAATAAAGTGCCATATTCTGAGCACTCATTGTACTGGATACTTCTGCCTGAGGAGTATAAGTAGTACTGTTTATTACCGCTTCAACAGGGTATAAACGCAACTCATCTAGTTGACCTGTTCCAGAGATAGTAAAACCAGAAGTATTGCTCAGCTCAAGTATTTTGAGTGTCCAGCCATTTCGGATAATGATAGCTGTTTCTGAAACAACAGTAGCACTATTGATCGAAATACTTGCATTTTGAGACCAATAGGACAAATAATAATGCTTATTGGCATCCAGACCTGATTTTGAAATATTTGTTAGGCTTGCCATGTTAACGGCATAACTTCCGGTAGGCGCTGTACCAACATTGGTTGGGGAAAAACTGGAGCCTGATGTTGTTATTACCCAATTGCCCATTTGGCCCGGTTCAAAGCTACTATAGGCTATATCATTGATACTGGCATTCATAGCTCCTGCTATAACTTTTTCATTATTGTCGTCATAAATAAATGAAGTCATCTTGCCTGATGCCGTCTGTGTAGATACTCTTCCGGCTGCATTAAACGCAAAAGATTGCGCTTCCTTAAAGTAGGTAGTATTTCGTACCAAATTCGCAGGATCAAATGCACCTATTACACTTTGAGCAACCGGGCTATTACTTCTGAACTGATAAGTCTTCCCTATCCTGATATCACCATTACTAATCTTTGAAAATTCCCCAATCTCACCACTTACCAGCTGTGCTTCAGTTCCGTCTTTCAATAACCATGTTTCCTGAGCCACTGGTGCACTGATAATATTATTATCGGTCAATGTCTTTGTAATACCTGTACCAGTGTAATTGTAGGGATAATAGGTCCGTAGCTCTTCCTTTTCATTCAGGTTATTGGTTTTAGTAACTTTTATAATATTATTATAAGTATCATACGAATAATCTTCCCTACTTAGCATAAAATCAGGACCAGTATATACTTTTTCGGTTGTATATGCTATTTGCAGATTTCCTGTAATAGGATAATATGTTTCAGTATAAAAACCCAAACCGGAAGCATTGAAAGCATCCTGCGTTGTTACGAGGTAACTTTTGGGCTTATACACATCAGACGCAAAAAGCGGGTCCTGGGATTCGTTGACTTTAGCATTATACCTGTTATAGGACTCACTCACCAGCTCACCATTTTTATTAAAGACTGTTTTACGCTTTAGTGCGCCGTACACCCAGGGAAGACAACGCTGTTTTTGGGCATAGGTGATGGCAACTGATGGATAATTGATTGTAAAATCTTTATCAGAAGTAAACTCATACACTGATTTTCCCATGTTATCACTCGTACTTCCTTCATAAACTTCTACCCTTGAATACAGATTCGGTAGCAGATTCTGGCTTTTAGGGTGCGCACTGAGGTAATTTTGATAAGTCGTTGTAGTTGTTTTAACATCCGAAGTAATTAAATCAAATATTATATATAATGCAACTGATTCAATGGTATTATTCAAAATAGGACCAAGTTGATTACCGATAGAGGCATTATATTTCTTAGGATCATTAGCCATTGAATTCACATTCTTACTAAATGTTCCCGCAAAATATGCACCTACTAATTGTTGCCCTACTGAAATTGCAGTTTTATATCCCATACCGGCAAGAAAATAACTACCCTTGGTCGGAATATTCAATGTATTGGTAACGTCCTCTTCATAAACAGGCTCTTCATATCCCCAACATGAAGTAGTAGTTCCGTCTTCCTGCACATATTTATAATCACGTAAAATATCGCTATTAATATTATTACCGTCTGACAGAATAGTTTGCTTCACCCTAATTCCTGGACCATTCACTTCCTTAGTACCATTCCAGGCTTTGTTAACTTCATACACATAGGTAAGCACACCTCCATTAGGATATTTGATCCCCGTAAGAGTACCTGCTCCCATAATATTAATAGTGCCAATCACAGTTCGGTAATTCGCCAAACACAAATGTTGAATATTTGTATATATACCTATATCCGTATCAAAAGTAGAAGCGGTAAGACCATTGTAATAACCATAATGGTCCATCGCAGGTGTCAACCTACCCGGAACGCCCAAGGTACTTGTTCCAAGGTTATAAGTGAATTGATAAGGGTTATCTGCTGTTTGGTTTATTCCAAATTTACGAAATGATTTCAGGCATAACCTTGCATTTGCGGCCTCGGTAGCGGTAAAACCATAGGTAACATCCCGCAGGTTGGTCAAAGCGAAATACTGATAATCGAATTTATACCCCATTACTACAAAATTATCTTTTAAAATATCGATCTGTAATAATGCTTTATCGCCGGGTAGGTCAATTCTTTCTGTACTGGAGTAACTAAAAACAACCTTATTATTATCGGGTAAAGTAATGTTCAGCAAGCGCTTCATAATCCCACTATATAATGGGGTTATACGCTGAGCAACTATCTGCGTCAGCGAGCTACCATTAGGACTTGGGCTTTGGCTAAAAACGCCCTGCACCTCAGCAGTATATGCCAGATTGTAATCTTCATAGTTAAATGATATTTTTCGGTTGGTTAACGGATCAGCAATTTCTGAGAGATACCAGTTATTAACCGAATAATAATCCATTATGAGGTTACGCTGTTTTACAGTATAAGTTTCCAGATTGGCAGGGGCGGGATCCAGTACAAATCTCTTCTGGTCATATCCCTGGTATAAGATAATTTTATCAAGGACTTTCTCACTAAAGGTATAACGGATACCTTGTTCATCTGTAATAACAAATTTACTAAAGCGGGTAAGAATTTTACTGGCAGAAAGATCTTCTCTTATGATTTCAATTTTCAGGTTACTGTTGTCAAGTATTTTAATACTTCCATTAGTACCCACCAAGAAACTACCGTTTCTTCCATTAAAGCTAAAGTTAAAGACGTCTGCCTCCCTATCATCGCAGATACTGGGGTCTCCACGATAGAACAGGACACGTTCTTTAGTAATGGGTATCCAGGTTGCTCTTATGTTCATAGCTGTGTTACTCCAGCTACTATACAATCGCCCGGTAGATATCACATAACCATCCAGTGTTCCACCAACCTGATCGTCAGGCTCACCTCTTGTAGACCGTGTGATTACCCCACCGGCTTGTAACTGCCAGCCCAAGCCGGTATTAGAAGCCAATTCATTTACGGGGATACCATTGCCGCCTGTGTAGGTTAGATTGATTGTGGTATTTAGACGGTCGCTGTTACCATAGGAATACAACGGGAAATTTACTTCTGCCCTTCCCCTTGGCAGGTCTACTTGTGCTGATGAGTATTGTAAAGCCCAAAAAAATAACAAAGAAAATAACAAAATAAATTTGTACATAAGTATAAGTGGTTGGGTATGGGAAAAACAATTCGGCTGTCTATTGAGATTCATAACAACGTTCACAAATAACAATGCTAAACAGAATAAATATACAGGACAAATATATAAATATAATTATTCAAAAAACAAATATTATTTAATGACTGAAAGCTATTACCTATTTATTGGGTAACAGGAAAATTCTGAGGGGATAAGAAGAGTAAGCGATTCTTTTTTAATAAAGGGGGGCTCAAGACCCAAAAAAGAAACACACCCTTTTTAAGTTGTTACTACAAGCAGATTGTAACATCAAGTTATGTCAAGAGGAAAAGATCTTAGAGACTGTAAAATTTCCTGTGTTAATGGCCTATGGTGGTGAATTATCTCAATAGGCCCCAAAACCGGGGAAGGCGCTGCTGCCGCGCCATTCCCCCTTCCCCATCCCGGCAGGGTTTCAAACAATGGGGAAGGAGTTTACACAAAATATTTTACACTCCCAGATCTTACTATAACATATTTCTAAATAAGCTTTTGAATTTCACAATATTTCACCACTCCATTCGCGACTAATTAATAAGCTTATTGATTTTCCATTAAATAAATTCTGTTGAAAAATTTTCGGCATTTTCTCTACCTTTTTCAATTACAAATGTTTCTTTATTGTATTGGGATTTTTTTGTCCAATTATAAGATCCATGTATTACAACTTTTAAATCAATAATGCAGAATTTATCATGCATTATATTGGAATATGGGCCAGAAGGTTTTTTAAGATAAGTATCAAAATGCTTGTCTATATTCAAGCCTGCTTTTGGGTTGAATATAGACAAGCATTATTATTTGAACATTTACTCCCTTCATTTTTTTTATAAATTTCCCGAAGAATAACATGGTCGGTAATCCAAGCAACTGCTACCCAAATTAAAAATTTTGCTTGTTGGATTTGTTCAATTATTTGGGCCTGTATTTCTTCAAAATGCACTTCTGTTGAAGTTTCTTCAATTAAATTAGCACCAATTATTTTATAAGTATATCTATTTCCTCAAATCGAAATCCATCCATCATTAATACAGTATTCATTTTCTTGATGGCAGCTGCTATTGGCATTTGTACATCAAACCATGCTGGTGATACTAATAATTCCAATCGGTTTTGAAGTTTAATAGTTCCATTTATTTCAGTTAGCTGTTTCCGTGTATATTGTGTTCGGCTTAGACCTTCAGGCATCCCCTGTTCATAGACATCTTTAGTTCCAACAGCATTAAAAAGTGCAATTAAGTCCTTTCCACATTTTGTAGGCATTACTTCATCTTCACCATTAATAAATTGTTCCAATTTTCTTAGTACCCAAGGGGACAATTTCATAACGATGTAGTATTAATTCTTTATACTGGCTATAAGATCATTAAAGAGGATCTAATGACAAGATGTTTTGTACTAATCTATAATTTTAAAACACCTTTCATTTGAACTTTGCTAATGAGGGTATCTATTTCAAATTTATTAATCAACGTCACTCAAAAGTTCGGCTAATAAACAGTTTGGGAATTATTCCAAACAAAAGCCTATCAAAGTTGCAACCCAAGCAGCTGTGGTATACACCAGAGTTTCCAGTAAGGAACAGGCAGACCACAATTTAGGTTTGGATGTACAGCGGAAATCAATCGAGGATTTTGCAAGACGTAGTAACCTTGGTGTCATAGATTACTTTGGAGGTACTTATGAAAGTGCCAAAACCGATGGCCGTAAAGAGTTTAACCGGATGTTGGATTTTATCAAACAGCGTAAAGGTAAAATAAGTCACATCTTAGTCTATGCTTTAGAACGGTTCTCTCGTACTGGTGGTGCTGCTATTAAACTTGCAGAAGACCTGCGGGAAAAATACGGGGTTACTATATATGCTGTAACCCAGCCTATGGACACTTCTAATCCCAGCGGTGTCCTACAACAGAATATTACCTTTTTATTTAGTCAGTATGACAACCAACTACGCAAACAAAAGGCCGTGGCGGGAATGGTGGAAAAGTTTGATAAAGGTATCTGGGTAACTAAACCGCCGCAGGGTTATGATATTGTGAAAACTAATGGTCAGCGTAAAATTGTTGTTAATGCAGTGGGTAAAAAGATTAGGAAAGCATTTATCTGGAAATCTGAGGGCATGAAGAACGATGAAATCATTGATAAGCTAAGGGCAATGGGAGTGAAGATGTATAAATTGCAATTGACCAAGATATTTAAACACCCTTTCTATTGCGGTATGATTAATCACGGGCTATTAGAAGGAAAGATTGTAGAAGGTGACCATGAGAAAATGATTAGCCCTGAAGTGTTTTTAAAGGTCAATAAAATTCATCAGGGTTCGGGTGGGGATGGAGTATCACATAATAAAGAACAACATAAAGTACCCATTAAAATCTTTATTAAATGCGACATCTGTAACGGGCCATTTACAGGTTATGTAGTTAAGGCCAAAGGCTTGTGGTACTATAAGTGCCGGAAGGATGGCTGTAAACGCAATAAAAGCGCTATAAGGATGCACGAACTGTTTGAGCAGTTATTAAACCAGTATTGTTTTGCTGCTACCATGAAGGACGCCCTTAAAGATGCCCTTATCGCAGAGTACCACGAAATGAATAATGACAATTTAGAACTACAGAAGGTACTATCAACCCAACTGACTGAGATAGATAAGAAAATAGACGGTTTAGAAGAAAGCAGGTATGTATTAAAGGAAATAGGGCAGGAAACCTTTGATAAGTTTTACTCCCGGTATAATATTGAGCGGGTGAAGATTTCTGAGGAACTGGAAAAATGTTCCAAAAGTATTTCGAACCCTGAAGAAGTAATAGACAATGCCCTTTCGATGTCTTCTAAACTCGCTACGGTGTGGCGTTCCAGCGACACTGGTGTAAAAGAGAAGTTACAAAACCTTGTCTTCCCCAACGGAATCATCTACGACCGGAAAAATGAGTCATTTCGAACTCCCAAAGTCAAATACATTTTCTCACGGATTGCCCACCTATCGAGCAATCCACCCCAAAATGAAAAAGGGACCGATCATCTTTTCGATAATCAGTCCCTCTTAGCGGACCAGACGGGACTCGAACCCGCGACCTCCGCCGTGACAGGGCGGCATTCTAACCAACTGAACTACTGATCCGTTTTTGTTCGTTCGGGACGCGAATGTACATAAATCATTTGAATTACCAAATTTCTTTAACTTTATTATCATCATTTTTTTCCCAGACATACAAATTCCTCCCCATCTGCACCCCTACATTTCACGTGTATGGTATGCCGGATGAACCGCTGAAAATGCCTTCCCCATCTTCGCTGATGGTCGAACCGGCATCATTTTCCAGCAGTCCGGAATGATCCTGGGAGGAGAAGAAATAACACTACCTCATTGTTTTCTGATAATACTGACAAGGATAGGATGATCAGTATACCTCTTAAGAAAAAACTCATCATCACAGACAATGGATTACCCCGGTTTCCGGATGGCACTGTCTTATTCAAAACCTTCTTACAGGCTGGTATAAAAATCGAGACAAGGGTATTGTTAAAAACTACTGCTGCCTGGGAAACCGGCACCTATATATTGGATGATGCCCAACACAGGAGACCTTCCTGAGCAAAGGAGGAGAAAAACGGTCCAATGGATAAGTAGTCTGGTCTCATTTATTTTAAGCCTGATAAGCTGCTCGTCTTCTCTTCAGCATAGCTCGTAATGGCGTATCTACATACTTTAATATCAGATAAACCATTATTGTCAACACGGCTGTTCCCACTACAATGATCCATGTTATTTCAACAAGACTTGGTTTATACTTTTCAACATAACTCATAAACAGCCAGATGAAAGGATATTGGATCATGTAAATGGGATAAGAAATATCTCCCGGGAGATTACACTATATCTTAAAAGTTACAAGTGTTCGAATCCATCTAAAGATTGATCTACGGCAGTTGTGAGTGATTTTCTGTTGGCAATTTCTAATTAATATTCTCCTGGTATATTATTTACAAGCCCTCAAATCCCCCAAAAACGCCTCCACAGCCGCTGCCTGCGTACTCCAACTAGTAACAAGCCGAACAGCAGCCCGCTCTTCATCTATCGGTTGCCATACATAAAACGCATACTTTTCCTGTAATGTATGAATCACCCTCACCGGCAGTATAGGAAATATCTGATTCGTCTTTGATTCAATCAAAAAATCATACCCTGCCTTCCTGATACCATCTGATAACCTCCCCGCCATTTCATTCATATAAGCTCCTATCGACAAATAAGTATCATCTTTAAAAAGCTCCATGAACTGAATGCCTAACAATCTTCCTTTCGCCAGCAGTGCACCCCTCATTTTCAAATTATACGCAAAATATTCCTGCAAAGATGGATTGTTAATAACAATCGCCTCCCCAATCAACGCACCATTCTTCGTACCTCCAATATAAAATGCATCGGTATACTTTCCCAGATCTTGATAACTGATATCCCCTGCCATCATCCCCGAAGCCAAACGGGCTCCATCCAGGTAAAGCAGCAAACCTTTACGCTTACAATACTCCCAAAGCGCGATCAGTTCTGCCCTGAGATAATGTGTACCCAACTCTGTAGAATTCGAAATATATACCAGCCGTGGAAGTGGCATATGCACCGCCTCCACTTTATCAATAAAAGAAGCGACAAGCGCCGGTGTGAGTTTACCATCTTTGGCAATTACCGTTTCTATCTTATGCCCGGTTGCTTCAATAGCACCTGTTTCATGATGAAAGATATGTCCGGTGGTAGCAGCAATGACAGATTCATAAGGCCGTAATACAGAAGAAATAAAAGTAAGATTGGCTTGTGTACCGCCAGATACCAGGTATATTGCGGCATGAGGGTTATTAATTTTCCTCTTAATGAGATCAATGGCCTGTTGTGAATAATCATCCTCTCCATAACCTCCCTGTTGAATATCATTGGTAGCTGCTAATGCCTGTAAAATAGCAGGAAGCGCTCCCTCGCTATAGTCGTTTTTGAAACTTATCATATTGCAAAAATACAACGTGTAGGATGTTGAAAGATGAAAGTTTTATCCTTATTCATTTTCATCTACAAATCATCCGGGGGAGGTTTATAAAGATCCCGTTGTATATATATTGGGAAAGTAGAAGTAGAATGTAGTAATGAGGAATATTTTTGAGTTAATATAGGACTATTATTACTCCCCTAATAATTTCTGCAAAACATACTCTTCTACCCACCCCGGAATATCGTCATCAATTACTTTTATTTCTTTTCCCTCTACTATTCCCAGAATCAAGCGATATTGCTCCCCGGAATTATCCAATATAAAACAACGATAACAAAAAGGGTAGAAGTACTTTGATTACGTTGTTTGCAAAAGAAAGGTTTAACTGATAACCATCTGCAACTGCCTTCTGATTTAATGAAGATTGATCAATAAAGGCATAAAAATTGCGTAGTTCTTATCTTAAAATTACAAAATTTAGACGCAGATCGCCCCCCTACAAACTATTCAATATTATAACAAACAAGGGGCTGACCCAAAAGTCAAAAAGGGCTTTTTGGATCAGCCCCATTGAAGTTAGATGTGGTTACTTATTTCGATTTTCTTATCGGGATTCACACCCAATGAACGCATATGATTATAATGAGAGGCAATTGCAGCGGTAATTGTCGGTATGCAATTGTATTGGATGCCGAACTCCTCGCATTTCAATTGTACTATTTTGCTGAGTGCAGGATAATGAATATGACTTATACGGGGAAAGAGATGATGCTCTATCTGGTAATTCAGCCCTCCAACATACCATGTTATACAGAAATTACCAGGCGCGAAGTTTGCCGTAGTCTTAAGCTGGTGTACCGCCCATTCATTTTCGATTACAACATCATCTTCGCTGCAAAATGCAAATTCAGTTTCTTCCACAACATGTGCCAGCTGAAATACGACTGCCAACGACAGGCCTAACGTGATATGCATACACAAGAACCCTATCAGCCACTTTTGTGCGCCTACAAATATGACAGGGATCACGATATAAAAAATAACGTACAGCACTTTACTTAGCCAAAAAATAAAGTGCTCTTTAAAATTCATATGCTTTAACTCTGTGGTGTATATTTTCTGCGTGCCGTATTTCATGAAATCTGTAACAAAAATCCATAAAATAGAACTGAGCGCATAGACAAACCAAAGATATATATGCTGCAACTGATGAACTGGTTTCCAGACCTGCGTGCTGCTTTGCCTTATGATCGGGCTTTTGGCGATGTCATCATCCAAACCATCTACGTTTGTGTAAGTGTGATGAATGATATTATGTTTTTGCTTCCATATAAACGCATTGCTCCCTAAAGCATTTAGTGTAAGCCCCATCAAACTATTTACCCATTTTTTAGTCGAGTAACAGCCGTGATTCGCGTCATGCATTATATTAAAACCGATGCCTGCAAGAATAAACCCTAATAGCCCGGATAGTACAATGCCAAAGGGGAAAGAGTAATTAAATGCAAGCAGGTAGATATAGGAACCAAGAGCCAGTAAAATAAGAATAAAGGACTTTATATAAAGTTTCCAGTTCCCGGTTTTCTCAATACCGTTTTCGACAAAATAATTTTCTATCTCGATTTTAAGTGCCTTGAAGAATATGGATTTTCTATTGTAGACCAGCTTTCCCATGCTGTAAAAATGGGGAAAAAAAACAAGAAAAATCAATTTTTTAGCACCTGTTTTCCTGTTCATCTATTGCTTTTTATTGCTTATATCTTACGCTCATTTGGTTCGAACCACCTTTATAAAATGAAGCTTGTATAAATAAAAAGGTTTCAAACAGTGTCATCTGACATGTTTTATTTTTTTATCCGCGTAAAATCTGTTATCTTTATCGCTTATGGCATAAGTCTTGCCTCTCTGATTTGTATCGTTTCATCCTTTCTTCTCAGTCTTCGCTTTTCCGATTGCCAGTTGTTCCGTCAAATAATTACGGATAATCTTTTTCTTCAATAGGGTTGTGCCGATTGCTTTCTTAACAGGACATGAGCACTGCCATTCTTTAATTTGGCCCGGACATAAAGTGCATAATGCGCAGTTATAGTGCCGTAATCATATTGCTCACCATACTCATATACCAAACAAGCATCTACGATACAGTTGCCTGGTAATAATGTGCTGTTTTAGCACATATTCAATCACACCACCTCTAAAAACACAAAGGCGGCTCAATAAGTAATGATGACATTTAACGATTTAGATATTATAGCACCTATCCTACAAGCTCTTAATGGCAAGGGATATAAAACCCCTACATCAATACAACAACAGTCAATTCCTGAAATACTTTTATGGAGGGATCTATTGGGTATTGCCCAGACCGGAATCGGTAAAACTGCTGCCTTCGCTGTCCCTATCCTGCATTACTTAGTTGCAGTCAAAAGGTAGATAACAAAATAAGATCATTGATTCTTACCCCGACGAGAGAGCTAGCCATACAAATTGCGGAGAATTTCAAGTCTTATGGTGAAAAAATCAGATTAAGGTATACGCCTGTTTTTGGAGGAGACGCAGGAACAGAAAGATCGCTCGTTTTTACACGTACCAAACATGGCGCGGGCAAAATGGTAAAGCAACTGGAAGGAACCGGTGTTCAAGCTGCTGCAATTCATGGTAACAAATCGCAGAATGCAAGACAGAAAGCGTTAAGTGATTTCCGCCAGGAGCGCGTTAAAGTGCTCATAGCAACAGATATAGCGGCAAGAGGTATTGATATAGATCATTTGCCACGGGAAGTGAATTTCAATATACCGGAAGC
>Ga0316604_10000789_pt1 | contig 33625 bp, 25 predicted proteins | sample OWC_soil_day20_C_FD_207650 | JGI IMG/M metagenome (GOLD analysis project Ga0316604, IMG submission 207650) | Wetland soil microbial communities from Old Woman Creek delta, Ohio, United States - OWC_soil_day20_CT | ecosystem: Environmental > Terrestrial > Soil > Wetlands | place: USA: Ohio... | reverse complement strand
CAGCTAAAGTCTGATCTGTTATTATTCCGATGTTCTGGTTCATTACAGATAAGCTATGCTGACCTAAATGTTCCTGTATATCAGGATACATAGTTTTGAGATTTTCCAAAACTACATCCAGTATATCGCCTGCACCTTCTTCATCTGTATAAGTTACACTAACATTCAACATATTCCCATCATAATCTGTTGTAACCTTTATCAACTCTTTTAAATAAATCAGGTCAATTCCCATCTGCTTAGAAATGTCTTCTAAAAAGCCTCCTTGCTGAATTGCTGATGCATATGCTTTCACTACGCCATCTGCAGCATCTACAGACGTAACCGTAATTCCGTCTTCACTAGGAGTCTCAGCCATCTTAATAAACAGATCTACGGAAGCAGTCCCTTTATTATAAGGATCTACCTTAAGCAAAACCGAATCTTCTTTATATTTTTCCTGATATGTGATGCTTGCAGTGAAATTTTCAATATCTCGCTCATAACCTCTTTTTGTTTGCTCATATTTTACTTCATCTTCTGAATATTGGTCTCTTATTTCAGCTATATATTCCTCGTCGCTTTGATGTACTAATTCTTTTACAGACTTATAGCCTCCCAGCAACGCAGCGAATAAACAGCCTACAAGTATAACCGGACGCCACCTTCTGAAGACCGTAAACATTAACTCTTTTAAATCAATTTCCTGCTCGTATATATTGTTATCCATATTTATCTCCTTCAGGGTGTAATTTGCCTATTAAACAATCAGTCTTTAAAGGTTATAGATCAGCGAGATCCTCTCCCTGTGAGCACAACCCAAACAGTCAGTATTAATATTTTAATGTCTGTCAAAATGGACCAGTTATCAATATACTGCATGTCCAATCTTACAACTTCATCAAAATCCTTAATATCACTGCGCCCACTGATCTGCCACAAGCCCGTAAGCCCGGGTGTCATGCTAAGACGACACTTGTGTTTTGCCTCATAACGTTCAAACTCATCCACGGTAGGAGGTCTAGTCCCTACCAGACTCATGTCTCCTCTTAAAACGTTCCAGAATTGGGGGAGTTCATCAATACTCGTATTTCGCAGAAATTTACCAACACGCGTAATTCTTGGATCATCCTCCATCTTAAACATGAGACCCTTGACCTCATTCTTTTTCATGAGTTCCTTTTTTCTCTGCTCTGCATCCTGATACATGGAGCGGAATTTATAGAAAGTAAACTTTCTCCCATTCTTTCCGACTCTTGTCTGACCAAAAAATACAGGACCAGGTGAATCTAATTTAATTGCAGGAGCTACAAAAATGGTGGCTATTATAAGTACAAACATCCCTACCAGACTACCTGCAATATCCAGCATTCGTTTCGCCAGAATTTGTCTGTTTGAAAATATATTTCGGGCAAATGTTACCACTGCATATTTTCCAACACGATTTAATACCTTTTTACCACTTGAAGGAATATTAAAGATATCAATATTCAAATCAACATTAACTCCCATATTTTCAAGTTCAGATATCCATTCTACCAGAACTGGTTCATTCATTATATTACTATCATTAATAAACACTTCATCGACATTATGGTGGACTACATATTCCAGAAGTGTGCTTTGATCCGCTACAACTGGCAATCCGCAAATTGCCTCACCGATCTGGGACTCGTCGGTTAATACCACACCTACCAGTATACGATTCCACTCATTATAGCCAATCAGATTTCCAAGCACCGTATCAATCTGTTTCGATGATGATACTATTAAAAGGCGGCTGCTGTACTTGCTTGTTTTATAAATCCGTGTCATGTATTGCTTGAATAAGATTCTAAAAATAAAAGTAAGGATTATGTTTATCACGATAAAATATCCAAAAACCAAACGTGACAAATCAGCAGTCTTATGCATCAAAAATAATGTTAAAATCCATAGGATAGTAAATACAAATTGATTACGAACAGTTGATACAAATTCCTCAAAAAAGCCTCTTCTAAAAAAATGGTAATTAATATCTGTAAAAAAATTCAAAAATACATATATCAATGTAATTAGCGATATTTGCCAAAGTTGGTCTATATGACTACTTCTACCCCAAAAAAAGCCGTATCGTAAACCAAATGCGATTCCACTACTTATCCATATAGCAGTAATATCTATCAATAATATAAGGAATTTCTCCACAGACTTTCTCTTTTGGTACATACTTTACTCCTCATCTCACAAATCTTTATTAAATTGTTAATATATAATTTATTAATGTCTTAAACCATTTTAACAGTTACGTCATTAATGAATAATTAAAATTTTCCTAATTTTAACTATAAATAGTAAGTGATGAATAAGATACTGTATGGTATAATTCACCCTTAGTGTACCAAAACGGTAAAACGGTCGCGGCATATTAGACATTACTATAAAAATACAGCCCAACGCCAATAGCCACGAATGCGATTGTAACCTTCGTAACTAGTTTCCAATGCCAATGTACTAATGAAATTAGTACATCACTCCATTATACGGCTATAGTAATTGAGAAAACAATTTTAGGATTCAGTAATTATAAAAACTTTACAAGAATCATTTTCACAATTATATTCATGTACAGTTATTTCAAGTAATTTCACCACTGCATCCATGAACATTCATAACTGCAGAGGAGTGTGATCGGGAAGGGCTGTAATATCTGACCATAAGTTAGTGAAGCCACCTCCACTATTTGAAATAGGTATTACCTGCTGAGATTCATTAATTGCATGATTCTCAGCCCCAGGTATGTCACAGGTCTCTTACTCAATCTGGAGATTTTTGATAAAAAGTATTGAGGTGAAATGTTGCTTACTAATCATTAATATGTACAGCCGAAAACCAATTATAAATAGATACTCAAAGTTGCCTCTATTATTTCACAGAATCTGTTTCATTTGGAATGGTAGATTTATCACCGCTTACTTTCTAATCAACTTACCAGTAATCTTATTATTAATAATTTCATAAAAAAATTCATCTTTGGAAAAGAAAAGCACTGTGGCATACATACCAAAGAACATTATGGCTGTTAATAATAATATTAGAAAAGAGTTGGTCAACGGTAAAAACTTAATTAAGACGGTAGGTACAAGCGCAATTATCGAAAAATAGGAATATCTAAATAATCTATATCGTATATCTTTTGCAGCAGAAGAAATTATATTTCTACCAAGAACCAATTGTACAGCCAATACTAAAAACTCTGCTATTGTTGTCGCGAGAGCTGCTCCCGCTGCTCCCCATACCGGAATCATGAATAAATTTAATAAAAAGTCTGAAGATGCACCCACGATAACAGATTGTAAAACAATTTTTTCCTTATTTAGAGGTGTGAGTACCTGAATTCCTAAAACACCTGTCAGTGCATTAGGAATTATCGAAAATGTAATAATTTGCATGGCATTTACTGCTCCAAGATAATCATCTCCTGCCAAGAAAAGAATGCTATCCTTAGATTCACAGAAAAAATACACACAAAGTGGTAACGCCATAAACAAAACTGCATTAAGTGCTTTATTCATCAAGTCATTAAACTTGGCCTCATTTCCTTTTTGAACATAATATGCCATTCTAGGCAACATAACATTTCCGAGAGACGAAACTATGCTTAATAGAATACCCTTAATTTTTACAGCGGCTGTATACAAACCAACTTCATTATTACCTTTCATAAATCCAAGCATAACTGTATCAAGATTTGTATATATAGAAATAGTTACATTTTGTGCAAATAGTATAACTATTGGCTTTATATGTTGTTTAAAATTATAAATACCAGATTTTTTAAACGAAATATATTTATATAAACGCAAAAAATTTAAAACATTTGATCCTACAGCAGCAAAAACAGTTATAAAGGCATATATTTTATAATCTGATTGTTGATGAATTAGCAGGAACATTAAAATAACAGAAACTAATTTGAAAAGTATTGAGCGAAAAGCTATATAATCATACTTTTCCAGTGCCTGGTACAACCAATTTGCACCAAACATATTAAGTATAATATTAATACCTTCAATAAAAAACAATGTTCTCTCCTGATTAAATTGAGGCACTGTAAGAACACATATAACATAGGTAGAGGTTACTAGGACAGTTGCAACAAGATTAATAATTAGAATCTCCTGTGCTGTTTTTGATAAAGATATCTTATCTTCTCTTACTTTTGCACAAGCTTTTACACCATATATTGGAATTCCGAGTGATGCAACCATCAAAAAATAGTTGGCTACAGACGCTGCAAAATTTATCTTTCCATTTCCAGCCGCATGTAAAACTCTCGAAACATAGGGAAAAGAAATGAGTGGGAATATAAAGTTTGATGCAGTCAATATAAAATTCATAACAAAGTTATATTTGACAGAATGTATTTTCTCTTTTTTATATGCCATTTTCTATTATTCTTCTTTCGCCTTTATTATAGCAGATTCTATAACCTTGTCCATGTCATAATATTTGTATTCACCAAGTCTTCCACCAAAAATTACATTTGTTTCTTTTTCGCTCATCTCTTTGTACTTCTGATACAAAATTAAATTTTTGTCATCATTAATTGGGTAATATGGTTCTATACCAAGCTTCCATTCAGAACTGTATTCCTTACTAATTACAGTTTTCAGTAAATCATTCCCCAACTCATCCTTTCCAAACTCAAACCATTTATGTTCAATGATTCTAGTATACGGACTATCACTATCTGTATAGTTCACGACAGCATTGCCTTGATAGTTTGGTATATCAAGTAACTCAGTTTCAAAACGAACAGTCCGATACTCAAGATTTCCAAGATTATAATTAAAGTACTCATCAATTGCTCCTGTATACACTACCTTCTCAGTCATGTTATTCCACATTTCCTTATTTGCTAAATAGTCTTCATTCAGGATTACCTCTATACCTTCAAGCATATTTTCTATCAATTTTGTATAACCACCAATCGGAATACCTTGATAAAGAGCATTAAAATAATTATTATCAAATGTCAAACGAACAGGCAGTCGTATTATAATAGATGTAGGAAGATCTATACACTTTCTTCCCCACTGCTTCTCAGTGTAGCCTTTAATTAATTTTTCATATATATCTGTACCAACAAGTGAAATAGCCTGTTCTTCCAGATTCTTGGGCTCAGCGATTCTTGCCGCTTTTTTTTGTTCTTCAATCTTGGATTTCGCTTCTTCCGGTGTAATTACTCTCCACATCTTATTGAAAGTGTACATATTGAATGGAAGTGAGTATAGTTCCCCCTTATAATTAGCTACTGGTGAATTAGTGAAACGGTTGAATGCAGAAAACTGTTGAACGTAGTCCCATACTTCCTTATTATTAGTATGGAATATATGTGCACCATATTTATGAACGTGGATACCTTCTATGTCTTCAGTATAAACATTTCCTGCGACATTAGAGCGGCGATCAATTACTAATACTTTATTACCTTTTACTTTCATTTCATGTGCAAAAACAGCACCAAACAATCCTGCGCCAACAATCAAATAATCATATTGCATATTGTAACCTCCTTGTCTTAATTTTTTCCATCTATTGTTTATAATTCACTTTTCAACAGACCTTGCAAAACTATTCATCCTAAAAAACTCTCCACACATAAATGGATATAAAAACAGGAAGAAGAACGGGCTATATGCAATCGCTAAATATCTACAATCAATCAAATTCGAGACTGATATGATAAATAATGCCAAACACAACTTCCAATTACCCTTGTTTATATAATATCTCTGGACAATAATCACACATATTGTAATAATAAAAGTAAACAGTACGCCATAACATAATAATGTTTGTATATATCCATTATCAATAAAGAAATAACCTAATTCATTATCAAAGCCAGCTGCACTCCAACCATATCCTTGCATTTTAATTGCTTTGCCAAAAAGCGATAGCCCATACTTATTCCAACCAATATATGCCTGATCTAATCTATTATTTATTAATAAATTGATTGATTTAAATATTAAATTAGAAGGATTATAATTAAATACCAATAGTATAGAGAGTACAAGCATAACCGGAAACGAAAAAATGAATAGTGCTTTGACTACTTTAGAATGTATTAAAGTCGGTTTTGCTTGAAATATTACAAAAAGGATTATACTAAGTATAATAAGAATAGAATCTAAACGTGCAAAACTAAAGGAATATAGTAGATATGCAATTATTATACATGCAACTATATCCATAAAACTAATTTTTCGTTTTTTTATAACATAATAACTTAATAATAAATATAAGCAATGCGCAGCGAAGTCTGTAGGATAAATAAATCCAAAGGCATACCTTATATGTTCACTTTGATTAAATCCAATATTTTTAATAATTCCAAATGCACACGCCAAAATTGTTATTCCCATAAAACAGAACATGGATATAGTAAATATTTCAAATACTATCCTCGGCTTAATAAAAAAGAGAAATAAGCATATAGCATATAAATCTATTAAGGTTGTATAGCCTGTTGAAAATACTATTAGCAACATTAAAAGTCCCATTATAGCAGTGGACACTAGTTGAATAACAGAAAATTTTCTTCTTGTTATAACGATCATGGCAAATGCACATCCTAATATCAAAAGTCTCACCACAGTATATATCAAACTAGAAATATATGCTTTTTCCATAAACATAGTGGTACCATAGAAGCATATCAATAAATAAAAACCGTATGCTAATGTAAAGATTATTTCAATAACACTAATTAATTTTTTATGTGTAATATCCATCACCCTATCTTTTTAAACATTCCTTATATATATTTATAACTTCTAGCCGATGTTCTTCTGGCGTTATAGTTGGTCTTACAATATTATTTTTTAACAAAATAATATCTTTCATTTTTAAATTATTAATATATTTCATGAATTTAGCAAAGTCTACTTCATCATAGGGATCAAATAAATACCCATTAGTTGAATTGACAAAATCCGGTATCCCTCCCATTCTTGTTGCAAATACCGGTATATGATTATTTAACATTTCCATCACAACTTGTGGCCCATTATCTTCCCAAGTTGGTAATACAAATCCCGCATCCATCGTTTTTAATATCTCAGGTAAATCTTTTTGATTATATTTACCATGATTTATAATATTTACTTTTTCTATATCATTTGCAAATTGTCCAGAATAACCATAAAAATGGATCTCAAACTTACTATGATCTATATCATTTGAAATTCTCATTAATAAATTTACTCCTTTGTAATAAGACAATCTACCTAAAAATATAAATCTAATCTTTCTATTGTATTCATACGGCTTGTAACTATAATCAAAACTATCAGCAGTAATATTTCCAATATGTATAACTTTATAGTTAGCATTGATATCAGAACTTTTGTAAATTTCTAAAACTCTCTGCGAAACCGGGAGCACTAAATTAGCATTTTCTAAAAGAAGTTTAAACCTAGAATATCTATTAGCAGCCACCTTTTGTGGAAATTTAATATAATTATCTTGTTTTCCTGTTAACTGAGATAATTTCCCAGAAATATATCTGCATAATTTAAATCGTTGCCAATAACTAATACAATATTCACACTTTTTTTTATTATATTTGTCACATATCTCTCCCTCCTTAGGTGACATAATAATTCTTGGACATATAAATGAATAGTCATGTAAACTGACAATATATCTATATGGCTTAAGAATTTCGTATAAATCCCAATCAATATTCAGCATCATATGAATATGTATAATGTCAAATTTCTCTATATTTAAAAAATCATTGATTAATTTCAAATTATTCTTATCAACGAGAGGTGCTGTTACAAAACCGTTTAATCTTGAATTATATCCCTTATATTTAAATTGATATTTGGTATCATCATCATCACCTAAAACAGTAACATCATTTCCATCTTCATATTGGCTTTGGGCAAGAGATCTGACATAGTTTGTTATTCCCCCTTGAAACGATAACTTAAATCCTGTACATATATGCAATATTTTTATACTCATTTATTTTTCACCCTTAGCTTATTTAGTATACTATCAACATTATCAATACTTACATCTTTATTTAAAACGCTTAAATCCTGGCTAGCAAATGCATAATAAGACCAATCAATTGTCAATAGTTTAGATATTACATCATTGTCAAATCTATATTTAATAACTCTGCATGGGTTTCCTCCTGCAACAGCATACGGAGGAATATCTTTCACAACTACACTTCCAGCTGCTATTATTGCTCCTTGTCCAATACTAACCCCTGACAATATCAGCGCATTATCACCAATCCAAACATCGTCTTGTATTATAATCGGTCCTTTACAAATTGTCTCACATTGACCATCAATAAATCTATGTTTAAAGGGATAAGTACTTACTGTTTTATAATAATGCTCTCCACTTAAAATAAATCTTGCATTAGATGCTATTGAACAATATGAGCCAATATTGAGTTTTTCATCACTATTCCCAGACGAAATTGCATTAATACAACCATAAGTATACTTACCAACACATATTAATTTATTAGATGCTATTGCTTTAATATATGAATCTATATAATTTCCTTCTCCTAACCAAGTATGATTATGAAAATTATATTTTTTCCAATTCCTTTTGCAGATTATAATTTTTATTTTTTTTAGAATATTATTAACTAACCTCATTCATTTACCATTTAGGTCAATGCCGCCATTATTCCTTATGCGGTATCTTATCAGCGCCAACTCCCACCAGCATAACTGACCATACCTTTCTCTTTTATCCTTTTTAAATCTTTCTTTCATAGAATTTTTATATTCAATTTCTTTTAAATCTGCTTGTTTTTCGATGTTGATAAAAAGTTCTTTATCAATATTTGTATATGATAAAAATGTGTTCGGAATAATTAAATAATGATTAATATCATCTGTAGCTACTTCCATTCTTCGCTTTTGCAAATGCACATATAATGTTTCCCTTCTTTGTAACTCAAATTTTTCATTCCGTTCATATTCAAAAAGTTTACCATTAATATATTCAAAAATACATTTTCCAGCATAAATACTATTATTATATCCATATACAGATTTGTTGAACATATATTCATATGAACAAATATCAGAAAATATGTTTTCATAGTAAGTATTGCATTCTGCCGCGTTCGCAATATTTTGCATCCCAAGTAATTCTTCAAAAAATAGCACATTCTTATTAAAAGCAAATTTGTATGACAAAGCTGATTTAAATTCTTTCATGAAAAGTGTATTCATTTTTTCATTATTTTTAAATATTTGAAAATGTCCTAATTTAAAAATTTTATCATGTGTTTTTAAAATGTCATCAGTTATGAATGCACGTATATCACCAGGTATCAAATCGCATTCAATAAATCCCCAATATTGATATCCTTCAACAACCTCTGGAAAAATATAAGCAAATGCAGGACGAAATTGGCTAATTCTACCAAAATTTTTTATAGAGATTTTAAAATTAAATTTGTTTTGTATTTTAAATTTAAAATCTTCATAAGATAAATATAATAAATTAACATTCGTCGGAAGTTCTTGTGATTCATCAATGCAATCTGTTATTATACAAAAATCAATAGAATTATTGAATTCAATGGCCTTTAACCAAATTTTAAAATAATTTGGTAATTTACCATAATATGCCATAAATAATATTATTTTTTCCATAGTAAGTCTCCATTATTCATTTGAGATGACCTATATTTTCCTTCTCGCTATACCTATCATTTTAAGTTCAATGCTAACAGCAAATCCCCTATTATTTGTCTTTTTCTTCTGTATATGTCGCTATAATGAAATACGATTTTGAAAAAACTCTTGATGTCTTTCTTATTAAACAGATTTATTCGTAACTGTGTTCCTTTTTCTCTATGTTTTATCGTTTTTATCTTGACCTCTGGTAAATTAACTACCATTTTATTATCATCAATATAGCGCAAGAGCTGTTTACATATTCTAAGATCAACATCTAAGCCATTTACTGTAGATGTAAAGTTTCTTTTTTTGCGTGATTCATTTTTACCATGGATTCTATGAAGAATCGTACTACATTGTAATAGAGCAATGCATTCGTCAACTATTCCCATCTTCCAAAAAAAATCATCATGTGCCCAACCTGAAGTATAATAAGGTTGTATCTTGTTAATATAAGTGCGTTTCATTGCCATAGTACACCCTGAACAACGAATCATATATTCTTTACCTGTGGCATCTAATTTTATCTTTTCAACACATGAAATGTCTGAAACTAATTTATTCTTCTTTACTCCTTTCCATAATGTTTCTTTAGAAGCTACAACTGAAATATCATAATTTGTAATTAATACATTATATACTTTTTCCACTTTGTCTTTAAACCAAACATCATCTTGATCACAAAAAAACAAAATATCTCCAGATGTAAGATCCATACCATCAAAAAAATTGTTTCTCCACCCTTTATTTTCAGAGTTTACTTTCACTTTCCAAGTGGAAGATAATCCATGAAATTCAATGTATTTTATAATAACATTTACTGTATTGTCTGTAGAACAATCATCAATTATCATAACTTCATCAATCGGCCTTGTTTGCCAAAGTAATGAATCAAGTTGTTCTTCTATATATTTCTCACCATTGTATGTGGACATTAACAATGAAATCTTCACTTATTTACCCTCGCACTTATATTATTAAATTTTTTTTCATAAACTCTGCAGTTCTAATAATACCAGATTTAAGAGGTAATGGATCTAATACTCCAAATTCTTTCTCGTATCGAGAAATATCTAAATAATTAATATGAACATCAACTTTTCGATTTGGTAAATATGTTATATTCATTCTAATACCCAATGCATTTTCTATTGTTTCTATAAGCTGCTTTATACTTGTTCCATATCCGCAGCCAAGATTGAATATTCTATATTGAGACTCTCCTCTTACTATATTGATTATTGCTCTGACTGCATCATCGATATATATAAAATCACGAACAACTGAACCATCTCCATACACATTCACTTTTTCATTTCGTAGCGCTTTATATGTAAATGTTGTTGCAGCCCCAATTACTCCATTTGGCCTTTGATATGGTCCATAAGGATTGGCTAATCTAATAATCCTATAGTCCAAACCGTACATATATCTATAAAGATATAATAATTTTTCTATTGTTATCTTCTGAATCCCATATGAACTTATTGGATTTGTTACAGTGTCTTCTTTCAAAGGGCAGGAAATTTCCGTTCCATAGACAGTTCCTCCCGAGGAAATAAATACAATTTTTTTGACGCCATGCTTAACACAAGCATCGAGCATATTAGATGTCATAACTACATTAGAAGTAAGCTCCTGAGCAATTTTTTGATTAGATGTCGACGGTACAGTCGTACTTACTAAATGATATACAATATCCTGATTAGATACGATAGATTCAAAATCTGTACTTTCACAAATTTCTTCTTCTTTAATCATAATATTTTCATATTTTTCATTTGCTATATCAGAGAAATATTCTCTTTTTGAATCAACTAACGTTATTATATCGTTCTTATTTTTAACAAATTGAAGTGTCAAATTTGTACCAATAAAACCTGCTGCTCCTAATAGTAAAATATTCATGCTACCATCCTATAATATTTTAATCGTTATCGTGGTTTATAATCACATCGTAATAAGTTCTTTTATATTTTGTATTTACAACATCGAACTTATAACTTAACTTATGAAAATTCGTTTGAACTTTCAATGCATTCCAAATTTTTTCATCATAATCTTCAAATAATTTTAATAGCAAAATATGGGGGGTAGAATTACTAAATGGTACTACTTTATTCCATTCATTTGGATATGCTTCAATTGACATTTGAAGAAAATCATGCAAAATAAAGTAATCTATAGCAAAATTGTAATTTTTCCAATAATTATGTAACAAAGCTCTTGTCAATAAAATAATAGGATTCTTTGAATATGATGTTATCATCCAACTTGATACTGCTCTACAATGGCCATCTAAGCCAGGTTTAAGATTTTGAAACATGAATAGCTCTGAATCTAATTTATAGTCATTTTTTTGTGACCCACTACAAAAAACAGTTCCGTCTAACCATGTTCCCCCGTATACTCCGAGCAATTCTATTCTTAAGAGATCAGCAAAATGTACTTTAGAAATAATACCCTTATTATATTTATCCATAATATAGTCAGGAAAAGCAATATAATCGGTATAATTTTTTTCAGTAATAACTATAATTTGTCGATCAACTATATTTCGTTTCATAGATTCGTAACATTTCTTTACAATAGATGGAGCATTATCCATTCCTTGTAACCAAATGGTCCATATTATAGGATTGTATTTTTGATCCTTATTATCATTTTCATGTTCTTCCTTATATGTTTTTATAAATTGTCTATTTTCTTTTTTTAGTCGAACATAAATTTTATTATCTACGGCTAATCTAACAATTTCCAAAGATTTTTTGGAAAATCCTATAAATAAAGTTTCAAATAATGCGAACAATAATACATGTGCTTTCATATATTGCAATAGTACTTTTTTTCCATCAACTTTTTTAAATAAATGCAAAAATTTTTTCATTAACAAGCACCTTTCAATATAGTAAGTGATAAATGATAATATAAAGTATAGTTAGCTAATAATTTTTAAAATATCAATGGTTCGTTTTATACCAACATTTATATTATATTTCGCTCTCCAGCCCAGTTGTTTCAACTTTGTATTATCAAGTCTGGCCATTGTCGCCTTACTGTATCCAGCTCTTTCCACAGTATCCGGAATTTCAAATATAACTTTCTTACCCACATATTCAGCTATTATATCAGCTATTTCTTTTAACATTATATCTGACGCATCATCCGCAATATTATAGGCTTCACCTTTAATGCCTTTAAATAGTACTGTAAGCAGGCCAGATACTGTATCTGCAATATAAAGGTATGAATAAAATTGAGTACCAGCACTTTTTATAACTATATCTTCTCCTGCTACTCCTTTATGTAGGAATTGAGAAAGTGCTTTTGTATCTGTGCTTAGTAAAGACGGACCATAGGTTCTTGTAATCCTAGGAATAATTACATCAAGTTTTTTCTGACTGCAATATGCCTGGCAAAGTGCTTCACCGCATCTCTTACTCTCTGGATATCCTGCCCTCATCGTATTACAATCAATATAACCACAATACTTTTCATCAAATTTTTCTACATCTCCACGATTTTCTCCATAAATCTCGTTTGATGAAGTAAAAGCACATCTTGTAGTATTATGTACCACTGCAAACTCTAGCATATTCTGAATTCCGATGATGTTAGTTGTTATTGTACCTATTGGATCAGTAGAATACTGCATTGGATGTGTATTGCTTGCCATATGAAGAATATAATCTACAGTATCAATATCTTCTCTTATTAATGGTTTATTAACATCATACTGTATGAATCTATAATATGATTCACCACAGCAATATAAAAATCTATTATTTGCTCTTTCTTTATTTCTTCCAAGCGCATAAACTAAACAGTTTAAATCTTTATACTTATTTCTATACATAATAACATCAATTAAAAAACTACCGACCTGTCCAGTTGCTCCAGAGATCATAATAGCTTTATTATGTAATTTATCCCATGGAAGATCTAAATTCGCAACATAAGCAATATCTTCCTGGTACATTTTATTTTCATATACTTTCATACTCATTCCTTTACTTTAACCAATTACTTTTTTCAGCTTTTAAGTATGCTTTAAACATTTCCAAATCATCTTTTGTTGTTAGCTTGATATTTTTATCAGAACCTGCAGCAAAATATAATCTTTCTCCTAATTCAACCATCATAGTATTGGTATATGAAGATCCATAAATTCCGATTTTTTTTTCAAAAGCCTCATGATATTTTTTATCTAAAATTCCAAATTTATATGCTTGAGGTGTAGACACTCTACGAAGTGTTTCTCTTGGAATAAATTTAACTGTAGATATATCGTTATCAACAACAAATATTTGCTCATTATATGGCATCGATGTAACAGCATTACCATACTGATGACACTTACTAATTACATCTGTCAATACAGATGGTTCCACTAGCGGACGTATACCATCATGAACAATAATGGTATCATCATCACTTAATTTCCCTTCAAGATTATATACACCATTACGAATTGACTCCTGACCTGTATTTCCACCTGAAACAATCCATTTTAATTTATCTATATTAAACTGTTTTGCATAAGCCCATACAATGTCATGCCAGCCATCTATGCAAACTACCTCTATGGCATCTATTTGTGGATGCATTTGAAAACTCTCAAGTGTATAGATCAGGACCGGTTTATCATATACATTAATAAACTGTTTCGGAACATCCTGGCCCATTCTATGACCGGATCCTCCTGCAATAATAATAGCAATATTCATTTTCGCTCCATTTCGTTACTGTTTCCAGATATTGCGACACTTTATAATTTTGACACCATGAGTTTCTCTTTCTTTCTCTGGTGGTAACTTCATATAGTCTCCATACAATGCTTTTAAGATTTCATGACTCTTTTCAGGTATGTTTACCGCTTGTCCCTCAAAAACACCTTTCTGTGGTGTTCCAAACCACTCCTTCAGAACCACTTCACGTTCTCTATACCTTCCTAACATGTTTCCGCACCAGTTTCCTTTATCAAAATCATTTTTTCGAAGTATTTTCTCTAAATGATTTAATATTTTTTCTGTATTAATCATTTTACCAATGGGAATCACTTTGCAAAATCCAAGAATTGCTTTTTCATACCAAGGCCTGCTTCTGTGAGAATCAACTTGTGTTGAAATATTTGCTATCTGAATTAAATATCTATGCATCAGGATTATTTTCACTTTAAACCAACGTGTAATCATATTATTTGGCAATCCATCTAGTGGAAACACATCAATCCAGATATGCGCTAAACGTGGTTCCTCTGCAAGGTTAATTTCTATTTCTGATTCTAAATCGATAAACTGACTCATTGCAAAATGCCAGTTTTCTTCAGTAAACCGATTGCATAATGCAAATCCTTCTGGCATTTCTTTTTTTAGTAACTCATGTAATTTATCATAGTCCTTTCTTGGAAATCCAAGATCTATATCATCATCCCATGGAATGAATCCTTTATGACGCACAACGCCAATTAAAGCACCACCTGTAAAATAATATTTTAAATTGTATTTCTCACAAAAATCCAATAAAACATTTAATGTATATTTAGTTAATTCTTGTACCTTTCTATTATCATCAGACTGCATTCTTCTTCCTTCTCTATAAGTTTTTAAAAATGCTCAACTTCTTTGCATCTTCAAAAGCAAATTATTTTTTGATTATTCTATCGTATTCATCTGTTATAAACTGCCAGCTATATGCATCTACAATTCTTTGCTTTGCTTTACTCCCTATTAATTTAATTTCTTTCTCAGATAACCTGTCGGTTCTATCTATGAGATTTGCCAAATTATTATCTTCAAGAGTCCAATAGAGAGCAGCATCTTCTGCAACCTCTTTATTAAATCCTACTTTATACAGTAGATTTAGATTAGTACTTCCAAGAGCTTCTAGCAATGAGGGATTCGTACCTCCAACTGAATGACCATGTAAATATGCATAGGCATTTTCCCTAATCTTCTTTAAAAGTTCTTGATCATATACTGTTCCAACGAATTTAATTCTCTTATCGTTTCTAAAGTGCAGTTTCTGATTAAGTTGCTTTAGAAACTTAGGATCATTTGTAGTGACAATTGCAAAATCTTTAGTGGTATTACTTCTCATGAACTCACGGATCATTATTTCAAAATTATTCTCTGGGACAAATCTTCCAACGCTAAGATAATATTCTCGATTTCTTAAGCCATGCTTGTTTAACCAATCAACAAACTTAGGATTATCATCTGATATTTTTGATGGTTTAATATCTGATCCATAAGCGATAAATGTTGTTTTTGGATTATAGTTTACATATTCTTCTTGAATATACTTTTCAATATTTTTACTATCACATATCTCTAAATCAGCATTTTTGACCATCAAATACTCTGAAATTTTCCAATACAGCCTTACTATAGGCAGATATTTTTTACGTTTTGCTTCCAAACCATCAGGGTTATGCCAGTATTGACCATAATACTTATGTATCTCTTTAGCAAAGTATCCTATCGCAAATCCTATCCTTGATGAAAGTACATAAACAATCGGTTCCTCAATTTGATTTGTTCTGATATATTTGCATACATACTTCAACGCCTTAAAATCATAAAATATTGCCTGTGCTGATCCAATCTCAGGAGACAATATTTTAAAACAGTGCGCATTATGATACGTATATTCTGTATCTGAATTAATTTGCACACCGTCTAATTTGGTCTCATCTGTTTTTCCGATTCCATTCGCTTTACACGCAATATGATATTTTATACATTTATTATTCTGATGATATTCTGTTAGCTTATTGAGGAATGTTTCATACCCGCCATAGGTAAATCCCTTTGCACCTACGATAAATACGTGTTTCATTAATTGTTCTCCACACATTCTAAATATATTTCTATAAACAATAATAATTTATGTACTTAAATCAAACATGAATTAGTCCATATATAAATTTCTTAGATTTATTTTCATTGATACAACTATAACTACACCATTAAGTTAATAAGTACATCTCATCTACTTAATTCTATGTTAATTCTTCCGGTTGGCTTTATCATTATGTAAATAAATATATTATATGTGCATTTTCTTTATTCTATTGCTCACTAACATGTCCAAATGGAGGTTACTAATAATCTTAATATATCTTTTTATACAACGAACGGCCTGTCTATTACCTATAATAAACTAAGTAGTACTTTAAAGTGCGTCTGAATCAAATAATATCGTATAATATACCTAAACATAAACTATAAACTATAAACTATAAACCATCATTTTCTGTCTTAACAAGAAATAAAAAAGCGATTTCGTCAGAAAATATAAAATTATAAATTCACTTCTTGATAAATGAATAGCATAGCCAAACAATAGTTATTCTTTCTGTATATGAATTGCTCAAGCTTCATAAAGATTACTAAGCATCTAAGATTAAAACCATATTTTAAAACATATACTACTAAGTCACAACCAATTAGCTCCGTCAGCAAAAACATCTATAATAAGTAAAATTTAAAAATATCGTTGATCATCGAATCAATAAATAAAGATATTTAAAAATTATTGTAAGCGCCTAACATATGTCAGAGTCGGTATGTACTAGAATGAAATATGTTTTTTGTTAACAACTTTATTAAAATTACAACCACGGTCAATACTTCCACTAACTATCCCTATAATAGAATTATTTCCATAGATATTAATATTTATTCTATGTTATCACTCTTAGTCATAAACATCAACCACTTAAGATTAAATTAAGATGTTTAAATCTCCCATCATTACCATGGAATTCCACCCAAAAGCTAAAAATTTCCTATTATTATCTGAATTAACGCTTTCTCTTTCATTTTTATTTATATATTTAATTACTTTTTCCTTGTATAATATGCTAATAATACACTAGCAAATGGATTGTAAGCTATATCTAAAATATGATGTGCTATTACACTATTTAGTGAAACTAGCATAATTGCAAAAAGGAAATATATATCACGCTTACATTTATAACAACACAAAACATAGACTAGCAATAATGTTATTAAAAATAAGGCTCCATATCTTAGTAAAATATGAACATAAGAACAATCAATAAAAAAATAATTATCAGGCCACTGAGTTGTTCCTCCCGCCCCTACCATTACAATTGGTTGCCCCCATAGTTTTATAGGGTATATGTCCAGTCCAGCTTTTCCCAATCGCAACCTAGCTGAGATCATTTTGTCAACAAAAATCAAGAAAGGGTTGTCTACTTGATAAAGTCTAGTAGCCGTAAATGAAATAAGTGCTAACAATGGCATACTAAATAAACCTAACCAGTTCCATATTTTTATTGACTTTTTCATTAGCACTTTTCCATTAAATAACCTAACTTGTAACAGTTTATTAATGCCAAAAACAATTACAGTAATAAGCATACATATACAATCTAAACGTGTCTTACAAAAATAATAAACAAGCCCCATAATGACTATAATCCCTATAAAATGATATATTTTTAATTTTTCTGCTTTCAGATAACAATACGTAAGAATCATATAAAAGATATGTGAGGCAAAATCAGTTACATACACGCTACCAAATGCAATTCGTACCCCTCTCCCCTCAGATTCATATACAAGATTCTCAATTACTCCCAAGAGTGCAGCACAAAATGCTAAAATCGTTATAGATGCAGTAATCACCAAATATATTTTAAGTATTTTTTCAAACGAAATATCTTTACACCCTACGAGAATTAAAATCCAAAAAAAAGGATTTAAATATCCGCTATTTAAATAAATTAGGATTGTACAACCAAATCCCACTATTATCCCTATATAGCCGCTGAGTGAATAACTGTCAAAAAAAGCTATTTTTAAGCATATGAACAATATAGACAACAATAAGCACAACTGACTAACCAAGCTATTGAGAGGGAGCATTGTGGTTTCCCACATTCCTCTCCCCAAAAAAATAATGAACCCAGAGAAAAAAAGTCCCTCTGCCGAACAAATTGTATAAATCTCTTGCTTTATACTTTTTACTTTAAGTTCCATTATAAACTCCTGACTAATCTACTCTGCAACTACGTATCCAAGAATCTTTATTGCAAACTTCTCACATAGCGCTATCTGCTCATTTATCTGAGAATAAGTAGTTTTACCTACCTGCACAACTACAATACAATATTTTGTAGAAATCATATTTCTCAATTCTTCTGCATCGTCATTTACATGATATCCAGTACTCACAGTCAGGTCAGTTTGCCCTATCTTTTCCAAGTAGTCTTCAACTATCTGTTTTGCCAACTCACTGTCACTTAAAACACTTATAAAAATCTTAGTCATTTGATATTGTTCTGACCATAGTTGTATGTCCATTAACACTCTGTCAAGCGATGGCAAATACCCTTTGTGAGAGCTATAAGTACTTATTACCGGCAAGCTTGCACTGGACAAATCTTCTCTCGATTTTAAGCTTTCTCCAAGAATGAATTTAATTGAATAGTAGCACCATAAAAGAAGCACTGCAGATACTGCACCTAACACAGCATATTTAATCCCTTCTTTGTATGGATTCACCTGGGTTAGCGCCACTATTTTAGATTCATTCTTTTCAATATATGAACTCTTGTTGCTCTCCTGTGAGATTTTCTTATTTTCTAGATCCACTTTATTTGATAAAAAGTTCTTTAAATTATTCATATTATTATTCTTAGTATTTGCAACATTAACATCTGCTTTTGTGAAACTGGAAGAGCTGATCTTCTGTATTGTAAAAGCACCTTGTGCCTTGGACACTTGAATTGCCTGCTTATTTAAAGACGCTTCAATTGCTTCCAGCAGCTTTTCAGCTTGATTATCTTCGTAATGGTAAACCGTTATATTCAATATATTGCTTCCAGTGGAACTGGTTATTATCTCCTTTAAATACTTGCTATCTATGTCTCCATATTCAGCAGATAATTCTTCCAGCAATCCCCCCTCATTGATATAATAAGTAAATGAGGTCAAAACATTTCCTGTATTTCCACTATTTAAAATGGCAAATTGAACAGAAGCTGCATGTATATTCTGAGAATCAAGCTTCATATAAATGGAATTATCCACATACTCCTGTAGCTGATCAATCTGCTTCTGAGCCAATTCAATACTATTATTCAACTCCAATAAGGTAGAATCATAATCAGCTATACTACTCTCATAATCCTGAATTTTTTGTTCCTGCTCTTTTGAAGGGTGGGCACTGCCTATTCCCTTTTTATAACCAACTATTCCAAACATAGCGGTAAACAGCACTACTAAAAATAGCAGTATTTTTTTTCTCTTTATTATTGCTTCATAAATATTTCTTAGATAGATGGATTTGATCTGCTTCAAATGGACCTCCTCAACTGTACTTAACCAGTTTTTGTTTTATTATATCATAAATCTGTAGGACGATATCTTCCTTTAAAAGAAACAATGTCAACCCGTATACTAAAAAGAACGAAATTCCTGTAATCACAAACATAATAAATAAGGGAAAATCAAAAATCAGTTTCACCGTATATAATGTAATGATACTAACGAAAGACGCTGCCAGTATTTTTTGAATCTTAACTTCTTTCCAAAAAGGAGGAATCTCTCCTTTTACAAAATTCATTTGAACTACTAATACAACGATTTCTGCAGCAAGCGTACCCATTGCTGCTCCCAATGCACCAAGATCCGGTATCAGTAAAAAATTAATGAATAGATTTACCACCGCACCTGCAATTTCAGAACAGGTAACAGCCATCTCTTTTCCCAGTGGAATTAATACCTGAATGCCCAGGAGATTGGAAAATCCGATTATAACCGTGGTTGGCATAATTACTATCATTGGAATAACAGCTGGTAGATACTCTTTCCCCGATAACAGGAGAATGCTTTCCTTTGACATTATAGAAAAGTAAATCATAAATGGAACAGATATAACGGTAACCACTTCAAAGGCTTTAATAATAATTGCATAGAACTCCTTCTGCCTTTTATTTTCAATATAATATGACGCTCTCGGTAATACCACTGCACCTAAAGCCGTAACCACGTTCACCAATATAACTTTCACCTTAACAGCCACATCATAATATCCTACATCAGCAGATGTCTTTAAAAAACCTAGCATCACCACATCTAAATTCGTATAAATCACCACAGCTACTGACATTGCAAAAAAATTCATAACAAGTTTAAAATGTTGTCTATAATTACGCTTCTTAACTTTAATTTTAAAAATGTATTTTCTTGCCATAAAAAAATTCAAAATACCGTAACCAGCATTAGCAAATACCGATATAGCTGCATAAATTAAGTAATCAGAATCTTTTCGAACCAACAAAAACATAAGAATAATGCCAATAATTTTAAATACAATGGAACGAATAGTAATATACGTATAGCATTCTAATCCCTTATATAACCACTCCATTCCAAGCATATTTAATACAATATAAGATCCGCAGATCACCATCAAACTCACTTCCTGTTTAAACGCAGGAATTATCAAAATTGCTATTCCATAGACCATACAGACAAAAATAGTCATAGCTGCATTGATGATCCATATTTCCTGTACAACTGATGCCAGGCGTTCTTCATCATCTCTGACTTTTGCACATGCTCTGATTCCGTATGTAGGAATACCCAGCATAGCGAACATGGAAAAATAAGTTACGATTGAGTTTGCAAAAGCGATTCTGCCTGTGCCCTGGGGCAGGAGTATTCTAGTTATATATGGGAATGTAATTAGAGGAAAAATTACAGATGAAATCGTTAATATCATATTCATAACAAAATTAAACTTTAATGACTTATGATTTTCTTTCATATTATATTACTTCCTCTGCTTATCAAAATTCCATCCTGGCCTATATATGGGGTGAAGTCCAAAATTATTCTTTAGTGCATCCCAAAAGCTTTCTCTTAATATCATGATCTCATATTGATTAATCTTAAATATCGGAAAAATTAATGTTTTAATAATTACCTTCAATGAAAAATACCAGAAGCAATACCATGGCATATGTCTGTGATACAAATCCGTCATATTTCGATATCCATAATAACTCTTCCAGCTCAGAACATTTTTTTCTTCAGCTGTGTCATGATGTATGCGAATTGCAGGTACACATATAATCTTACCAATTTTACTCAAACGTAAACTATGTTCTGTATCATCCCACCAGATAAAATATTCCTTTCTCGTTACTCCCGCCAGTTTCATCTTATCCCGGCTGATTATAGTTCCGACATAAGAAAATGCATTCAGTTCAAACTGGTCTTTCTGATACTCTTCGCGAGGTACCGGACATTCTATAATGCGGATTCCTTTGGTAATATAATTTTTTCTGTGGTTTATATCTATTTCACCATAATTAATTACTTGTCCGCAAATCGCTGATATATTCTCCAGCATAGCGCCAGAAGAATTAAGATATTGATATGCTTTTTCAAGCGCATCACATTCTGGGACGGCATCATCGTCTGATACCCAGACCCAATCAGCATCTAAATCCAGACTAGCTTTTAATCCCTCATAAAAACCTCCGCTACCCCCCGTATTTTCTTCTAAGTTCAGCACTATTTTTATACAACCGCCCTCATTCGTCTGCCATTCTGCCAAATATTCCATAGTTCCATCGGTACTGGCATTATTTACAATCAGTACATAAGCAGGGGACTTTGTCTGTTTTGAAAACTGATTTAACGTTTCTATTAATTTATTTAATCGGTTATATGTTACTATAACAACGCCTATCTCCATTATTTGTCCTTCTCATCTATAGCTTTCTATCTGTTTTCTTCATTTTGCCGCATAAAAAATCTCGAATTCCCATCACTACATACCGGAAACTCATACCATATCGGATACAGTAATAGCAGTACATTGCAATGGAGTAACAATATGGTTTTATCCTCCCGATTCCAGAATAATACCTATTTATAAAAAAGAATTTATTCCGGACCATATAATACTGTGTGGTCGCTGACATTTGATTCGTTTTGCCAGTGCTGGAACTCACTTTATGATAGAGAACAGCATCAGGTATATAAAACAGCTTAACGCCATTGTTCTGCAATCGGTAGCAGTAATCCACATCTTCCTCATACAAAAAATAATTTTCATCCAAAAGTCCGACTTTTTCAATAATGGCGGACGGTATACACATGCAACAGCCACTGATAAAGGATACCTCAATTGGATCTGGCGGGAGACGAAACATCTGACTCCCAAAACCAAAATGTGATACTTTTGCTGTTCTTTTATTAAAGCCACCTCCCCCATACCAGATCATCTTTCTATTTTCAGAATAATAGATCGTGCCTGTAGTTACTGAATTCTTCGGAAGCTGTGTAGTTTTGTCCATTAAGTTTTTAAGAAATTCTGTATCTGTAAGGGTATCATTATTAATCAGAAGTAAATACTCCACTCCCAAATCCAAGGCGTACTGTATCCCTGCATTATTCCCTGCTGAAAATCCAAGGTTACTTTCGCACTCGATTAATTCAAAATCTGCTTCCATTTTTTTTTCACGTAATCGTTTTACAGAATCATCCGTACTTTTATTATCAACTACAATAATCTTGAAATTTTTATACGACATTTGCCTGATACTATCAATACATTCCACTGTATCAGTTAATCCATTATAATTTACCATTATAATACCGATGAATGGTTCTTTCCCTTGAGACATAGTTTTATCTTTCCTGATAGAGTTTATTTAATAGTTCGTCACTTCTGCTCCATATAAAATGATTCAAGTAATGACGCCGGCTTTTCTCAGAGATTTCCCGGCATTTTAAAGGGGATCTTATTAATTCCACAATCATATTTACATAATCTTCATCTGTCTCAGCCAAAGAGATAACCTCTCCGTCTTCATCTATTCCTTCCGCCCCAATCTTACCTGTTATCACCGGTGTTCCCAGAGCCAGACTCCTTAAGACCTTAACTTTTATCCCAGCTCCCAAGGTCAAAGGAAATACAGCTAACTGAGCTCGTTCTAAATATATATCTACATCTTCTACATACCCAGTCACTGTTATAAATTCATTCTGTTCGTTGCTCAATTCCTGAGGTGGATCATTTCCTACTATGTATATGTGCAGTTCTGGAATGATTCTTTGCACCCTTTGACCGATATGAATTAGTCTTTGTGCCGCTATATAGTTTTCTTCTCTACCCATCTGTCCGAGAAAGCAGATGTTAGCATACTCTTTATTCTTATGTATGTCTACATCAGCAATTTTTTCTTCATCAAAACCGCAATAGGGTGCCATCACGTGGGTATTCTCTGTGCCGTAATACTGTTCCAGTAACTTTTTATCTTTCTCATTGAATGTCAGTACCACATCTGCATTTCTGCAATAAATTCCTTCATATTTTCTTATTTTTCTCCACTCCCAAAAATAATACCAACGAAGCATTCCTGACATTTTTGCTAACTTTCTTTCATAAGACTGCGCAGTGACATCATGCTCTACTAAACAAACTTTTATATTGGGGAAAAATCTCTTGATCAACCAGATATACTGTCCCATCGAAGCATATTCCATATGAATCGCATCTATCTTATATTTATTGAGGCAGTACAGGAGTTTCAACGTATAGCGGGCAGAAGTTCTTGCTGCAAAATATGCTGGAAATAGTGGTGCCATAATCACATGCAGTATCCGGTTATGTTTCTCTATACTAACATAGCTACAATCCTTATCTGGATGTGCAGCTGCTAGTTTTCTGTCATAATCAGATGCCAGAAATGTCAATATATAAACCTTATTATGTTTTCTTAAAGTCTCAATCTCTTTTCCCATACAAACTCCACCAGCATGGTTAGTCTGTGGCGATGGATAGTAGGGCGACATATGCAATATATTCATTTCTTAACTCTCCTGTAATTCGGAAATAATTTTCATACATTGTTTCATAGACGCACTGTAAGCATCATTAGAAAAGTTGTTTAAGTAACATTCTCTCACTCTCAGCTGCTCATTGATTGATATGAATTTATCGGCAATTTCCTTTCCTATATTGGATATCATTTTATAATCGCAATTAAAACCGATATCCAAATCCTCTACCAAATTCCATATATCTCCCCTAATATTGTTAATAAGGCTTAGGCCAGCATACATATAATCCACAGATTTCATAGTCACACCTGCGCAAACAGAAGTTTTCATTATATTTAGTCCATAATGGCACTTAGACATTATTCTCATTTTCTCTGCTTCATCATATATGGCACCATAATATACAGTATTAATCTCAGCTTTCTCTAATTTTTCAAGAAGTTCCTGGCGGCATTCTCCATCACCAATGACATGAAGTGTAACTCTCTTATCCCTTTTTATGCAAGTAAGCAGTTCTGTTAAAAACACCATATCTATAATGTGATTGATGGATCCCAGATAACAGAAGCAAATCTCATCATTCGGTTTTTCAGTTGTTAAAAAATCCTTTTGTTCGTACATACGAGGCCAATAAACATTAATTACTTTTCTATCTTTTAAAAAGGGAGATAGACGTTCTTCAAACAATTTGCATTCCGTTATAATCAGATCTGCATTTTTTAAGTTTCTATTTCTTAGATCACCCCATAGATTTAACGGCCAAATCGTTTTAGGAATTGGTATGGGCAACGACTCTGGCCAAAGGTCCAGAATATCCACAATTAAATTTATATTCGCTTTTCTTTTATAGAGAGAGGTATATTTTAATAGAGAATTAGCAGGAATCAAAACATAGATCAAGTCCAAATCCATATGTTTCAACAAATGATATACTTTTCTAGAAAAATCAAAATGTGAATAAATTCTTCTTATTGAAAGATTCCGATAATATGAGATCGTATTTACATATACGATTTTGTCATTCTCTGTGTTTCTTTTTAATTTTTCTCTGTGTATAAAATCTGACAAGACCATAATAACCTCATGACCCTGCTTTGTAAAAAAATCTGCTGTTAAAAAAGCACGTGGCTCATAACTGGATGAATTGGTGATAACTGCTATTCTCATATAATTCCTCTAAATACTATAATCCGCTATTGTTATTATCTTCTTCTAAAACATTCTGAATTTTAGTAGCTGCCTCCTGTGAAAATCCTTCTGTACTTTCTCTCATAAAAAGAATCTTCACTGTTTTAAATATTATTTCAACGTCGAGTAAAAACGAATAATTTTGAATATACATTAAATCCAACTTAAGTTTGTCATAAGCAGTAGTATTGTATTTTCCATAAACCTGTGCAAATCCTGTTAAGCCACCTTTTACTTTCAATCTGTAGACAAATTCTGGAATTTCCTCTGAGTACAATTTAACATGTTCAATTCGTTCTGGTCTCGGTCCTACAAGGCTCATATCACCTTTAATGATGTTAAATAACTGTGGCAATTCATCAATTCTTAATCTTCTTATAAATGTTCCAATAGGAGTAATCCTAGGATCTTTATCGGTAGCAGGGATTGATTCTCCTTCCTTTTCCGCATCTACAATCATACTGCGGAATTTGCAGATTGAGAAAATTTTCCCATCCTTTGTGCAGCGATCCTGAAAAAACAATACAGGACCTCCATCATGCAGCTTAATTACAGCTGCAGTTATTAACATAACAGGTGAAAGTATAACCAGTCCACTAATTGAAACAATTAAATCTGTGATCCGCTTTATTAACTGCTGTTCAAACGATAATCCATTATTTCTTGAAAGAACTAATGGTGTGTCAAAGAAATGAATATCCTCTGCACTTCGCATAAGAATATCGGAAATTTTAGGAGTTGCATATACCCGAATAGATTCCCCATAGCAAAACTTGAGAATCTGATTTCGAATCTGGGATGGAATATCGCAGATGACCACACCCTCGTAATCTCGTATCACAGCTTGTATCTCTTCTAACCCCTGAGATATATGAATTGCCTGTCCTATGAAAAAGCGATCAGTCCTGTCATTCATTTTATCCATCAATACTGATACAGGACGATCTCCATAAATTAAAAGTACCTTTCTAGGAGGATATAGGGAACGAAAAAGCCTGATCGATAAATTACTCCATATGACAATCACTGAAAATTCAACAACCGTCAGCCAGAATAAAGGTATAATTGATTGAAGATGCTTCGTTAATAAAACAATTGGTATATACATAATCCCATTGGTACAAAGACTAGCTAGAGTTTGTGCATAGATTGCTTCATATATTTTCATGTATCCTAATTTCAATGCTCCATACATATTGCTAAATATAATAAGTGCAAATGCATACACAGACGCTATAAAATAATGTCCAAGACGAACATAAGGCCATTCCATTTTTCCATTATAATATTTTATCCATACATACGCATAAAATACTGTTTCAATTACAATAAGAATAAATCCTGCAATGAAACGAACCAGTCTTTTATACTGTTCATAATTATTCATTTCTATCCTCAAACATTCTATTTATGTTATTCTGTTTTCCACCGTACTAATTTTATATCTAATATAAATAATATTTTTAGTTATACCTAAAATCCTTATCTATACTAGCAAGTCCAGAAGCCAGTAAAACAAACACAATCGGAGTAACAATAGGAACACTTATGTTTACAAATGCCTGTATACAATAACATATAACAGCAAATATTACTGATGCAGCATATACATTTCCTTTAATTTTTTTTGCCATGCATATGATCGACGAACATAAAAATCCCAGATATGAAATTAGGCTCAATGGACCCATAGTTATAAAATATTGTAGATACTCATTATGAGCACTATCGTAAGTCTCATTGTATTTAGCAGCCATATCTTTAAAATTATTAAAATGAGTTAAAATACCGTACGTATCCGGACCATAACCAAATATTTTATGAATCAAGGAAAAGCGAGAATAATTTTCCAAACCAATGCGCCAGTTATATCCCCTATGTGTACCCCAATCATCATTAAATAGCAAATATTCTCGCAAGCTTCCGTATCTATTTAAATTTGAATTATAATTTACGTCATATAGCATAAATGATAATGCTGCCGCAATAAATATGAGCATAAACAACCAGACTTTTACCCATGTTTTTCCCAAATCATCATTAACACTTTTATTAAGAAAACTCCATATGTATACCAAAACTGTTATACCTATCATGATTAAAAAAAAGAGTTTTATACCCTGTTGAGGTAATTCCTGCAAAATCCCCTGCATCTTTAATACTTTATCAGATAAATATTTATTTATTATTATGATGGTATAAGCAGTGCCTGTAAATGTTGTAATAATAATTAGATATCTTCTAAACCCAGTTCTTGTATTAAAAAGATATAATGGAAGAATGCCAAATAGCATCATAATCGAAAGATAAGAGTTATCACTTAACCCCATAATAATGGCAAAAAAACTACTAATCATACATAAAAAATAAAACCACATTTTCCAATATACTTTTTCTACAGCAAACATTATTGACGATACTGCCATTATTAAAGCTACATAGGAAGTATAGGTATTAATATTACCTATTGTAGACATAAACATATTATATTGCGTGGGATCCATTTTAACTTTAAAGTTTAAAATATCTAATTGAAAATAATCTGTAATTCCAAACCAACATACTAATATACCAGATATAAGAAAAACATATAAAATGAATTTATTAAAGCGAAAATATTTATATACTAGTAAAAAACTAGTACAATATAATAGTAATGTAAAACAACCCGTGTATCTTCCTTCGTTTCCCCAAAAAGATTCATAAATATAATCCGATTGTAATGTAGAAAGAATAGCTATAAACATAAAGATCAATATGAAAATCGCTGGCATTGATAAATTTTTAACATAATTTTTTATTGATATTTTTTTTGTACATCGTATTTTATTAAATATAATACTTACTATATATATAGCAGTAAGAATATAAAAAAACTGATATTTAAAAGTTAGAATATCAAAATAGTAATTATGAAATACCAATGGGAAAACACCGAACAAGATCAAAACATAAATTGTAGTAATAAAACTATTTTTTTCAAACTCTTTTTCTATCAAGTTATTTTCAAAGCTTTTCGCAGATGAAATCTTTTCCATTTTATTTCTCCTAATTAAATTGCATTTTATATTTTATTAAGTATAACATTTTGCTACAAATTAAGCAACTTATCAAGATTAATATTATATTGACAAAAAATTAATATTTTACCATATCTAGAATATCCAAACAATTGATAATTTATAATGCAAGAATGGAGCGAGATTCTAACGAATCTCACCCCAACCATTGACTAAGAACCAAAAGTGGTCGACAACCGGATAAACCAATTGTCGACCACTTTCTAAGCTTTTATTAAGCTATAATTAGCTCTCTACATAAACAGTTTTGATCTCTTTTGATTCAACTGTATAGCAACGATCATCACCATCTTTAGCTTTAGTCTTGCTCTTCTGTACTGTACCAGAAGTATTAACTAATCTGTAGATAGTAGTAACACCACCAACTGTGGTATCTTTAGCTTTAGTTGATACGTCATAGTACTCTTCGTAATCATCCTCATCACCTGTAGGAATAGAAGAAGTAGCATCAACATCATCTAAGAACTGTTCTGTTGTAAGCAGTGTGATTTCAGTATAAACACCGTTTTCCTGAGTAGCTTTTACTACGGAATACTTGTCGTCCTTATCAGCCTGCATTAACATACCACCTAAGTAGTACTTGTCATCATCAACACCGAATTTACCCTGGCCCTTGCTGCTGCCGGACTTGTTGAATAAGAAAGTGAAAGAATCACCATCGATAGTGATGCTCTGTTTTCCTGTCTTCATAGAACCGTCATCGCCGCTGCCGAAATAGAATAATCTATATCCTGCAGTTGTATATAAGCCAGATACATTGTCTTTGAATTCAGTTTCAGTATCAAAGTTATATGCACTTAAATCATCGCTATCAGCGATATCTTCTACTTCTGTTGTGCTGCCAGTTGCGAACAGAACAGCTCTTAAACCATCCTGCATAGCGCCATAGTTATCGAACAGATATTTCTTACCATTGATGGTCTTAATTTCTGATGCAACTAACTTACCATCTTTATCAGAATAGTACCAGTTAGTAGAATCATCATCATAATCATCAGAGTTTAAGTAAGAATCTGGAACAACCTGGAACCAGCCCTTAGTTACTCTTGCGCCATCTTCTGGGCTGCCATAATATCTGTAGCCTTCAGTATAGGTAGCATCACCCAAGCTAGCAGTTGAAGGAGTAGTACTCCAGTTAACCCACTCAGCATTCATACGGCCATCTTCATCAAAGCTGTACTTCTTGCCATTGATGGTCTTGCCCTTCTCGTCGGTCATCTTCTTACCGTTGGTTTTGAAGTAGAAATAACGTGTCTGATTCTCATCATCAAATACGTTGCCGCTGGATAAACCTTGGCCTTCAGTAGTGTAATCAGAATCTACGATATCGATATATGCCCAACCAATTGTCTGAGCTCCGTCATTTTCATCGCCGCAATAGTAATCGCCGTTCTTCCACTCATCTTCATCAGTGGTTTCTCTCTCACCTTCAGAGTTGATCCAGCCGTATAACATCTTGCCTTCATCATCAAAGATATATTTCTTGCCGTTGATGGTTTTGAAAGATGCACTAGTGCTGGTGCTGGAGGTCTTGTAAGCTTTACCGTTAGCTCCGAAATAGTACCAGTAATTTGCCGGATCAGTATCATCTTCTCCGTCATAATCTTCATTCTCAATAGATACCCACTTATTGGTAATCATTGATCCGTTTTCGTCAACATAATAGTAGTTGTCGTCATATTCAACGAGAACATCTGTAGCCATCTCGCCGTCTTCGTCTAAGTAGAACCAGTTATCTCCGGATTTCTCCCATTTCTCTGTTACCTGATCTCCGCTCTTGTCATAGTACACCCATGTACCATTTTCTTCCTGCCAGCCAGTAGCTGCGAAAGAGGACATGGAAGCGCCTAATGCCAGCAGTGCTGCTGTAGATAAAACAGCAACTAATTTAGTCTGCTTTCTCATAATTAATGCACTCTCCTTTTTTCTTTTTGAAATACTTTCTGAAATTCCTAATAGCATTACGAGGTAATTATACTTCCTATAATGGAAATTATCAATACTTTTTTTACTTTTTTTGCATATTTTGCAAATTCGAAAAAATATTTACAATTCCGGAAGAAGCTATCAATTCCTCCATCACATGGAACATTATAATACATATTTTGTAAAAATGCTATAACATTTCTCTGTTCATTTTCTTACATAATCATTACGAAAATGTGTCCTAAAGCTGAAAACAAACTTAAATAGATACATAAAGTAAATTGTTAGTATCAAAAATGATATCAGCATCTCAACACATTGTCATACGCCTCTTCTAATCTAGTCAATCATCTATTGCGTTTTACCAGTTCAATGGTATAATGTTCATATAAAAAAATGTGTTGTTTTTTTTGAACATCGTCTCATGTCGAAATGATTATATATGGAGGTCACCTAATATGAATCGTAATGTAGTTATCTGCCGTCTTATTTTAGAAAAACCCGCTGTCACACAAAGAGAAATATCACAGGAGCTTATGGTCTCTCTTGGAACTGCAAACAGTCTGGTGAAAGACTGCGTGGAAAAAGGCCTGATTGCACCTGGTAAAATGAATGAATCCTATGAGCTGCTTGCAGCCGGAAAAGACCTTCTTAATGAGAATAAGGTAGACGGAGCCGTAATCATCGCCGCAGGCTTTGGTTCCCGCTTCGTTCCCTTAACCTTTGAGACGCCCAAGGGGTTATTAGAAGTATTCGGTGAACGCATGATTGAGCGTCAGATCCGTCAGCTCCATGAGGCGGGAATTACAGATATCACCATTGTTGTCGGATATCTGAAAGAAAAATTTGAATACCTTATTGATAAATATCAGGTTAAGCTTCTTTATAATCCTGAGTACTCCCAAAAAAATACACTGGCTACCATCTACCATGCAAGGCAATTATTTAAAAACAAAAATATGTATCTCCTCTCCTCTGATAATTGGATGCGCCATAATATGTACCATGCCTATGAAAGCGGTGCCTGGTACTCTGCTTCTTATATGGAAGGGGAGACTTCTGAATGGTGTCTTCATTATAATAAGAAAGGACGCATTTTAAACGTTGCTGTTGGAGGACAGGACAAGTGGGTGATGTATGGACCTGCATTTTTCTCTAAATCCTTCTCTGATCAGTTTCTGCCTGTCCTGGAAGGCTATTATCAGATTCCGGGAACAGAGCAGTTTTACTGGGAACATGTTTTAATGGAACTGTTCTCTGGGGAGGCAGAAAAAAAACTGCCTGGTATGGGTGAAGCCGCACAGGAAATTGAAATGTACATTAACAGGCGGCCAGCAGATGAAGTGTATGAATTTGAAAATCTGGAAGAACTGCGCCGCTTTGATATTAAATATCAGCATCGCTCTGATAATGAAGCACTGGAACTGATCTCTGAGGTTTTTACTGTTCCTGAATCAGAAATTACGGAAATCCGGTGTTTAAAGGCAGGTATGACTAATAAGTCTTTTCTTTTTAAGATTAAAGACCGCCATTATATCTGCCGGATTCCTGGTTCTGGGACAGAACTGCTGATCAACCGGCAACAGGAGAAGGCGGTTTATGATGCGTTGACTCCCTATGATATTACAGAGAGGGTTATTTATTTTAACGGAGAGACCGGATATAAGATTGCAGAATATTATGAAGGGGCCCATAATGCGGATCCCTGCAATCTGGAAGAAATTAAGCGTTGTATGGGTCTGGTACGGGAGTTTCACAAATCTGGAATTAAAGTTTCTCACTGCTTTGATTTTCAGGAGCGGATTGAATTTTATGAGACTCTCTGCAGACGCTATGGGGCTATTCCATTTGAAGATTATCTTGTTGTCCGTGGGCAGATGGCTGAACTTTTAAAAACGTTAGACGGACTGGGTCATGAAAAAGTTCTTTCTCATCTGGATACGGTAGTGGATAACTTTCTTATGCTTCCTGACGGAGGGGTACGCCTCATCGACTGGGAATATGCCGGTATGTGTGATCCCCTTGTTGATATCGCCATGTGTGCGATTTACTCCTATTATAGTGAAGAGGAAACTGACCGTCTGATTGAAATTTATTTGGAGCGCAGTCCTTCTGAAGAGGAGCGTTTTACCATTTATGCATATATGGCACTGGGCGGATTTTTATGGAGTTTGTGGGCGATTTATAAAGCATTTCTGGGAGAGGAATTTGGCGAATATACAATCATCATGTATCGTTATGCCAAAGCATATTATAAAAAATGTAAAGAAATTCCGAATAAGTAACATTTATGGAAATTTGTCTGCAAATCGTAATAAAATGTTTAGGTATTATAATAAGCACTGTGTTATAATGTCTTTATATGTAAAAAGGTATGGCTAAAACAGGAGGAAGAGAACGGTATGCGATGCAGAAAAACGATGGCAGCTCTGCTGCTGGCAGGACTTGTAGGAACCACAGCTCTGATGTCGGCCGAAACAGCCTGGGCTGCAACCGGGTGGGTTGCGGATGGATCCCAGTGGAAATATATCGATGAAGATGGATCTATTCATAAAGGCTGGGTAAAAACATCTGACGGAACGTTTTATTATCTGGATTTAACTACAGGCTACATGGCAAAGGGCTGGAAGCAGATCAACGGAAACTGGTATTATTTTCATTCTAATGGTTCTATGGCTACCAAGTGGGTCAAGGATAACGGGAAATATTACTACCTGATGGACGATACCGGAGTACTTGTAAAGGGCTGGTTAAAAATAGGCAGCAGCTATTATTACATGAAAGGTGACGGCTCTATGGCTACCGGTTGGAGAGAAATGGACAGCGGCTGGTTTTATTTTAAAGAGGATGGCACCTGCATCATCGGTTGGGGACAAGTCGGTAACGACTGGTTTTA
>Ga0316604_10000787_pt1 | contig 33656 bp, 38 predicted proteins | sample OWC_soil_day20_C_FD_207650 | JGI IMG/M metagenome (GOLD analysis project Ga0316604, IMG submission 207650) | Wetland soil microbial communities from Old Woman Creek delta, Ohio, United States - OWC_soil_day20_CT | ecosystem: Environmental > Terrestrial > Soil > Wetlands | place: USA: Ohio... | reverse complement strand
TGGTTAAAGGCATTAAGTCAGCGATATTTGGTGGTGAGGGTTTGTTTTTTGCGGCCTTGACAGGCCCTGGTACTGTTTGGCTGCAGTCTATTCCATTTAGCCGTCTGGCTGCCAAAATTGTGCAAACAATACCGACGCAAAAAGAAGAATAATAGCGAATAAAGACTTTGGACCTATATATTAATTTCAATAACTAGTCGATATATTTATATATTGGTATAATATGGAGTAAGTTCTGCTTCTATTATTTTTCTGGAGAAATTAATAATGGGACAAATGAAAAATCAGTCTTTTTGGAAAGTGCCTTCCCGCTTTTGCAGGGAAGGACTCTATCAGTATGTGTTTTGGAACATGGGCAGTGGCGAGCTGTCTGCTCCCTCCGATCCTTTGATGCATGTGGTATTTGTGCGGGACGGGGTGGCTAATTATGGCGACATCATTGCCAGAGCCGGCGATGTGCTGGCTTGTGGAGTAAATAAGCAGCCTATGTCCAGCCTGTGTAAAGGCCTGTCGCTATTTACTATCGATATGGACTTCTTTCTCTTTTACCGGATTACAGGGATTGTACCATCGTTGTTAGGAGAGAACAGCGCGGAGTTTCTCCTGGTGTCAAATCCCTTTTACCAATTAGGGCAGCGGCTGTTTACATTACCGATTCACTGCTGGGTAGATAAGATCGAAGAGCAAATCGAAAAATGGCTTGGAGAGAGAAAATATTATGCAGGAGCCCAATTAGAACGGGTTGCCCATGCATCACAGGTATTATTTCATAACGGGAATGCGGATCTGGATAGGCTGAGCAGTCAGTTTTCCATTTCCTATCGCCAGATCCAGCGGGATTTCCTAGCTGTGCTAGGGGTAACCCCGAAAGAATATGCCAGTATGCTGCGATTTTCCAGCGCCATTCAGGAATTAGCCAGGAGCAATCTATCAGAGGCTGCGCTTCATGCTGGCTACTGGGATCAGTCTCACATGAGCAGAGATTTTAAACGCATGGCGGGAATAACGCCAGCTCAGCTTAGTCAAAATGAAATGTTTAACAATATCAACAAAGTGCGAGCCGGATGGCAGAAATCTATGCGAGAAAATTATCACGGCGATCAAATTCAGGAATGGTTGATAAGAGAAAATCTAAGGAAGATTGCCGGTGCTTAATATTGGGGAGGAGGACAACTTATGAAGAAAAAAATAGCAGTAGTAGTGTTAACATTAGCACTGGTAATGTTTAGCGGAGTAGTATCTGCTGCCAGTTTGCAAATTACCAACAAAGCGGGTTTTGATTTTTATGAAGTGCATTTTGCTCCAGGCAATGACAGTCGCTGGGGTGATGATGTTCTTAATATGAACGTCATTTTAAATGATGAAACAGTTACCGTGCATTGGGACAAGGGGGATAAACCCACCTGGAATATCATGGTGGTAGATGAGTTTGGCCGCAAGTCTTATTGGCGGAAACTAAACGTAACTGATGGCGCGCGGGTTATATTAAAACCCGAAGGAAACGTAGAGTTGTAATTGGGTTCTGGAAACCCAACTCCAATATTTACAAAGATTTAAAACGGCATTGGCGACAATGTCGTTTTTTACAATACAAATGCTGTTGCAATTATTACAATAATTAATAAGAACAACACTTACATTAGGAGGAATTATAATGGCTGACTTTTTTTCATTAATTTCAAATACAATCCAGGAATTTTTAGGTACAAGTAACACCGAAACAACCAACAACAATAGTCTGGACATACAGTTTGAAAATACCAATAAGCGTTTGACCTCGATCAATGAAAATATGTATCCCGAATACAAAAAGAGTCCGCAGGCTTTTCTCGCAAAACCGGGAGCAATCTGGTTTGTTCGCAAGGAACTGGAGGCAGCTCGCTTTTATCTAACCGGTGGAGCTGAAGGTTATGGCGACCAGAGCCGGATAAACAGCAATGGTTTTCCGATGACTAATTCCAGGTTTTGGGAATTAAAAGCACTCTTAGCCGCAACCGAAGGTAAGGTAGAGGAAATAGAGAGAGCTAAAGGCTATACATTTACCGGAGTTGAGAATAACAATATCTTTTTTAAAAACATCGAGACAGATCAGGTACTGTCTGCAGAAGCGTCAAGCGAAATATAGGTCAAAGGTGTAGGGGTGCAACATGGCAATTGACATGGATGTATATTTTTTGTACGAGTTAAAGTCAGGTACTGCTGCTTGTTCAAATCCTGAACATATTTTGCTGAAAGTTTTGCGTCCGGCCTGGCGGAATGCGGTGGAGCCTGAAGCGGAAGCTGCAGAAACTGTTATGGAGCAAATACGCGATGAGATGCTGCGCCAATATCTTGTCAAGAACGGCGGCAATGCAACACTTATCGGCAAAATGGAAGGTTGGCCAGAAGGTGAGGATTTCTACCAGGAGCAGGGCGGTTTTCAGGTGGATTTCTGGCTGGCGCAATCCGAGTATGGACAACCGTGGGTAGCGTTGTCGCAGGCGGCCGATGAGGAGTCATTTTGGAAGATTATCCAGGAAGACGATATGCTTGCCGGGATAAGGCCTGTGCCGCCGGCTCAGCAGGTTAGGGCGTTGTTTTTAACGGAAAAGGATTTTAGCCTATCTATCTGAAACGGTGGTGACATCTATGGGGAAAAAGCTGCTATTACTATTACTGGTTGTGGTCTGTTTTGTAGCCGCATATTCTTTTGGCTATGGGAAAGCTTTTGCGGCAGTGCCGGTGCCGCAAGTCGACAAGATCATTGTGGCTTTAAATGGTTATAAAATCACAGCCTATGACGTGAATGTCAAGGTTCATGAAAATAATGTGCTGGATGTTACCGAACGCATTACCGCGCATTTTAATGAGCCTAAACATGGTATTTACCGGAATATCCCGCTGGTCAATAATTTGCGCTGGGTCATAAACCAACAACCGGTTACCCATGTGCAAAAGGCGAAAATTAGTAATATTTTAGTTACCGACCCTGCCGGGCAGGTTATTCCGGTCGATAAAGAAAACAAATCACAAACGCTGCTGCTCAAAATTGGGGATGCAGGCAAAACCCTAACCGGTGAGCAAACCTATGTCATTCGTTACAGCTATGAGCTTGGCGATGACGGTACAAAGCAGGTTGACGAACTCTACTATAATCTGATCGGCAGCCAATGGGATACCTATATTGGCAATAGCTCATTTACTGTTGAAATGCCTAAGGCGTTTGATGCAAAGCAGCTGGAATTTCGACTGGGAACAGAACCGGCCGGCCAGTCAGTTTCCTACAAAGTTGAAGGACATGTCATCTCCGGTATGGTCAAGGATGTGATTGGCAATGGGCGAGGTCTGACAATCCGCCTGGAACTGCCTGAAGGCTACTTCAGCGGTGTTGTGGCTGACAACAATTGGCTAGGGGAAGCTATTCCTACCGCTATTATCGCTCTATGTGTGGTGTTGTTCCTCTTGTTTGGCCGCAATCCGCGCCTGCAGATGGATAACGGCAAGCTAGTAAGTCCTGATTTTAATTCGGCTGAAGCCGGTTATATTCTGGGCGGGGATGCCGCAAAGCAGGGCAGAATAGCACTCTTGCTGCACTGGGCAGACAAAGGTTATTTGTGTTTTGAAAATGACGGACAGGACAATATTACCCTGGTTAAGTGTAAAGATGCTGATGATAGCATGAAACCTTATGAACAGACCATGTTTAATGCATTGTTTGTAAATGGCAGTGCGGTTACAGCCGAGCAGCTAAAAACCCAGTTTACCGGTGTTATGCCCAAAGTGGATCGTGAGCTGGGAGCTTATTTTGATGAACCTAGCCGGCAGGTGTATACAGCGGCAAGCCGCAAAGCCCGGCAGGTCTGTTATCTATTAACCGTGGTCGGCATGGGACTATTTTCTGCCAAGATCGTTGGCGATGTATATTCGTGGACAGATGCTATTACTATTATTATATTGATAGGTGTTTGGGCGTTCGTACTTTTTCCGTTCATCCTGTTTGTCGATTATTATGTGCGCAAAAACGGTACAGGCTCGAAAACCGGTTTGGCCATTAATATTAGCGGTTTCTTGCTCATGCTGGCTGCGCTCTTAGGTTTGGCCGCGTACTCAGATGTGCTTGATAGGGAAAGCGTGCTGATTGTTGCGGCAATGGGAGTAAGCGGGTTTGTCGGGGCCTTTATCAGAAAACGCACTGATTTTGGCAACAGGCTGCTCAACCAGGTTATTAGTCTGAAACAACAGATGGCAAGCAGCAGCCAAAGTCTAACGCCAACATCTGATCAGTTCTATTCGTTGATGCCCTACTCCTATATGTTTGGCATGTCGGAAAAATGGGCTCAGGTCTTTAACGGAATAGAACTTAGGCCGCCTGAATGGTTTCGCGGTAGGATTATTAACCTGTACTCTACCTTGTATTTTAGTAATTTAATGAGCGATCAACTGAATTCCTTTGAAAGCAATATGACCTATAATGATTCCTCTGGCAGTGACGGCGGCGGAGGCGGTGGAGGTTCCGGCGGCGGTGGTGGCGGCAGCTGGTAAAGCTGTCCTGTCTGTTAGTAATGGTCAACAAAAGAACTAAGGCTGCAGAAAAAGTAGCGAATTTACAGGCGCAACAGGGAAACTTCATAATAATAAAGTAGACTTAGTCTCAGAAAGAATTAAAAAGTAACAGTTCCGAATGAAAAAAATGGATTCGGAACTGTTACTTTTTTACTTTTTTTTCGTTTGATAATATGTGGAAGCAGTGAGAAAAAAATTCAAGATATAGAAATGAATGGAATTCTACTGCGAAAATGTTATCTTTTCCAGCAAGGAGGCCGAAGATTTATGATGCAAACCTTAGTTGCAGATTGCCAAAAAACCGAAGAGAGGTTTTGGCAGGCCGACTCCCGGTTTAAACCGCTTGGTATTCATCGGTATGTCTATTGGAGCACAGACAATGGCAGTATAACTACGCCGGCTGATCCGTACGTCCATGTTGTGTATGTTGTTCAGGGGAGCTGCCAGTATCGGGGAGTTGCGGTCAATCAGGGAGATGTATTGGTTTGTGGTCTGAATAAAGGGCCTCAGAATAGCAGACTTATGAATTGTGTTTTATTTACGATTACCATGGATTTCAGTTTATATTACCAAATGACAGAAATGGTACCTGCGCTGTTTGCCGGGACCGCACTCAAACTGGAGTGTGATAATCCATTTTATCAACTGGGATTATCCTTGTCTGAACGGCCTATGCGGTATTGGGTAGCTACGGCAGAAACTTTTATGCAGAAGATGATCCGCCAGCATGATGTGAGGTACAGTCCGCAATTTAAACGGGTAACAGAGGCTGCCAACATATTGGCGGAAACCTGGGAACAGGGAACTGAGGTTTTGCACCAGGATTTCGCTGTTTCCTACCGGCAGCTGCAGCGGGATTTTGTCTCTGTTATGGGACTTACGCCCAAAGAGTATGCCGGCCTGCTACGGTTTAACCAAGCGTTCAAGCTGCTTGATGAATATAATTTAACCGATGCAGCTCTAAACGCCGGTTATTGGGATCAGGCACATATGATCCGTGATTTCAAAAAAATGTCCGGGTTTACACCGGCCCAAGTTAGAAAGCTTTACGTCCGTTATATATAAGAGTGTCGTTTTTTTACAATACAGAACCATGTAGTTTCATTATAATTAATCCCAAAAGGGAGGAACGGCGATGTCTTTTATGATGCTGGATACCCGGGAACCACTAACAGAGCAGAATTTACGCGAAGCCGAAAAGGGGGGACTTTGGCATGAGGAGTAAGTTGCCATCTGAAGTTGCGAATTTTATTGATAACTTTTTGCAAACCCAGTACAAGGTGACAATGGCCCAGGTCCGGGAAGATCTTGACGAGGAAGGCTTTAAACAGGAAGCCGCCAAGTTGAACGCCTTTTTTAAGTTGGATATCTTCTACCCGGAGGGAGCGCAACCCTTTATTAAACGGGCTCACCGACCCGGAGATGCGGCTTTCGCTGAACTGGCAGAACAACTGCAGCACAAAGCCGTTCGCAAACTGTTTTTGGTTCGCGCTTATGAGCATCCGGAGTGGGGCGTGATTTACCGGATCTATGTTGGAACAGACCGGAAAAAAGGCAGCCAGTATTTTTTCTCTTATTATCTTACCAAAGTGGCTGAAAACTATAAAATCATTGCGCAGTACTTAATCAATGACAGCCATACAGGCTGGGAGTGGAGTCAGGGATTGCGACTTCACAAGCAACCCATGACCTTTGCGGGAGTATGGCGTTTTATTGAACCTGCTAAAGAAAAAGATCAAGAAGATTATGGCAGTGAAGAAGGCATAGATTACCTAAATTTTGGCGCCAAGAAGCCGTTAGCCCAGCAGATAGCGCAGATGGCACCGTTGCCAGAGAAATCCATTGTTGTGGAGCGGATTGGAACGATTGAGCCGGATAATTCGGCTAATCTGTATTTTGCACGTTGCCTAGAACTGCTGATGGGGCGCTTTTTTACCCATGGGTTTTTCCGTAACGGTCCAGACCCCTTTGCAGCATCGCTGCCTTGGCAAGAGCTTGCCGATGCTGTTCAGTTTTCCAAAGAAATAGTAAGTATTCTACGGGAAGCTGACTGCACAGCGCTTGAATCCGAGGGAGATGGGGTATACTTTCCTTTTGTTTACTGCGGAGACATGCTGCTTGACGGCTTGCCCGATTTTGCCGCCAATGACGATGTACCTCCGGGAACGGTGGTTAAATATGACACCTTAGAAGACCGGGAGTGTTTGTTTTGGTATGATGATTTTGCCGAAGATTATGCGGCAGACTTGGATGAAACTAGCTTGTCAGCCTTTAAAAGTATTCATGGAAAAATGAAGGCTGTATTAACAGATTTAGTGGAATTTTCGATTGTGAATGGAACTGAGTTTCCTGTTATTATCGGCGGTACATTTGCACCCGGTATTTTTGCCGGCGTCATAACCATCCGGGTGCAAACTTGATGAAGTTATTAACATTAGCATTTACGATCTTAATGGTGGTTCTTTCAACAGGAATTTGCAGCGCCGCCGGTGCGACACGAGGTGAAATAAAGGATATGGACAGGGATGTTTATGGAGAAGAGCGGATTATCCAGGCCATTGCCGCAAGAACAACCCCGGAATTTGGGAAAGCCGTTGCCGCGGCGCTGGAAAGTGTGGAGAAGCATCCGTACCATCATCTGGAGCGTGGTCTGCGTGCAGATATCTGCCAAAAGATGTCTGAGTATGATCAGGGGCACTATGGCAAGCCACCCGCAAACTCCAGTAGGGTATGGATAGCGGAAAAACAGCTTGCTCTGGTTAAACCGTTGTGGAAACAGGCTTGGAAAGATGATGCAACAGTAGACGATTTAATCGATGCATTCAATCGTGTTTCCAATGCAGAAACACGGGAAGATAAAGCGGCACTCCTGGCAGACTGGGAACAGAAATGGAAGAAGGCAAGAGGCTGGACACAGCAAACCTGGCTGAAAGATACCCAGCACCAGCTTCAACGTTTTCCTGAATCGCTGGTGGGGTTGTCTGCTGCCGCATCACTTGTTGTTGCCGGTGAAGGTGCCATTCAGCCTGAGCAGGCATCTCATATATTTGAGAAAGATACTCCGGCTGAGTTCTGGTATGAAGATATGGATTTTTATGCGGCTGCCGCTTATGCCGGAGGACTGCCTTATCAAATGGAGGGATTTGTGTTGACAGCAGAACCCGATAAATACCGCAGATACTGGCGCTGGTGGCTGCTGGAAGCCTTGCCGGATTCGCTTGCCAATATCCAAAGAGGGTATATTGGGATAGCGGCGGACTGGGGAATAGAACCTTAGTCATAAGTACAATCACATAATAAAATACTGTCCTGTACTGGGTAGTATAGGACAGTATTTGTGGACTTAATAAGGCAAGACAATGGCATGGTGCTTTCGGGCATTTTGCTCTCTTGCCAAAAACATTTTGGAATCTATGCGATGCATTAGGCTGATCTGATTGGGAGTTAAGCCGGAGAGGCGTTTGAATTCACGGGTCATATGGGATTGGTCGCAGTAACCGGCCAGAAAGGCCGCATCTGTCAATTGACGGTGCCTGATATATTCTGTAGCCTGATAGAGTCGATGAACATTTGCGTATTGCTTGGGTGTAATGCCTAACATGTGCGCGAAGTCACGCTGCAAAGCCCGGTAAGAAACACCGGTTTGCCGGCATAAGACATCAAAGTCGATGAGCGGTTTTTGCCGGAGTGTTTTTGTGACATAAATCAATCGTTCAGTCCGCACATCCAGACTATAGAATTGACGGGTAAAGGCTTTGAGAAGGAAATGCTCCGCATAAGGAATCCACTGGTCGGAAGGCAGTGCTGCCAAACGTTGCCCCAGGCGGGCAAGCGGATTAGACGGTTCCAGAAACAGCACTTCTCTGCACATGGATGGCAAGAGACCGGTAAGTTGATAAAACAGGTGGAAATCCATATCGATGAGGAAAAGCGATACATCGCGTCCAATTCCAGACAGGGGTTCCATGTTGAAGCCACCGGCGAAAACATCGCCAGCTTTGGATTCATGCCCGTTATAGATGCCTGATCCTTCCGTGATAATTCCCAGTATGATACTGGTGGTTGCCGGTGTGGAAAAAGACCCGACCGTATTTTCCCAATACATATAACGATTTAAACCAATCGACTGAAGATTGGAAGGAGTTACAGATAAATTGCGTAATGCCATAGCTGCAGCCTATCCTTTACAAAATTAGATTACGAAACTATTATCGTTGTTTTTGTTATTAGAATTAATTATATTTAATTGCCCCTAGACGAAATGTGTAAAAATGGAGCGAAGAGAATGAAAAAACTTGTTTTGAGTTTATTGTTGACTGCTTGCCTGTCAGTGGGGGTTACCGGGGAAGCCAAGGGAAAAGTCATAGAAGTAAAGGACGAACTGCATCCATATGCGGTAAAAATGCCGGAAGGCTGGCGGTATGGCTACATCTTGCCACATACCGGAAAATGGGTTATTCCGCCTTCCTTTGAAGAGGCACAGCCTTTTGCCCAAAATGGCTTAGCCGTCGTCAGGCAAGCCGGCAAGCTCGGGCTTATTAACAAACAAGGGAATTTTGTCGTCAAGCCGGCTTATCAGATGATCAGCCCTTTTCAGGACGGTATGGCCATGGTTCAGACAGACGAAGATTGGGGCTTTGTCACAGAACGCGGCGCGTTTATCAGTATGCCGCCATCAGTAAGTTCTGCGCAGTTGTTTAAAGAAGGATTTGCTGGTATTGAAATTGACGGACAGTGGGGATTTTTGAACCGCCAGGGCCAGGTTGCCATTGCGGCTGAGTTTGACAGTGTGCACGAATTTAATCATGGGCTGGCTGCTGTCGTTAAGGCCGGAAAATGGGGATATGTGAACCAGGACGCGCAAATCGTTATGAAGCCAGAAATAGATAACAAACCAGAGTTTTATGGCGGTTATGCCGCTGCTGCGTGTAACGGCAAGTGGGGTTATATTTCTCAGGCAGGCAACTGGGCAGTAGAACCGCGGTTTGAGTCGGCGCTGGCCTTTTTTTCTGGTTTAGCAGCAGTAAAGGAAAATGGAAAATGGGGCTTTATTGACGCGATCGACACGCTGGTTATTGAACCCCGGTTCGAGGGGGCAGGCAGCTTTGCAAGCGGGCTGGCTCCTGTAAAAATCAATCAGCACTGGGGCTATATCGACAAACAAGGTCGTGTTGTTATAACGCCGCAATTTGACAGGGCGACCGTTTTCGGTGAGGAGCTGGCGCCAGTTCTGTTAAACGGATGCTGGGGCTTTATTAACCGGAGCGGAGAGATGGTGATTCAACCGCAATACGAGGATGTCAGGTTTTGGGGCCCGCAGCCGGAAGAGAAGGGGCAGGGACTTTACTGGGTCAGGGCTGACGGCAAGGCTGGTTTACTGGATAGTAACGGCAAAATTCTTCTCCCGCTTGTCTTTGATGAAATCAAACAATTACGTTTTCAGGACCCCAAACTGGAATATATCGCAGTTTGCCAAAATCAATCCTACGGGATTTTGAATATGCAGGGCGAATGGATTATCCAGTCGTCACTTTGGCGGCTGCCGGATACCGTGTATCTTGCAGCGAAAGTGGCTGTAATAGCTGGCGATTTTTATGGTTCTGACGGCAAACAAATACCAAAACATTATGGCAATTTTCTGGCTGACGGGTACAGATTTGGACTAAATCGTCAGTATGAAGAGGCGAACCAGGCTTTTTCGGCTGCCGCCCAAATCAATCCGCAGGATCAGGCAGTGCAATGGGCACAGGAAGAAATGAGGCAGCAGCAATGACGTTGATGCGCATGTCAATAAATGCTCAGACAATTATCGCGCAGATGGATCAATATGCGAAAGACTATCTGTTTCCTATGCCGGATAATGCTAGTCAGTATAATGCAGGAATGAGGCTTTCTGCTTTCCGTGGTGGAGACGAATGGCTGATTGTTTTTGAAATGCTGAATTATATCAAAGGCCGGGAATTTCTGAATGAAATATATGCTTTCGGCAACCGGCTTATCTGCCCGGGATTGCAGCCGCAGGCTGTCACGGTTCTGGAACCAGTAGAAGGTCAGCTCTTTTGGGATTGTTCCGGTAGTTTTATATTGAACCTGGAAACAATTGCATTAAAAGTAAAAGGAAGAAGCAGGCAAGTAACAATTATGCCGCTGGACTGGCAGGCTGCAGGTATAAGAGAAGATTCTCCTGTTCCGGCGCCTGCCAAGCTGCTCAGGCTTATGGCGGCTTTGTATCAAGAGGAACTGTTTGAAGATACGGCGTCGCTACTCCGGCTTTGCGGGCGGGAAGAAAGCGGCTTGTCTCTATTTTTGCAATTATCCGGTTGGGAGCATCCTGATTTGGCAGCTGATGAACTGCCTGGCAGCAGCCGCTCGCTGCGTTCTTTGGCAGAAGCGCTGGCAGCCGGTGCTGCTGAGTTATATCAATGTTTGCCGGAATGGATCAATTCACACTGGTCATGCTGGCCGGATGAACATTGGGGTTGGGAATAATCACTAAGGGAGGCCGCATTATGGCTCGCTGGGATGCCCGTTTTTATTATCTGGATTGGCGATATTTTAATAAACTGGATAGAGATTTCTGGGAGATGTGCCTTGATGATGAAGGCCTAGTGCGAGCAGAATACCGTTCTTGGCTGCAGGAAGAAGAAAATGTTTCAGGCGACCTGACGAACTGGAAGGTATCTAGGGAAGCCTGTGAGTTGTATGAACAGCTGCGCGGCCAACTGCCGTCTGCTGCCAGAGTGCAGGCAGATACGCTATTGGGCCGGTTATTTGGCTTTGCGGATTCTGATTACTGGCCCGGTTTTGCCGGCTGGGACTATTCGCCGGCAGAAGGAGAGTGGCTTAAGAAAACCGAGGTAAACCATTTGCTTAGTCCGCAAAAGATCAAGGAGCTTTTGCCGTTGTGGCAGCCGGAATTGGCGGTTGCCATTACATCAGTTATGGGTATACGGCCTCAAGATACCTATCTCAATTGTGTTGAAGCTTTTCTCGCGTATCTGGAAGAGTGGATCGAACTGTTGAAACGCGCCAACCAATTGGGAGATAGAGGTTTATTGGTGCTGTTAAGTTAATGGCAGCTCAGCAAGGAGGATTATCGTGGAAGAAACAGCACTAGGCCAATCAGTTGAACTGACAGAAGAAGATGTTCGGCTTATCCGGGGATACTTGGCTGTAGCAGCAAATAGCGGCGATCAGCAACAGACGGTAGAAGACATGTTCCAATTAGCCGAAGACTATGGTGCAGGCCGTAACGGAAAACAGCAAAACGAACAATACGCCTTTTATTGGTATGGCCAGGCTGCTTTGCAAGGGCATACGGATGCGCTGGACAGTCTGGCGCACTGTCTTTCGAAGGGCAGCGGAACGACTCAGGATGACACAGCCGCTGTTTGTTGGTTTACTAAAATGGCTAAGTGGGGCAGCGCCCGTTCGCAGAACAATCTGGGCTGGGCATACGCAAACGGAGTCGGCGTTCCTCAGGATGATGAACAGGCAGCGTATTGGTACCGCCAGGCGGCAGAGCAGGGCCGGGCTGTAGCCCAAGAAAATCTGGGTCAGTGTTATGGAACGGGGTGGGGTGTTCCCCAAGATGAAGTACAAGCCGCCTATTGGTATTCACGGGCGGCCGAACAAGGCCGGGTAGGGGCCCAGTTTATTATCGGCGCATTCTATGAATTAGGCCGCGGTGTTACAAAAGATGATGAAAAAGCGGCTCATTGGTATAGACAGGCAGCAGAGCAAGGTCATGCAGAGGCGCAGAGCGGCTTAGGCCTTTGCTTCGAAGAAGGGCGGGGTGTTCTGCGTGACGAAACGCAAGCTGCCTACTGGTATCGGCAGGCAGCAGAGCAGGGACGTGCAGTTGCGCAATTTAACCTCGGTCTGTGTTATGAATTTGGCAAAGGGGTGAACAGGGACCTGGACGAAGCGGTAAAGTGGTATCAGCTGGCAGCCGAGCAGGGCGATGCTGCGTCCCAGGCCCAATTGGGTCTCTTTTATGAGTCTGGCAGGAGTGTGGCTCAGGACTATGCGACCGCCGTCCGGTGGTATGAGCTGGCGGCTAAGCAGGGCGATATGCATGGTCAGCATAATCTGGGCCTGTGTTATGAACAGGCAAAAGGTGTGGATCAAGATTATGCTCAGGCTTTGGACTGGTACACCCAAGCAGCGGAACAAGGTCATACAGAGGCCAAGAATAATCTAGGCCGGTTTTATTTTCATGGCTTTGGTGTCTCTGTTGATAAAGAAAAAGCCCGTAAGCTGTGGGAAGAAGCGGCAGCAGCGGGCGATGCGGCAGCAGAAGCTAACCTGCGGGTTCTGCGGGAGGAGAGATGACGGGATGAGTAAAAGCGCCCAAATCGAAAAAATCGCGCTTGCTATTCCGGCAGGCTGGAAGGTTACCTGGAACACTTTTTGTCATGTTTCCTTGGAAGAAGCGTTGCAAAGAGAGGGAAAAGCAGGGGCTTTGAATTCGTATTTTACCGAAGATTTGATGCTGCTCCAGCGTCTAAATAAAGAACTTAGTCTGGACGTCGGCTGGTATCCAGATATGGATTTATCCGGTCAGTATGAACTTTGCGTTCATAAAAATGACGAGGAAGAGCCAGTTCTTGAATATGCCAGCCGCTCCTCGCAGGAGGTCGTAGAACGAATCAACAGCTTGCTGGCTAATTATGCTGATAGGGAGAGTCTGATTCCGCTGCGGATTGCTACAGGGTGGGAGGTTAGGCTGAATCACTGGATAAAAGACCTCGATAAAATGGAGTTTGCCGCTCTGCCAGGAGAGGAAAGGAATGGCCACATCATTTTTGCAGCAGCCAGATATTTGTACGGCTGGATTCAGATTACTGTGCGGTATCACAAGGAGCGTAGTGCTCCAATTTTTTCTTTGGTTGTCGAGCAAGAAAACGATGAGGACTTTTATAAAAAGGTTTCGGTAGACGACATGGCAAGAGCCATCTTCGTGCTGGAGAATTGGCTGGATACGGCTCATTTTCTTGATACAGAGCGGTTAGTTGATGGCTGAACTGTAAGCTCTTATATGCATGATAAAAACGACATCGTCAAGATGTCGTTTTTTTACAATACAGCTTCGGTACGATGTTTTACAATAACAATATGAAAATGGGCGAGGTTGGGTGAGTGAAGTGGCTTATACAATTAATTGGATAGAGCGGCAGGACTTGCCGCCTGCATTACCTCTTGTTACGCTGGGGAACCCGACTGAAGCTGGCGTAGGAGCCTGCTGCACTATTGCGCGGGACGGCGAGCCTTTGCTGGCGGTCAGCCTGCATTATGAACACAGTATATGGACCAAGGCGGAGTGTCTGGGAGAGTATGCGTTCTTTGGCTTCGCTGAAGATATCTGTGTGTTATCTCTTTTGGATTATCGTGTTCAGCACTGGCCTTTGCGAGGCTATTTCAGTCAGTTTTACCGTTGTGACGACAAGATGCTGGCGGCGTCCGCCTGTGATCTTATCTGTTTTGATGCAGCGGGAAAGCTGGTCTGGGAAAGCCAGGGCCTGGGGCTTGATGGCGTGGTTGTGCAGGACTGTGACAACAGATATATTCGGGTCAGCGGCGAGTGGGACCCACCCGGCGGCTGGGTGGATGCTGTGTTGGACGCACAAACCGGGGAGAAAATACCGGTTTTTTATATCGGTGGCGGCTATTACTGCCGGATTGTTCCCGGATTTCATCATCCAGATGATTATACCGATTTGGTGCAGGACATTCATTATGAACCAGATATCTGGTTGTGGACTGCTGAAAAGGGAATGCACCGGCCGGATAAGTTAGAGCCTACAGAAGAAGATCTGGTAGAGTTTGACGGGGTAAGTGTGACGAGATCATTGGAAGAAGCGATCGATCGGGAATTCGGACAAGCTGCCAGCAAGCCGTCCTGGCTGCTTGCCCGGCTATGGCACATGACGGGCGGCGCTATTCTCCAGGCCATGGATAGCGTTGATGAGAATGGTAATGGTTTTGGCGATGGAGGAGATTATCAGTTTCATGTGCTGATTGAAACCGCTGAAGGCGGGGTGGCAGTTTTGGAGGGGCGGGGAGACCAGAGCTTGAATTACATTGCTCTTTCTCTTGCTGTAAGGTCAGAGCAGTTGAAGGCACCGCAAATGGAACAGCTTTTTCAGGGGTTACATGATACTCTACTGACCGGTGGGCGGCAGCTTGCCGTTTGCCGGATTACGGTGGAAGACCCCGAAAAAGGCGGCTTTCTATTCGAATACGGCTGGGATGGAAAAATACTGCTGGGTAATGTTAGGGAACTTTAATTAGGAGTGATAAAGAATGGAAAGTAAATCGCAAGAAGCAAAGAAAAAGAACACAATAGACCAAAAACACGCACAAGCCATTAAGCGGCAGCTTGAGCGGGAAGAAATTCTGCGAAAACTGGGAATGACCGACACCGGCGATCCCGGCGAAGCGGGACCAGGCATGGCTCGCTATCTTATGGGACGTCGCAGCGAAGAGCCGACACCACATGTGATCGGGCCCAAGCTGGACGAGATTTTTACCCAGCCCGTTCAGTTTAAAAAGCTGTTGCCGTTTTTGACGGTTGACCTGCATGCCATTAATCCGGCGTGGTCAGGCAAAGCGCATTTTTTGCACTGGGATTATTCTATTGATTCTCTTTCCTTCAAACTCGAGGATGACAAATACACCTTTTACCCCGAAGAGTATCAACCCTTCCGCTCTCTGTCAGGTCTCTTTAAACATTTGGAACCCATGGAAGATGTAAATCCGAAAAAAATTGATTGGGATGATGGGTATAGGAGCAGCTTCTATTCGGGAACCTATTTGGCGCTCGAACCTTTTCACCTGCCGGACAGTGCGGCATTTGACAACAGTCGCAGCGGCTACTGTGACTGGCGGGCTGCCGCTAATGAGGCCTTAAAGAAAGATCCGCGGCGGTTTTTGCTGTTTGATCGCAAACCTTCCCTGCTTACCTCGTTTGAAAGTATCCGTGGAGCCACGGAGTGTTTTTTTGGCGGACAGCCCAACTGGCTGCAAAATAACGACACTCCTGGTAGTCCGGATGACAGCGCTATGGAATTTGTCGGTCAGGTCAATCCGGGGTGGGTGTCAGGAGACTTGTGGGACGGTATGATTTACATGTTCTACAGCCCTAAGCATCAGTTGATTACCTTGGTGGGGCAGTGCACCTGATTTTCTTATCTCAATAAGACACATTTAATTTGAAGGAGGTGGCAGTTATGAATCCAGTGCATTGGTTTGAAATTCCGGTGATCGACATTGAGCGGGCGAAACAATTTTATGAGAGCCTGTTTGGTTATTCTCTGTTTCTGACTCAAATTAGCGCAGGGGAAAACCTGCTGTTTCCCCGTGAAGAAATCGCTGCAGGTGCTAGCGGTACGCTGGTGAAAGGGGAGCGGTTTACACCGTCACAACAGGGAACGGTGGTATATTTTTCCGTTGAGGATATTGAGGCTGTTTGTAATAAGGCAAAAGCGGCAGGCGGCAGTGTATTAGTACCGGCTACCCCTATTGGCGACGGCTGGGGAGTTTTTGCTCATCTTCTGGATACGGAAGGTAACAAAATCGGTGTTTGGAGCAAACCATAAAACGTAGAAAAGGAGCACGATGCATCATGAATGAGCGGATCACCATAACGCAAAGCGGTCCCTCCTTGACGGAGGCAGACATCGCTCAGGCGGAAGCCCGGTTAAACCGGCCCATCCCTAAGGCGTATCGTGATTTTTTGCTGCAGCATAACTCAGGGCATCCTGAACCAAATGCCTTTCGGCGTCCGCCCGATGGAGAGGCTGTTGACAGTGTGAGCTGGTTTTACGGGCTGAATACCGGCCATTACGGTACGGACTTAGAATGGAACCTTAAAGAAGACCAAGATCGCATGCCTCCCGAAATGTTTCCTATAGCGTCAGTCGGCGGCTGCCAAATTTGCCTTTGCACAACAGGGGAAGATTCGGGAAAGGTCTATTTCTGGGACAGTGAGTCCGAAGATCCTGATATAGCCCAGCCATACTATGACAATCTTTATTATTTGGCCGACAGTTTTGAAGCTTTTTTAGACTTGTTAGCATAAGACGAAATTCTTCAGATGTCTTTTAATTACTTATTATGGAGTGTGCATGGAATGAATCCAAAAACAAATACGTTATTGACATATGCTGAAGCTGCGAAACAGCCGGAATGCGCCAGAGCATTGCTGCTGAAAGACGCATTTCCTGAGGAAATCCGGCAGATGACAGGGCTAAAGCAGCTTGTCATCAAGGGAACAAAAATTAAAAAGCTCCCGGCCTGGCTGCCTGAGCTGACCCAGTTGACGAAAATCGAATTTCAGGACAATCATGATAAAATCATCAGCCCGGCCACCTTTAAACTCCTGGCTAATTTGCCGGCCCTCCAGGAACTAATCATAGAATCGGGCCAATTGCCGGCAGAGGTGGGATTGCTGAATGGGCTTACTGCCCTAACCGCATGGAGACAGGAAAAACTGTCTGAGGAGCTATTCGGGTTGACCAACCTGGTGACCTTGAATCTCAAAGATGGTTGGCTAAAGCAAGTGCCGGACTCTCTAGCCAACCTGGTTCAGTTGAGGGATTTGAATTTGTCTGACTGTTTGCTGGAGGAATTTCCTGCGGTGCTGTTCTCGTTGCCGGTTTTGGAACGCTTAGATATCAGCGGCAATTACCTGCGCCGTCTGCCTGACGGGAATCTGCCGGAACTGAGAGAACTCATTCTTGCCAGTACACAACTGAAGGACTTTCCCAAGCAAGTTCTGTCCATGCCTAAGCTTGAAAAACTGGACGTGTCCAAGAATGACTTGCGTAAATTGCCTGATGATATGCGAAAACTGGGGCAATTACGCGAACTCCACCTAAACCGTATCGGCCTGACGGCTTTCCCCGGGTCAGTACTGGACTTAACGGAACTTACTTATCTCGACCTTTCTGAAAACCAAATCGGCAAAACCATGCTTCCTTTAAGCAGCCTGAGTCGTTTACAACACGTAAACCTCTACAGCTGTCGTCTGACGGAGTTTCCGAAAGGGATTACCGATATGACTGACCTGAAATGCTTGAACATCTCTTCCAACTCCATTCCCCAATTGCCAGCAGAAATTGGCCGCCTCACCAGCCTGGAGCAGCTGATTGTCGATGGCAGAGAGCTTTCGGCTTACCCGGCGGAGCTGGGCAACTTAAAAGAGCTTCGCTGGTTGGATGTTGGGTATGGCGCTGACAAAGGAGAAGTCAAGAAAATAGTGGATAAGCTTCCCCATTGCCTTTGCAACCTATTCGAAGAGGAAAAGGAAGCCGACGCAGCTGCCCTTGCCGCACAGATCGTAGCAGCCGGGCTGGAGGGTAAGGAGCAGGAAGAATACGAGGGCAAACGGTTTGCTTTTATTTTGTATGATCTGGATTGTGAAGACGGGTTCCGGGTGATGGTGGAGGCCGATTCGGTTTTTGAAGTGCTTCAGTTTGCCGCCGCAGAAATGGATATGGCCGATGGGGAAGACCCTGCGGAATGGTCTGAATATCTGAGTCTGCCTGAAGTGATCCGTCAGCAGGCAGAACCAAGTCTTGCCGCCCTGTTATTGTATTTGGGGGGTGGCTTTGACTTTGTGCAGGATGATGATTATGAAAGCGATGCTTATCTCGCCGAGCTTGAAGAAGTGATGCCTGAAGCCCGCTTTGTATTCGGCTGGAGTGCCGCCCCGCCAAGACAGGATGAGGCGTATGCCGTGGTGGAACTGACCGAAGAATAAGGGTGCGTCTTCACTTACCGTGTAGTAGAGGCACTTTTACAATGAGGGGATTTGTATATGAACGAGAAACTGGCACAGGCGTTAGCACGATTGCAAATCCAATTTTCTGGACAGAAGAAAACTATACTTGTCATACAAGGCGAAGAGTATGGTGTTCCCGAGCCGCTGCAGGAATTTTTCGGCCTGCTCATAGGCGAATTGCCGCAAGGGCCGCATTTGGTCTATGACCGCTTTCATGATGAGGAAGTATCAGATGGCAGCCGGCTTTGGCTAACCTATGATGAAATCGATTTGACTGAGTATGAAGGACTTGGGGAAGAACCGTATGTCCTGTTTGCTCGCAACGGGTACTGTTCCCTATTTCTAATCCGGCTTGATGACGAACAGCCGGATAATCCGCTAGTGTATTATCTGGATGCGGAGGATTATGAGGAGCAGCCTCGGGTATTGACCCGCTCGCTTGCCAAAACACTGGCGGAATTGCCGGGAGTGAAAAAAGCGGAGCTTGCGGGCGGAGAACTCCAGGTGAAATATGATAAAGACGTGATTGCCTGGGAAATGATACAAGACATCGCTGCTGAAACCAAACAGTTGCGATTGGTTGATTTATTGAAAGATGCCATGGCAGTGTAGCGACTAGAAAATGGGGGAAACAAGTGAAACAATCAGAGCTAAACGAAGCGCAGCAGAGAGAGCGAAGGCTCTTTGTTACACGTGTCCAGGAAACTGGCTGGGAGTTAGATCCCGGCACTGAAGAGATGCTTACCAATGATATTTCTGTGTCGCCGGAAGCTCTTGCCAAGATCCGGCATGGAGAGTTTATTACCCAAACGGCCTTGTCATTTAAGGAAGGCATGTTGATTTACCAGATTGTCCGCAGTACGTCCGGCGAGAACTTCAGCCATTTGTACTTATATTATGACGACCTTGCTCCGTTGCTGGAACTGCTGCTGGCAGAAGCCCCCATGGTAATGCCGGAGACCTATCCGGATATGGTCAGTAAACTAATGCCATTGTGCAAAATGGTTGTTATGGTGACGGAAGATGAACTTTATAGAATATCCTGACAGAGAAGCTTTTAGACAGATTAGGAAGCTCTGATAGAAAAATGGATAAGCACGGTGTAAATAATCAGTGGTTCCAGGATTTTATCAAAATGGGGGAAAGAAAATGGTGGATTGGGAAGCAGAAGTGCTTAATGCAAAAGCAGTAAAAAACTGCAAGGAATTGTTTGCAAAAATACTAGAGCAGTTTGAGGTTGGAAAGCTGGCACCTGCCGTACAGAATTATATCAAGGAAGCCGTCAATGGCAAGAATTTTAAGGGACCCTTGAATTTCAAGAGGATAGAAGTCACTTGCCAATGCATTAAAACCTATCGTGAATTGTTTAGTAAGGGATCTAGTCAAAAACTTTTTCCGGCTTTGCTGGTCGCAACGGAATTCGGCGGCTATGATTTCTGGATGCTGCTTGAGACAGGAACGATACTGTGCGTCCACCATGAAATCTATGAAGAAATCATACAATACTATAGCGAATTACAGATTGAGGATTATGATGGATTTGTAAAAAAGCTTGAGAAAAACTTTGGCTTATGTAAAATGGATAAGCTTCTAAAGCTGCAAGAATCTTTGGGAGACTATGATGACCTATATTCCATAGATCGTATTCTGTTGTATTCTATGGTCTCCAAGAATCTAAATATCCCATTACAAAAGCTTTTGAAGAGAATAAATGATTCCTGCTTTGACTTTTTACCGATGAATCGAGCCATTCTGAAAGCCATGGTAGAAACAGAAACAATCTTGACTGATCTTAAGGCGAATCCATTTGGGATTACGAAGCTGAGTCTTAGCTATTTGGAAACAAGTCAACTCATCGAGATAGCAAAGACGTGTCACAACCTTCGCGAATTAGAAATTACCCATTCGCCTTCAATACAATGGGAGGCGGCTGTCGGACAACTGGCTAAGCTGCCGGAGCTTACCTTTCTATCATTGGAACACAATGCGCTGCCGTCCATTCCGAAAGGAATAGAAAAACTGGAACATTTGCAATATCTAATTTTATCCAACAACAACATTATTTCCTTTGATGAAAGAATCGAAGCCATGAAGTGGCTCTCCTTCCTGAATTTAAAAAACAACCCCATTGGTCATGCTGCGCAGGAAAGACTTGCAGCACTTCTGCCCAATGCCAATGTGTTTGTGAAAAGACAACAGGAATGGAAAGGGCTGGAGAGAAGGCTTGGTATTTCAGCCGGAAAGGGAATTGAGCACTATGCGTTTGTAGGCGTGGAACTGCCAACCGATATGGAGGATTACGCTCACGTAAAAAGCATAGTGATTCAAGGCTATGAGGGGGTATATTTGGGCAAGCATATCGACTTCATTAAACCTTTGGAGCAGTTAAAAGAATTACAATGTCTATATCTCCTTGAACAACAATACATAGAGATAGAAACTCTGGTATCCATACTGCAAAGGCTGGAAAAATTGGAATGCTTGGGCATTGATATCTTTTCCGATGCGGTGGACGAATTAAGCCTGCTCAATGGACTTCGGGAGTTATCAATTTCATTTGCCAAGCAGTCACTTAACAACAAGCAGATTTATAAGACCATTGGAAAATTGGTAAATCTAAAAAAGCTGCGTATCGCGAACTTGCAAGACGACGGTTTTCCAAACGCCATCCGCACTCTGAGAGAATTAGAGGAATTGGAATTAGTCCTAAAAACAGAGTGTTTGGACTGGGAAAGGCTATTTGAGGCTTTGGGGCAAAGTAAGAAGTTCCATAAGCTTACCGTTCAATTTGCCGGGGACGAACAGCTTGCGATGGAAGAAGAGTTGAAGGTAAAGCTAAAGCTAAAGGAAAGATATCCGCAGATCAGCCTTGTTGTGGAGCGAGTGGAAGAAATATCCTCGAACTGTATGCCAAGCCACAGGAAGGCGCAGATAGAAGGGTGTGAATTTAAGTTAGGCTGGCGGAACTTTGATGAAGCTGTGCAAGAAATGTTGTCCTATGAGAATCTGAAATCTCTGAAACTGAATGGGAGTGGCGTGGGGCTGCCTTCCAGGCTGCATGAATTGAACAGCTTGGAAACCCTGATTGTTAATCTGGGAGATATGGAATCTTCCATGAAATCAGAGGGATATTCTTTGGCAGAGGTACAAGATTGTTTACCTGCATCTCTTCGGAGGCTTGCCTTGGAAAAGTGTAAGGGAGAAGAGCTGGAGGAACTATCTTCCCTCTCCTCTTTGGAAGAACTGGAAGCGGTTTTCCCAGAGCGTGACATGGGGGCAACAAATGCATATCAGTTATTATTCAATGAAGCTTCCAAAATGCAGAGGCTCAAGGCTCTGTTTGTGAGAAATCTTGGCAAACATACAGCCATTCCGGATAGCTTTTCCAAACTGGAGCAGTTGGAAGTGGTATTTCTGCAATTTCCATCTTTAGATACGAATTCGGTTAACTCGGACACGATTCTTACCAATGTTTCAGGACTAACGAATTTGCAAAGCTTTATTTTAGTCGGTGGAACCTTCGCCTGTCTGCCTGCACAAATTGGGCAAATGAAGCAGTTGAAAATCCTCGATCTTTGCTGTAAATTTCAAAATGGCATAGAACAGAATCTCCCGGTGATAGGAAATATGGAACAATTGGAATATCTGGCTCTCAGGATGAAGGACTTATCGGTTTCTTTCGATTCTTTGGCTAACCTGAAAAATATTAAGGAGCTTGTGCTAAGGGGCTGGACCGACAAGGGCATGAATGTGAATCATATTATCGAGGTGTGTAAAAATTTCCAAGAGCTTTATAGTCTTAGCTTAAGGAACTCACTCCTTGAAAATGAGGAGATCACGGAGGCGATTGCTGACCTGCATAAGTTAAGGAACCTGGAAATCGTGATGGAAGGACTGCAAAGGCTTCCGGATAGAATCAGGGAGTTGACAGAGCTGGATACCTTGAAAGTTTCGGTTTCAAAAGAAGAAATCAATCGTTTGAAAAAGCTGCTGCCGTTTTGTGATTGTACTGTGGTGAAATGAGGAAACAACAATGCAAAATTCGGATGAGAAAGATGGGTATCCATTGCAAACAGTGTAAGCAACAAATAAAGACTCCCTTCCGCGGGATTTTGAAAGGAGAAAGCAGATGGTGCGGCGATTGCTTTTATGTTCGGTCGCAGTATGTGTTTTACTACTAGGGATTAGTTCCAGTGTCTTGGCAATGACAACAACAGGCACAGTCGTGTTTGTCAGGCATAATTTTTATGTTGTGGAAACAGACCGGGGCTACAGTGTCATGGAATGGTATCTGGAAAGAGACCCGGAGGAAGGCGATAAGGTTAGTGGTATATTTGATCAGCCGGGTTTGCAAAAAGTATATAATGACACAGCCAAGCGCGAGCTTAAAGTCTGGATCTATGATTACTGGCTGACTGAGGAAACAGCCCGTGCGGTTCTAAAAGAACGCAGTGTCAAGGACTGGCAGGCAGCGTTTTGGGATGATTAGTCAGGGGCAGGAAAGCGTATGAGAAATGTGCTTTACAAGTTGGAAGAAGAAAGAAAAGCGGTTATTGCTCAATTGAAAAACGGCCACGGAGAATTTTTGCAGGTGAAACTGGAACTGGATCGGGCTATTGCCTGCCTGCGGTTTTGTGAACAGTATGGCATATTTGAGCATGGCGAGGATCAGTCTGCAATAATCGAATTGCCGGTAGGCGAAAGAGGGGGCTGGACCCGTTACCGCGTTATGGATGACTGTGAAACCAATGACCGGAATGAGTGGAAGGAACTTCAGGCTGATGGCAAACCCGTTATCTTAGGGCCTGAGGATATTGTTATTATGAAGTAAGGCCTTGTAAAAAAACAACAACAGTGTCGTTTTTTTACAATACTTGCTCTAAACAACCGGCTATAATGAAATCAATGCATTGTAATTTGCAAAATGTTGGGAGGAATATGTATGGCAAAAGTAAATTTAGGCAGTGGGATTGTTAATTTCCCGATGCCGGTAGCTGTTATCGGCTCAACCGTAGCAGGCAAAGCCAATTTCATGACAGCGGCCTGGGTAAGCATGGTTAGCTATAGTCCTGCCAAACTGGCTGTTACCTTGGGAAACCATCACCATACCAATAAGGGAATAAAAGAAAATGAAACCTTCAGTGTATGTTTTCCTTCCACCGAGCATATGAAAATTGTTGACTTGGCTGGTTTGGTCTCTGGTGAAAAAGTTGATAAGTCAACATATTTTACAGTGTTTTACGGCCAGTCAGACACAGCTCCCTTGATCGAAGAATTTTCTCTCAGCGTAGAGTGCAAATTGGATAAGATTGTTGAAAGCGGCAAGAACGAAATTTTTATCGGCGATATTGTGGGTATCCACGCTGATGAGAAAGTAATTGTAAATGGCAAAATTGACCTAGACCAACTAAATCCGCTGCTTTTGGGACAAATGACAACAGAATACAGAAGTCTTGGCAATAAAATCGGTCAGGCCTGGAAGATAGGGCGGGAATAAGTGATTTTGTTGTAACGACACCAGTGTATGAAGAACAGCCGGATATGACCGGCTGTTCTTTGTTCGTGTGTCAGAACTTATAGGTTGGGAGCTTTGAAAGGCTTATAAATAGAACGTATTAGTCATTGGATAAAACAGAGGTGTCAATTACAAAGCCTGGCGCAGGCGACCATTATACAACGCTTCGCCGCTGGCGCTTAACCTCCGCTTATGCATAACGGCCACCCGCGCCTTAGTAAGGTACGTCCTTTGGTTTGGGCCAGGAGTCAGTGCCCACGGCATCCTTGGTAACCTCCGTACCCCTGCGGCCTTTGCCGGAAAAAGCGTTCCGCAGGAGAAAATCCGGGTGGTATTCCGTTAAGAAATTCGTACTGTTTGAGCGCAGCGAGTTTGCGAATTTTAGGAATATCACCCGGATTTTCAGCTTTTGGAGGCTTCAGGCCTAGACTTTTTGGTTACTTTTGTGGCAATGACAAAAGTAACACTCTGTCGCTTTTTTACAATACGCAAAGCAGATGATGTCTTATAATAAAACTATCTGATTATGAAGGCCAAAGAGGTGCCAATATGACGGAAGAGGCAAAACAAGAGAGCAAAGATAAGTGCTTATGCTCAAAATGCAAAGGCATTCACACAGTCAGCTATAGTCCCGGCGCATGTGAGGCAGTGGTAGCGTGCCAGGAATGCGGGCGTTTGTATTATTCGCTGCTGTATGAACGTATGAGTTTCGGAGGGGGAGATACCCTCGAAGAATATCAAATTCCCATTACAAGCGAGGAAGTTGAAACCATTAAAACCATTCCGTACGAAGACCTGGAGCTGCAGTTCTTGGCGGGGCGAGAGGCACGTCTGCTTTTTGCGGGACAAGTAAGCAAGTTAGATTCTGATTCGGCACTGAAACGGTGCGGACGATAAATAAAAAATCGCTACAATAGAAACGGGCAGCTTTGTCCCGACTTGATGATGGAAGGATGAGAAATGATGACTTTAGAACAAGGGGATACAGTTACATCAATAGAAGCAGGGAGGCAGAACCCAGCAAGCGTAGTAGCATTGGATCTGTCGAACAAGCAGCTGACAGAAATTGATCTGGAAATACTTATGTTTGATAATTTAGAAGAACTGATTCTATATGGCAACCCAGAACTGCGGAACCTGCCGGAAGAACTGGAGTATTTACCGAAGCTTCAAAAATTAAGCCTAAAGACCTGTCACCACAGTTTGCTGACACAATTAAAGGTGATTCCTAATCTAAAAGTATTGGATATTAGCGGCATGGATTTATCAGACGATCAAAACCTGCTTTGCGTAGGAAAATGCAAAACCCTGCGGGAATTTAGAATGACCGGGTGCCCGAATCCGTTTGGGAACCATACTTCAGACGAGGGATTTGGACATTTGTGGCAGCTGCCGGCCGAATTGGGCAATCTAATAAACCTGGAAGTATTAGTTCTCGATAACAATCGAATTGAAAAACTGCCGGACTCTTTCCGCTTTTTAACAAAGCTGCGGGTGCTGAGCGCAACAAACAATCTGATGTATGCGCTGCCGGCGGGGATTTTTGATTTGCCAGACTTACAGGAGCTTTATGTAAAGGGCAATAAATTAAAACGGGAAGAGCGCAACTTTGCGAAAAAGCTTGCGCAGAATCCGCACTTTAAAACAGATGTTACCATTTCGTCCGAACTGCTAACAGACGGTGCAGCCCAGCTTGCGGCAGACGCTAAGCACCAGGAAAAAGAGAAACAGCAAGCCCAACAGGCGCTGGAGCAGGCGGCGATTGCCGCCAAAACGGCTGAACTTGTTCCCACAGCCGAGGAGTTTCTTACTCGCAAAGACAGCTATTTGTCGCCGGCGGTGCAGGCTGAACTTGAGCGGTTAGGCGTGAAACCTATGGAGGCGGCTCTGGAAGAACGGTATTTTGACTTTGCCGACCAGAATGGAGAAGAAGGTGAAGCCTGTATTCCCCTGCCGATTGTTGAGCTCTTTTGGGGATATAACTGGGGACATGTGAAGCTGGAATGGAGGCAGCCGCCGTTTGGCAACAGCTGGGATGATGAAGAATACGAAGACGACGATGAAGACTTTTTGGAACAAGAAAAAAGTGTTGCCATTGATGACGGTTTTTATCTGGGTGACACCTGTCGTATTGATGACGATATTTTTCTGGCGATTGGTTCGTTTCAAAGCGCCGGTCACCTGCATCGCTTGACAGTATCTCTTAGTGATTCCAACTTGAGTGATCCCATGGTATATATGGATGATTTCGAGTCAGAACCGGAAGAACACACGGTGCTAAGTGACCTCTTGGCGGAACTAACGACACCTGATCGGCGGGGCAGTGAATCGGCCTCCTTCACTCGCTATTTGGAGTGCATTGATGAAAAATCCAGCAAGTTTTGGAAGATTAAAGTCGTGGGAAATAAGCATATCATCCAATATGGAAAAATCGGGACTGACGGACAAAAACAGGAAAAAGATTACGCAAGCCCGGAAGAAGCGCTGAAACAAGCAGAAAAGCTTGTTTCCAGCAAAATCAAGAAGGGCTATGAGGAGTCATAGAAAGCAACATGATGTCACAAGGAAAACCCTTTCTTATTATTAAAACCGTGCGAGTAGGATTGCGTTTGCATCATATTAATACACAGAAAAGCTGGATTCGTCCGGGGGTATACGAAGTTTTGGCTGGCGATGAGTGGCTTAAACTGGAGGCAGCTCAACCTCGTGTCTCGACAAGCGCACAGCTAGTGCGGGCCGTCGATTTCTACGGCGTAAAAGCAGAATCGTTATTACGGTTGGAGGAGTATCTGCTGGCAAACAGGAGTTCTTTTCAGATGAGGTCTGAAAAAGACGAGGTCTTTACAGTCGGCTTTCGTCAGACGGATGTGAAAAGCTCCTTTTACGTTTCCGGGAACTTTTTAACAGAGATCAAGTGGGATGGAATGCCCTTGCTCTGGCGAATTGTACTTCACGGAAAAAAGGAGTTTATCCGATGGCTAACCCGTTCTAATACTCCCGACCTCTGTAGGCGGGAGTCAAGAACGGTTAAGTCCCTGGATAATTCGACTAAGATTCAGGTGGGGTTAAAACCCCATCTGAATCAAGTCTCATTTATGGGAACGGGCTATCAAGCCACACCCCACGCAGGGGAGCCGCAAGTGGCTATTGGTGATTTGTCTTTGGCGGCCAGATTGGATATTACCCGTGCGGTTGCGGCTGGTGAGAACGTCGTAGTTGAGAACATACCATAGACCAATTGGGCGGGAGAGGGGATAAGCGTTCATTGAACATAAGCGAAAAGCACTCAATACAAATTTTATTTGACAACTATAAATGTAAAGAAGGTACTTTCATTTACTTCCTACACGAAGACGCCCTCTTTCATTCCCAAGCTTTTTGGGACTACTATAACAGCGTGATTTCTGTTATAAAGGATAGAATTGACGACAAATTAGACGAAAATATCACGCTTGCCGTGGTTTTTACATATCAAGCAATTATAGAAGCCTTTCTTTGGCATTCAACCCCCAATGACACCTATGTAATCAAAGATTATCCAAGTGATAAAATTTCGTTTTACATGGAAAGACTGGATGCCTTGCTTGGTGGCTATTTAAAAGGTTATATTATAGACGAAGAAAAATTTGGCGATGATTTGATAAATCCAATCAGGCGGATCAAAGAGGAATCAAAGTGAAATAGAGATTCCCTATTGTAGAATCCTTACGCCGGAGGTATAACAATGAGTTATATGTTTACTGCTATAATATATAAAAACGGGCAATTCGACGAACAGGCTGTAGGACAGGCTATTCAGGAAACAGAAGCCCAATTTCCGACGCCTCATCCGCATCTACAGGAGAGCTATGTCAAGGTGGCCGTCACTGCCGATGTTTCAGCTGTTTTTTACCTGGTAGGCGGGTATCGCCGGTCAGAGTGCTATAGCCGGCAACGGGAGTTTTTCCAGGAAGACGGGTTTCCCTATCTGGTCGATAAAGCCATGAAGGCCAGCCATGCTTCGTATCGGTTCTTTGCCCATCTGTATAATGAGATGTTTGGAGATATTATAACAGGCAAGTACACTGAACATGGTTTTGACGAGCGGCACAGCTTTGAGGGTGGGCATGAGGTGCATCACTTTTATACTGATGAGGCCGGAGTGACGCAAAGTAACTATTCGGTTGACTCCACTTCGCCGGTTTTTCATGTGGATGAGTATCTTGCCGATGAGCTGGGAATCAGCCAACAAGACATGCTTGCCGCCTTTCACCGAATACCGGAAGGTACGGTTTTGTGGGAATTTACCGGAAACAGTTGAGCGTCTGTCAAACTTGTTATTGTGAAAGCAAAATTGGTCGGGAGGATTATATGGACAACATTACCAACATCAAAGAGCAAATACTTCAGCTTATTCAAGTTCCGCCCGTATTTGGAGCAGAACGGATTGCGGGAGGAACCGCTGATTATGCGCGCCTAGCCCCGGATTGGCTGGCCAGTCTGAGCGGTATTGATCGGCTGGAAGCTGCCGCGTGGCAGCGCGACAACTCTTTTGTTTTAAAGATAAAATATCTTCGACAAGCTATTTTTCGCCTTAGTTCATTGGAGTGTGCGGCAGGAGCACCGGCAGAGCGGTGTCGTATGTGGTTTAGGTGTCTTGCGAGCATCCTTTCCCAAAAGCTGATTGGGGAAAACTATCCTATTGATTCGGAAGAGGCTGTAACGTTTTTCGCCTTGGCACGGGATTTTTCCTTAGAACGCTATCAGGACTGGCCCGAAAAATCCGACTTTGAAGGTGTTTCTTCTCGAATACTATATGGATTAATGACCGGATACCCTGTGGTTTTGCCAGAGGAAAATCCCGCCTATGATGATGAGTATTGGCTTCAATTGTATCAAGCCATTACACAAAAAAACGGCACCAAGGTTAAGGCAGCTTGTATGGCGTTGGCTGACTATTGGCTCCATGACTATGAGGTCAATGAAGTGCCTGTATATGATCAGGAACAATTTCCGTGCTTTGAGCCAGACTGCAACGCCATCTTGGCCATTGCGCTTTACCGGGAACAGATCCCCGTCGTATTTGAGGAAGAAAAATATCGACGGTTTTATTTGGCCTCATTGCTGGAATAACATATAGACCTTGTTAGATGGGAGGAGCGAAATGAGTGCTTCGGTAAAAACAATCCCTTGGCGGCGGGACACGCTCTGGCAGGGCTGTCTGCTGGCAGCGATTGCCCATGCGATTATGGTTGCCCGCTATCCGGAATCGGCCAATGAACATTCTTGGGACGGAATGAATTATTCTGTGCAGGATAGTTCTGGTGCACGCGGTACAGTTACCTTTCATAAGGATTATTGTGTAGCGGCTTTTCGGGAAGAGAATCGCCGCAGGCTGACGGCCAAAAACAAAAAGCTACAAGACCGTTTGAACTATTTAGGAGCTGCAGAAGCCTATTTTGCTGGTGCGCCGGAAGCCGTTGTACAACTTGCACGCGCGGAGACCTTGCAATATTTACTGGACGAAATCGACGGTGAAACCCGGCCGTGTATTACCACGACCTGCTGGGGGTCAGACGATACCTTTTACTCTGCCGACAATTATGAAGATTTCTTGGCTTGCGGCGGTTTTTTACTTGCAACCCAATGCCAGGATGTTGAAGCGGGGATAACATTCTGGCAGGAAGCCTATGACATGTCCGATATACAGCTAAGTTTGCTGCGCGGGATTTTTGAACGTAAGCTTGAAAAACCAACAGAAGCCCTGATGCTGTTAGAAGCGGATATATGCTTGTTGGCTGAGGTTGGGGAAGAACTGGAGGAGAGCCGGGTTTCGTTCGGGGAAATTGGCATGTACTTTCCTGATGTGTTGTAAGGAGTGGAAGCAATGTTTGAGCAATTTTTACATGCTTTTGGTTATCCAGAGGTCGGTTCAGGGGTGCCTTTGGAAACGATAGGACTGGCACACTCGCAACCCCTTCAGCAATTTGTCGATGAAGTCGGCAGCGGCTTATTTGCAGGCGGCTTTCTTTCGCTTGTTTCAAAAAGAGAACAAACCGAAGGCTTTGGCGGCTGGGAGGATTGGCTACCCAAAGGTGCAAGATTATTTGCCAGTACAGCTTTCGGCTTTTTGGCCTTTACCAGAGGCGACGATCTTTGGTTGATAGATACACAATACGGGGAAATTGTGGAGTCTGATTTTTCCCTTGCTGAATTTATTATAGATTTGTGCCAGACCGAGACCAGGGAATATTTGCGTGAGCCATTGTTCAAGGAATGGCAGAGATTATTTGTCAGTCTACCCTTTGACAGTTACATATGCCCGGTGTCAGCCATATCTTTAGGCGGGAATTGGAATTTATCCAGCCTGCAGACAATGAAAGCGCCAATCTTTTTGTCTTTTACAGGACAGCTTTTTGCTAAAGAGGGCGACATGCCGGCTGAAGTGCGGCTGTTGGCAGAATAAGAGGGTGATAAAAATGACCCGAGAAAAATTTTATGCGCTGCTGGAAGAGCTTAAGAAAAGACCGGGTATGTATATCGGCGGAAAGTCTGTCATTCATTTAGCACACTTTTTGGACGGCATAGGTTACGCACTGTTCGATTTGGCTGAGCAGAATTCGGATACAGATTTTTTACTAGGGTTTCAAGAATGGATACAAATCAAGTATGATATCCCGTCTTCACAGCACTGGAGCCGTATTCTGCTTTTCTTTTCCGCGAATGAGGAAGACGCTTTTGATTCCTTTTACCAACATCTAGAAGAATTTTTAGCTTTGCCGCAAGAAGTACGCGGCTATACAAACATTCTTGCGGCAAAAGAAAAATGGCTGGCTTTACGGGCCCAATATCGGAAAGAATTCGATCGAATTTTGATAGAGAATGACAGGGGTTAGTACATAGATAGGGAGGATGAATGCAGTGGACAATACATTTCAATTCTTTGATCCCTATTACGAGGGGAATATAGTAACCGTCGACATCCGGCAAAGTGACCTGTATTCCCTCGGGACAGGCAGCCGTAGCTTTGTAGAAGCGTGTCTGGCAGAGTGCTTGATCCCGGGAAAACCTGTTGCCTGGAGTTTGACCCCGGGGCGCTTGTTTTACTACACCGACTACCCCGGAACAACGCACTCGTGGAAAGAACGTTGGCAAGCTTTTTGGACGATGCGGGTGGAACTTGATCAGAATGTAACAGATGAGCCCCGTTCTTTGCATCAGCGTGGCCCTGTGGCAAGCACTGATCTCATTGATGAAACCGGTGGAGAATGGTTTGCTAATCCCGAGGAAGAAGAAAACAAAATGAACGGACTGGCTGTGCTTATCGCCACGACAACCAAAGCGGCTGGGGAACTGGCGGAACTGAGCCAGAGGGTCGCTAACAAAATTGAATCAATTCTGCCCGGCTGTTCTGTGACAACTCAGGTGCGACGATACGCTGGAGACTGGTATATGTTGCGTTTCCTCATTGGTAAACCGAGTTTGTTTCCTGATGCCGTCAAGGAGCTCGATGAATTGCAGGCATTCCTGGCGGCAGAAGGTGTTTGTGTACATATGGATGAGCGGTAGTCGCAATTCGTAATTGTTGGAGGTCTGTTATGCTCGTGTCTATGATGAATCTTGCTATTCCCAGCGACTGGGAGGTACTATTGAACCGGTTCTATGATCTGCCTTCAGGCGAATTGCCGATTAAGCCGGAATACTTTGATGAAGGGGTGGAATATTCGTTTGCTCTCTTTTATGCCAAATGCGGCCTTCATCAGATTACTGTCGACTGGACGACCCTGCCGGGCGAGACGGTTGGGCAGTATCGTATTCAGGCAGCCAGAAAAGAGGGCTACTACTCCAATCTTATGGAGTTTGTCAGCCAGGACCGGCTGGCGGTACAGGAAAAGCTCAATTCTTGGTTGTATCAATTGGTTTTTCCCTGTTCCACTAACGAGGAGGCCAGGGAAGCTTTGGAACAGGAACCTCATACGCCTAAGTATCCGCCGATGCCGCTCGCCGTTCCCACAGGGTGGCGGATGTGGTCCAACGCTTTTTATGACCTCACATGCGACCCATACTATATTGAAAAGCATTGCTTTTCCGAAGATATGCTGCACTTGCAATCGACAGGCCCGCTTGTGGATGGCTGCCCTTGCATAGTTGATCTGGGGTGGGTTCCGAGCAACAGCCCTGAGGGTCGATACCGGATTAACGTAGTTGTTAATGATTTTAATGATAAAATATACCAATTTGAACACCGTGACCGACTTGTGGTTCAGAACAAGCTGAGTGAAGCCTTAGAGATACTAAACACCTATAAAAACCGCCAAGATATTTTGGCTTGTTTGGCCGGAGGCATTTCCCAGCCCATCGATAAGGTTAAACGGTTTTTGCTCTCCTATTATTATAAAGAACCGGCGGATACTGCCAGGGCAGCCGCGGCGGCCAGACAGGCCGAAAACAGGGATATTGCGCAAGCCTTTCAGCAGGTGTTGGCCCAGGGAATTCAGGCTTACCATTGGGAGCGGCTTGTCCAGGATTATGGCGGACAAACCTTGGAAGATGATGAGGACGCATATGAATGGATACAAGCGATTGCAAAGGACATGTTCTCATGCTAGGCTGTTGCTCCCAAGTGAATCAGGGAAATCACGATTGAAAGGGTGAGTGTATGAAAGACATCAAGTTTAAAGCCGGCGATTTGGTGGCTGTGCCCTTGTCTGACAATGAGTTTGTCACAGCCAGGGTTATGATGTATCCTAAAGAGCAAATTCAAGAGGCAGATATTCAAAAAGTGGAGGCTGAATTTGAGCAAGCACCTTCAGAAAAGCTCAAGCCGGGGACAAGATTTGTGCGGGACCTTATGGGTGTGCTCCTCGAGGTGTACAGTAAAATTTTCGCTGAGCCGACACCGGAATGTTCGGAAATCCTGTTCCCCGGCATCAATGTGTCATCCTATAATATAATAAACGGGCATTATCCTATCATCGGCCATGTGCCGGTAAATCCGGCGGAGGTGGAATTTCCCGAGAGCTTGTTTCAAATTTGGTCAGGCGGCGCCCGCTGGTATTTTTTTCGAGGTGAAGTCTGCCTGCGCCTGCCGGACGATGATCTCAAAAATATTGATGCCTGGCGCGGGATTCCGAAAATCAATCGCATGCTTGGCGGCATTGCCCAAGAGTACGTTCGCTATTATCAAGGAGACCACCAGAACGGCTGGTCTTTAGCCAAATGCGATCTCCGCTATCACGAACGTCGGCGGGAAGTGTATGAGACGCTGGGACTTAAAGAAAATGAACCCTATTATGAATTTGCCTTGCGTTATGGCTTTGATCTGGCGAGGTTTTATCCGCAAAAACCCTGACCGATGATTGACGGTCAGGGTTAAAAACATGTAGTTTGCATATTTTTAAGGATATAAATAAGTAATTAATATAATTGGCTTTTTTATCCTATTATAAAGTGTAACTTTTGTCTGAATAAGGGCAACATAGGCCTCCGCTTTAGCCAATGCTCTGTGCAAAGAAAGTGGTACCACAGTACCATTCGTACTCCCCGTAACCCCCTGGCCTTTGCCGGAAAAAGCGATCCGCAGGAGAAACGCCGAGTGTTATTCCGTTAAAAAATTCGTACTGTTTGAGCGTAGCGAGTTTGCGAATTTTAGGAATAACATTCGGCGTTTCAGCTTTTGGAGGTTTCAGGCCTAGACCTTTTGGTTACTTGGTACTATGTAAGTGTAATTGTTAACCATGAAAATGGTTGAACAATTACACTTATTCTTTTACAGTAAGGGGGTAATTGGCCTGGCATTTGGTCATTAGGTTTTCTACAACCGTCCCAAAAGCT
>Ga0316604_10000786_pt1 | contig 33668 bp, 26 predicted proteins | sample OWC_soil_day20_C_FD_207650 | JGI IMG/M metagenome (GOLD analysis project Ga0316604, IMG submission 207650) | Wetland soil microbial communities from Old Woman Creek delta, Ohio, United States - OWC_soil_day20_CT | ecosystem: Environmental > Terrestrial > Soil > Wetlands | place: USA: Ohio... | reverse complement strand
CGAGATAAACATTAAACCCCATTGCTTTAAGTTTTCTAATAATCGGTTCTATACATAGAACATCACCCAAAGCCCCGTCTCTGATTATTAAAATGTCTTTTGCTAAAGAATCAAGCCTCAGCTTGTTCTTGAGCGTCGCTAGCAACGGCTGCCAGTTACTTGCAAACTTTTGTCGGTCATTCCAATCTGGAGAATCTTTACTTCGCGTAGCACTTTCGAGATGTATTACTTCACCACAATATACAACTTTCACTTTATAGCCAAGCCGTCGCACCGCTAAACATAAGGCAACATCCTGACATTCAGTGGCATAGTCTTCATCAAATCCTAAACAATTAAAAAACACCTCTGACCGCACCATAAAACTTGCCCCAGTTACCGCCAAGCAATCCGCACTATACCCAAGCGTTGGCCTTGCTATTTGTTGCCGTAATAATTGATGATAGCAAACCAGTTGCCCCGGTCCTTGATTAATAATATTAATTCCGGCATGTTGAACTAATCCATCTGGATAAAATAGATAGCTGCCGATAATTCCGGTATCCACTGAGGATTCCGACAAATTTGCCATGGTAACTAGGGCAATTATTGCATTGGGGAAGACTACATCATTATTAAGAAACAAAACTTTATCATATTTCACATATTTATCGAACAACACATTATTACATTTTGAATAATGGTAGTGCATATTGTACTCAACAATAACGCTTGGTCCTAAAGATTTATAAAAATCCAATATCTGTTGATCGGTTGAACCTGTATCACCAATAATTATATCTACCTCGGCCCCGTGTTGTTTCAACACTTTCTTTGCCGCAACCAGACCGGTTACCAGGGGATTAATTAACTCCAATTTATCCAAATTTAAGATCACTATTGAAATACCTTGGTCGTACTTCGCTATCGCCATTCCGCTCCTCCCACAATCTTTTTCCCCACCATAATATGTTGCCGAACATTAATTTGAGACTACATACTTTCAACAAAAATAAAACCCTTAGCAAGAGCAGCTTACTATGCCGTCTCCTGACAAGGGTTTTATTCTTAAGCCATAATTTTCTTTAAGACTGGTCCTAAAATATTACGACACACTACTCCCGTTTTTCCTGTGCTATACTGATGATATAAATAGGGCAAGCGAGCATCATAACCACCACTCAGCGGCGCTGAAGAATTCATCTTGCAAATCTTTTACCAACTTGTCTTCCTTAATCGCTTTTACTAGTTTTGCAACATTTTGAGCCGCATAAAGAAGAATCTTGTCACCCACTTGCCTAGTAGCCAGGGCCGGTTCCCCTGCCTGATGGGTTGGATGGTCGGCATACCAGGCGATGGGGGTGACGACACCCGGTAGATGCTGAAGCCGGCCAAGGTTTTTCGTTCCCTCGGGATTAGTTTGTTCCATCCGGACAAGTTCAGGGATTATCGCCATAATTAAGGAAGTTTCCAGGGCACCGGCATGATCAATCAAAGCTGTAAGCTTTAGAAGCTGGGCTATTTCTGCCTGTTGCAGTGGCGTCAGCCAACTTATAAAGCCAATGCTGTACAGGGCATAGTCTTTCTTTTTGTACAGGCTTCCTTGCATAAAATACTCCACAAATGCCGCATTTCCACCATGCGAGGACAAGATAACAATTTTCTTAAAGCCATTTCGCGCTATCTCAGTAAAAACTTCATCAAGTAGTGCATATTCAAGTTCCGGTTTAATCGCGATTGTCCCCGGGGCATGACGTGCTTCATTAATCTGACCAAAGTAGTAGTAGGGGAAAACGACCGCCGGCTCAAGCTTTGCCGCTGCTTGAGCTATTTTCCTGCCGATTAGCATGTCTGTTGCCAGCGGCAAATGACTACCGTGCTTTTCGATGACCCCAAAGGGAAAGATGCAAGTCCCCCCGGTGGCGCTAACCGCTTGTTTGAATTCATCGGCCGTGAATTCTTCCCACAGCATATCTATTCCCCCACACTTTTATTTACAATAGTGTACCCCCTTAGCTGGCCGGAAATAACTGTGTTTTACTTAAAAACAGCCTCGTGATTCACATCACAAGGCTGTTTCATATTTCAACTAAATATTTCGGTTAATTTGGCTATAATCAATAATATTGCGGTTATAGTCGTCTTCCATCAGACTAGATTTCAAAAAGAAATCAGCGGTGGATTGGCTCATGGCTACAGGCACATCATATAGGACTGCAATCCGTAATAACGCTTTTACATCAGGATCATGGGGCTGAGAGGTCAGCGGGTCCCAAAAAAAGATCATCATATCTACTTCGCCATTTACAATACAGGCTCCAATCTGCTGATCGCCGCCCAGCGGACCGCTTTTATAGCCTTTTACCATTAAGCCGGTGTGTTCAGCAATAAGGGCTGCAGTAGTACCAGTACCACAAAGAACATGCTGGGCTAATATCTCACGATTTTTCTTTGCCCAGTTAATTAGGGCACTTTTTCGATTATCATGGGCGATAAGTGCAATCTGCTTTTGTTTTTCTATTTTGTGATTAGCCATGTTCGCTCCTTTGCTGTTGTGGTTTCATGATAAGCAAAAATTATAAAATTGCTTGATAATCCAGGCTGAACCTGAATCATCAAGCATTCTATTATTTGGTTCAATTCTTTTTTTACCGCTATTTTCCTGGCAGAGCGAATTTACAATAATAAACACTTCTATTATGTATTTTATACGTTAAGTACTCCGGCCATCGGCGTAACGCCAAACGTTTTCGCCAAGTCGGCAAGTTCTTGATCGGTAATGGTCTGTTTCAGACCATCCCGATGGGAATTAACCAGCATATATACTTGGGCAGCTTTTTCCACGGTTTCAATAAGGCCAAAGGTTTCATCCATAGTTGTCCCGGCACCAAAGATGCCGTGTTGCGGCCATACAACTAAGCGGGTATGTTTCATTTTGTCTGCAGTAGCCCGGCCAATTTCGTTGGTTCCTGGCACAAGCCACGGCAATACGCCAACGCCATCCGGAAAGACTACCAGGCATTCAGTACACATCTGCCACAGTGTCTTGGTAAAGGATTTTTCACACAAGTCATGGACAAAGGTCATCGCAATGACATTTGTCGCATGACAATGCATTACAATACGATGGTTAGAATCTTGTTTCAGCCGCTCAATATGACTCATAAAATGCGCCGCTAATTCACTTGTCGGGCGGCCGCCATCTTCATAGCCCCATACTAGATCAACAGACTTACCGTCGGCAGCAACTCTAAGTACTCCCAGGTTAACTTCCGGCGACAGGGTGACATTCTTAAAATACTTACCGGTACCGGTTACGATAAAATACCTTCCCGCCAATTCTTTGACCGGGAATGGCAAAGAAATCACGGTCTTTACCTTGGTGACATCAATATATTTTTCAACTTCAGCCGTGTCTAATAAATAGCTAAGATTTCCGCCATTGCGTTCATCCCAGCCCATTTCCCACATATTACGGGTAGCTTCCATCATTTCGACCACAAATGGAATTTGATGTTGAATGTTAGTTGTTCCCATTATTTTCCTCCTAGTTTTAATCGAGCGCGTATTCTCTGTTATTAGCGTTTGAGAAGTACTTCAGCTTCGTATTTTTTTACTTCAGCGAGCCAACCCTCACGTACCGGCACACCCATTTTAGCGGAATAGTAGTCCCATATTGCACCAAAGGGGTAACTTTTGAGTTCTTCGAGCATGGCTAAACGAGTTGTCAAATCAAAGTTAGCTTCGGCTTCGGCAAGCAACGCGGTTGGTTCGAGCATCGCCCGGAGCAAAGCTTTAATCATATTACGAGCACCAATTACCCAAGCGGCAACCCGGTTAATGCTGGCATCAAAGTAGTCAAGGCCGATATGGGTCTTAGCCAGCAAATTATTTCGTACTAATTCATGAGCAATTTCCTGTAGTTCATCATCCATAATCACAACATGATCACTGTCCCAGCGTACCGGACGACTGACATGAAGCAAAATTTCGGTGTCAAACAACGCTACTCCGGATAATTTATTAGAAATAGTCTCGGTCGGATGGAAATGACCGACATCTAAACAAACCAGCTTGTTATTTTTTAAAGCATAGCCCATACAAAATTCATGTGAACCAACCACATAGCTTTCTACGCCAATCCCAAATAATTTGCTTTCCACGGCATCGACGTTGTATTTAGGATCGATTGGGTCGGCAAAGACTTGATCAAGCCCCGCTTTCATCCGTTTCCGCGGACTCATACGGTCAATTGGGGTATCTTTAGAACCGTCGGGAAACCAATAGTTTGTTACGCAGGTCTGGCCCAATTCTTTACCAAAATATTCACCGATTTTCCGTGATGCTTTACAATGTTTGATCCAGAAGTTACGGATTGCCGGATCAGGATGGCTGATGGATAGGCCATTTTGAAATTTAGGATGCGAGAAGCAGGATGGATTAAAATCCAGTCCCAGACCTTCTTTTTTCGCCCACTCCACCCAGCGGCTAAAGTGCCGTGGTTCTAGCGCATCAATGTCTACTTCTTCTTCCGTGTCAGCGTAAATGGCATGAAGATTGATTTTGTGTTTTCCGGGAATCATGGATAAGGCCTTTTCTAAGTCTTGCCGCAATTCGTCCGCTGTCCGGGCCGCGCCCGGGTAATTACCGGTAACGGAAATACCGCCGGTTAGGTCTTTTTTGTTAATAAAGCCGCGTACATCATCGCCCTGCCAGCAATGCAGTGATATTTTTGTTTTAGCTAATTTAGCCAATACCGCATCAGTATCCACGCCCAGCGCGGCGTAAAGTTTTTTTGCCTCTTGATAACTTTGTTCGATTTTGGAGTCCATTTTTTTGCCTCCCACCATAATACAATAATTTTTTGCTAGTTTATCCTAGCGGTTTTGTTACCAATTGTTTAAATTTCCGATACACTTGATCCAAGCCAGCTATTTGACCAGGTTGATATGTTTTTATATCAAAAGATTTCATAATTACCTGCCGGACTTGCTTAATGTCGTTTAGTTCGCCAGTACTAACCAATTGTACCGCCAGGTTGCCGATTGCGGTCGATTCAATCGGCCCGGCCATAACAGCCTTGCCGGTAACGTCGGCAGTGAGCTGGCATAAGAGTTCATTCTGGACACCGCCACCAACAATGTTTAGACAATCGACCATTCTCCCGGTAAGCGCACAAAGTTCTTCCAGCGCCAATCGATAGGTTAAGGCTAAGCTGTCAAAAATACATCTGGCCAATTCTCCGGGCGACTGGGGAAGGTTCTGGCCAGTCTCTTGACAATACTTTTGAATTTCTTTAACCATATTTTCCGGTTTAAGAAACCGTTCACTGTTACAGTCAATAATAAATTGAAAAGGCTTTACTTCACGGGCCTTAACGACAAGCTCGGCAAAAGAATATTTATTGTCCAAATTGCGGCGGATTTCTTGAATCAACCACAGCCCCATAATATTCTTCAAAAATCTATACGTATCGTAAGCGCCCCACTCATTGGTATAGTTCTTTTTATAGGAATCCGATCTGACCACCGGTCGCTGATTCTCCATGCCAATAAGCGACCACGTTCCGCTGCTTAAATAGGCAAAATCTTTCTCCACTGCCGGCACCCCAAGAACCGCAGAAGCTGTGTCATGCGTAGCTACACAAATCAGCTGGCAGTGCGGTAAATTATACTTAAGCCGTAATTCTTCCCGCATCTGGCCTATGTCTTCACCTGGCTCAGTCAACGCGGCAAATTGCTCCCGCCGCACACCAATCAGTTCTAAAAGTTGTTCATCATAGTCGTTAGTCGCTATGTTTAATAACTGAGTCGTTGAAGCGTTAGTCTTTTCATTAATGTATTTCCCACTAAAAAGATAATACAAGTAATCCGGAACTAGGAGTATTTTATGCGCTTGAGCCAGCTCCGCCTTGTCGTGAACATAGAGTTGAAACAAGGTATTAAAGCTTAAAAACTGGATACCGGTTTTTTGATATATCTCATCCCGCGAGATATGCTGTTCGACTGCTACTATTGCATTCCGGGTGCGATCATCGCGATAAGCATACACTTCTCGGAGTTTGGCACCAGTCTTATCTACCAGTACGTAGTCCACACCCCAGGTATCAAATCCCAGGGTACATTCCTCAATGCCGGCCGCTTTTGCTGCTTGAAGACCTTTGATAATTTCTTCAAACAACTTGTCAATATTCCAAAAGTAACTCCCATCAGTTTCGGCAATTGAATTTTCAAAACGATATAATTCTTTCAGTTGGATCACTCCATTTTGAAGTATCCCCAACACCAGTCGTCCACTTGAGGCCCCGATATCTACTGCAATATGTTTCTGCATCCTGCCCCCCTGTTTGTAACTTAATTAGATACGCCTGTTTTTTTACCTAAAATAGTATCATTATTCCTAATATTATTTTATTTGCTTTTTTCTTTATTGTCAACGAAACAGAAGATTTTTTCATCATTAATTCTATTTGTTTTATGTTGATTATTCTTTTTTGTGTTGTTGTAATCCATGATTTGACGATAAATATTTGTTTTTTGCCAACATTATCTATATACTATAATTACCTATAACAGATTTATCTGGTAAGAAAGAAGGTCTATTTATGCTGGCCTTGGAGCGCCGTCAACATATAATTGAGATAATTGGCAAAGATCGTAAAGTGCATGTCCCCGCTTTAAGTCAATTATTTAGTGTGACCGAAGAAACGATTCGCCGCGATCTTGAAAAATTAGAAAATGAAGGGCATCTTACCAGAACATATGGTGGAGCTATTTTAAATCAGCATACCAACGAAGATTTACCTTTTCCCGCGCGTACTTCGATTAATCATGAAATAAAACAAGCGATTGCGCAAAAGGCCGCCTCTTTAATTAAGGACGGCGACACGATTATGTTGGATGCCAGCACAACTTGTCTAGAGTTAATGCATTCGATTATCAATAAAAAAAGCTTAACCATCATCACGAATTCTGTAAAAATAACGCATGACTTTATTGATTCCAATTTCACAATTATATCAACCGGCGGCGTTTTACGCGCCCATTCGCTTGCCTTAACCGGTCCAGCAGCCCATAATACCCTACAAAATTATTTCGTTGATATGGCTATTATTAGCTGTAAAGGATTATCATTGAATAAGGGAGTTATGGAATCCAATGAACCGGAAGGGCAACTGAAAAAAAGTATGATTGAACAAGCCGAAAAAGTAATCTTGCTTGCCGACCATACTAAGTTTAACCAAACCGCATTTATAAAACTCTTCGATTTTGATCGCATTACTTATGTAGTTACCGATGAAGTGCCGGATAATGAGTGGCTCGATTTCTTCGCTACACACGATATTCAAGTTATTTATTAGCTATACTATGCTGTTCTAAGTACAAACTATATTTCATACTCCCCCAGCTACGCAAAATAGCAAAAGGATATCCAAACCAAACTGGTTTGAATATCCTTTTGCTATTTTTCTAACTAGATTAACAATTATACTGCTTCCATATTCAAGGCCCATCATCAACCTTCAGCTTATTGTAAAGCGTCGCCATCGAAATACCTAATTGAGCCGCAATCTGCCGTTTAATCTCAGTTGATGTTCCCTTTTGATTCAGCATTTCCATGATAGTTTTTCGTTCGAAATCTCGTACTAAATCCTCCAACCTTGCAGTTACTGCTTTAGATGTCTTAATATCTCGGGTTAACCATTTTGGCAGTTGCAATGGGGTAATACAATCATTCTCACACATATTAATGGCATACTCAATAACATTTTTCAACTCCCGCACATTTCCCGGCCATTCATGCTGTAACAGCGCCGCTTTAGCCTCGTCATCCATCCAAAACCTGCGTCCCCAAATACGTTCCTGTGAATGTAAGAATTTCTTGCTCATTACCGCCACATCGCCGCCCCGTTCTCTAAGCGGCGGTAGAAAAATACTTAATACATTGAGGCGGTAATATAAATCCTGCCGAAACGTATTGGCCTTAACCATCGCTTCAAGATCTTTATTAGTAGCGGAAATAACCCGTACATCAATCGGAATCTCATTCGTTTCGCCAACCCGGCGCACCAATCTTTCCTGTAAAACCCGGAGCAACTTAGCCTGCATTTCTAAACTAAGCTCCGCAATCTCATCCAGAAAGATTGTCCCGCCGCTGGCAGTTTCAAACATTCCCGGGTGCCCGCCTTTTTTCGCTCCGGTAAAAGCGCCTTCTTCATACCCGAATAGCTCACTTTCTATCAATGTTGGCGCAATGGTCGCGCAGTTGACGGCTACAAAAGGCCCGGCCGCCCGGTTACTGGCATTATGTATAGCTTGGGCGAATACTTCCTTGCCGGTGCCACTCTCTCCGCCGATCAGTACATCGGCTTCACCGCGCGCTACCAATTTGGCTACCCGGATGGTTTCGGCAATTGCCGAACTATTTCCGATTATATCCTCAAAGGTGTACTTCGCTTTATACATACGATCCACCAGGTTCTTCAGTTGATTATTTTTTTTGGTGAATTTCTGAATTTCTTGGGAAAGCTTTCTGACTTCGGTTATATCCTTAACCACTGACACCGCACCAGCAATTACGCCATTGACCATAATCGGCGCAACGTCAGCCACGTACTCAATGTCCCCGGCCTTCCGATATACTCCCATCAGTGCTTTCCCGGTGCGGATGACCTGTGGAAGCACTGCCCCCGGACGGACTTCGGTCAGGGTCCGGCCGACAATCTCATCATAAGCCACTCCGGTAATCCTGGTATACTCAGCATTAATATAATGAACCACCAATTCGCGATCACTAACCAAAATCCCGTTATTAATAGAATCCAATATCTTAATATACCATTGTTCCATTGTCTGAATAGAAGAAAAAACATCATCCGTCATTTCAATACCTTGCCGTTCCTGTGAACCCATACCTTGCGCCTCAACAATCGTATATTTATATACTGATACTTCTATTATATAACAAACAAGATAGTGAAATGCAATCATAATATTTCTAAAGTTATCACCTATTTATTGCTATCCTATATTCGAAACGTATTGATTTCCGCTTGCAATTTCTGGGCTAATTGGGCCAAGGACTGACTTGAAGAAGCAATTTCCTCCATGGAAGCCAATTGTTCTTCCGCCGCAGCTGAGACCCCCTGAGCCTCACCCGCCGATTTTTTACCCAAATCATCGATCTTTTTAACCGATCCTACGATCTGTTGACTACCGGTAGCCATTTGCTGCATGGCGGCGGAAATTTCTCTCACCTGATCTGACACCGCCGTTACTAGGCTGGCAATTTCCCCAAAGGCCGCCCCGGCAGTATTAACAACATCGGCGCCAGTTTTTACTTCCCGCGTACCATTATCCATGGCCACAACCGCTTTATCGGTGTCCACCTGAATTTCGCCAATAAGCTGGGCGATCTTTTTAGCCGCATCTTGCGACTGTTCAGCCAGTTTGCGCACCTCTTCGGCTACCACCGCAAACCCGCGGCCCTGCTCTCCCGCCCTCGCGGCCTCAATCGCCGCATTCAACGCCAAGAGATTGGTCTGGCTGGCTATGCCGGAGATCGTATCGACAATCTGCCCAATTTCTTTAGACCGTTGCCCCAACTTGGTTACAACCTGAGCTGAGGTATTGACCGTTTGTTCGATCTGCCCCATCTGATCAACCGCTTGCCCCACCGCGCGAGTCCCGTCATTAGCTTTTTCAGCAGCCAGGTTAGCGTGAACGGCAACCTGGTTGGCATTAGCGGCAATCTGCTGAATACTGGCCGAAATCTGTTCCACAACGGCCGTAGTGTCGGTTGCGGCTTTGATCTGCTCATCCGTTCCCGCCGCCACATTGGTAATTGCCATAGCAATCTGATTAGCCGCTTGGGCCGCCTGCTCCGAACTGGCCGTCAATTCTTGAGATGAAGCCGCCACTTGCTCGGTAGCCCCCAAGATTTGACGAATAAGATTTTGCAGATTTTTTGCCATCTGTTCAAAGTTGTATCCCAACCGGCCAATTTCATCATTGGAAATAATATCTACTTTTGTCACTGAAAGGTCACCGGCGGCGATCTGCTTAGCTATTACTTCTAAGTCTTGAATTGGTTTAACAAGGCTGCGGGAAAATCTCGCAATAAACAGGCCAGTCACAATCAGCACCACAATAATGGTGATAACCGACACTTTGGTCAGGGTTGATACCCCACTGGTGACCTCAGCCGTAGGAACCGTCAACGCTAACGACCATTGGGTTCCCGCCACCGGGGCAAACGCTACCTTCTTCTCCACGCCGCCTATTTCATAGCTTGTAATTCCCGTCTCACTTTTGATCATGTGTTCGCCAATTGCCCGTAGCGAGGGGGGAAACCCGTTGTTTTCCTTCAAGACGTTAGCTTGCATGGCTATCTCTTTATTAGGGTGAATAACCACTAGGCCATCGCCCTGCACCACATAAGCATAGCCGGTCTGTCCAATTTTTATCGACAGAATTTTTTTTGTAACATCTTCCATATTAACACCGCCGGCCAGAACGCCGACCACTTGGCCATTCACCTTGACCGGCACTGCCACCATCGTCACCAAGTGACCGGTACCCACCGAAATCAAGGGGTCGGAAACAGCCACTTCGCCTTTTAACGCCTGCTGGAAATAACTTCGTTGCCCAATATTGCCCGTCGAACCAACTGAATTAACGTAAGCGCCATCCGGCGTCGCATAGTCCAAAACTTCAAAACTGTTACTTTCTCTTTTAACACCAGCCAAAAATTTACCGATGTCGGCCGAATTGCCGCCCTGTATCGCCGAGGCCATTGTTAATCCTGTAAGTTCACTTTGCTGGATCTTCAACCAACTGGCGACACTATCGGCGGCATTTGCCGCCTCTCCACTCATATTGGTGCTAATATCCCCCACGATAATATTCCGTGCCCACCAATAGTTCAGCCCGCCCAAGATAACCATCGCCACCAGAAAAATACCGAGAATGACTACGATAAGCTTAGTTTGAATACTTTTCATAAAAAAGCCTCCTCAACCTTGATTTAACTGCGGTTTTTATCTACATACACTTTATAAGCTTACTGTGACGGCAATAGCCCTGCCGTAGGAAATGAAAAAATTCACTTTCTACGGCAGGGCTTACTTATCATATCATTCTACTATTGGAGAACAACCGCTCACAATTTATTTGGAATTTCCATATTCAAAAGCGCCGAGCTAAAAGATTTTCCGTGAATGTCCAGCGAAAGTGTACGGGTAACACCGCCGCTCAGTGCATCATACATAACAAAGTTTAACGCACCGATATTAGGAAGCGTATAGCGAACAACCTTCCCCTGCACCATGTCGGAAAAAAATTCTTTCACCCGTTCTGCTGTCACATATTTTTCGATAAGTTTATATTGAGCCTGATCATACGCGATGACGGATATATTCGAGATATTACCTTTATCACCGGTACGGGAATGAGCAATTTCACGTAGTTTCATATCACAACACCTCATACTGAATAGAATAGTTAATTAAAGAACGCGGCACAAGCACCGATACCATCGCCACAACTTCGCGAGCCGATTTAACAATCCCGGCACCGCCAGCCGGGCCATTCGTATATAAAGTCTCAACTTCGTTGCCAATACGAACAGCTTCACGTCTATTCTTTGTCCGGGCGGCAACCCGAGCCCGCACTTCATACGGCTCATAACCAGCAGATAGTTTAGCACCGTGCAAAGCATTTACCCCAATAAGATCAAACTTAATTTCCTGGTAGTCAACCCCACTCAATTTAAGACGCTCAGCTACAATATCCAGCGCCAGTTGCCCACGAGCTGCTGCACCCGGGCCAGCATAACTAATCTGCCCTTCTCCAATAAAGCTGTCTTTATAACCAATCGACGCCTTTAGCGTATCAGTTTTAGGCTTTCCTGCTCCGCCCTTGACTTGTACCCGGTTTTCTCCAACCTCAGTCATCGTAACATCCGAAAAATCGGCAACAACATCCGGGGTAAAATAATTCTTCGGATCATGAATCTCATAAACCATTTGTTCCTGACAGTTGGCTAACTTTACCTGACCGCCGGAGCCAGGAACTTTCGTAATAACAAAACTGCCATCTTCCTGTACTTCGGCAATCGGGAACCCTAACCGAGCTAATCCAGCTACATCTTTATAGCCCGGATCGGCAAAATATCCACCGGTAATTTGACCAGCACATTCCAAAAGATGACCAAATAAAGTAGCTTTTCCCAACATATTCCAATCATCCATTGACCAGCCAAATTCATAAATTGCCGGCGCAATAAACAACGCCGGATCCGCTACCCGCCCGGTTATAACCACATCAGCACCATTTTTCAGGGCCTCAACAATCGGCTCTGCCCCGAGATAAGCATTAGCTGATACCAATTTATCCTTGATGTTTGCTAACGGTTCACCCGTTTCCATCAACGTATAATTTCCAGTCTTAACAGCCTCAAAAACATCATCGCCGCCGACTGCCGCAATTTTTAGTCCACTTATGCCAAGGGCTTTAGCAATTTCCTTAATTTTTTTGGCCCCGGCTACCGGATTAGCCGCCCCCATATTGGTGATAATTTTAATTTTGTTTTCATGACAAATTTTTAAAACCGCGTTAAACCGATCAGCAAGCAATGCGTCATAACCTGCCGTAGGATCATTCAGTTTGGCTTGCTGGGCAATCGCAATTGTCCGCTCGGCCAAGCACTCAAACACCAAATAATTAATATTACCTTTTTCCGCCAATTCAACTGCAGGCTCAATTCTGTCACCTGAGTAACCGGCCCCTGAACCAATTAGTATTTTTTTCATTGTTGACACCTCTTTTTTTTACTAAAACGGAAATACGCCTACTATTGCACATGTAATAGTCATAACAATTGTCGCCAGCCATAAAAATGGAATACAAAATTTCTGATGTTCACCAAGTTCCACACCCGTTAGCCCAACAATTAAAAAGGTAGCTGGAGTTAATGGACTAACCGGAAAGCCAACCGTCATTTGCCCCATTAACGCGGCTTGTCCAACCGTTAACGGTTCGATACCAAACATCTTCACAATTTCTCCCGCTACAGGCAATACACCGAAATAAAACGAATCCGGATCAAACAACAGACTCAACGGCATAGAGATAATTCCGATAGCGAACGGGATATGCTGCGCCATTCCTGCAGTAATACAAGATGATGCCGCTTTTGCCATCGCTGAAATCATCTGCGTGCCAGTCATGATCCCAACAAATGCCCCAGCCGCCAATAAAATACTCGCCATCATTAATGCCGCTTTCGCATGAGCATTGACCCGCGCTGTTTGATCGGCTATTTTGGGGTAATTAATGAGTAGGGCAATGACTGCACCAATCATAAACATCGGTGCCGGATCAATAACACCGGAAATCATTGTCCCCATAACCACTACCGCTAAGATAAGATTAATCCAGAACATTTTTGGACGCCGCAGAACCTTTTCCTCTTCTTTAAGTTCACGGGTAAGCACAACATCCGTCGTGGTTCCATTGTCAATACCAAGGCGGCGTGCTTCTCTTTTCCCCAGAAGATAGGCTAACGAGAATACATAAATAAAACCGACAATTTGAGGAATGACCAGTGGCGTAAACACATCAGTTACAGGGACTTTTAACGCCGCCGCCGCCCGTAATGTCGGACCGGTCCAGGGCAAATAATTAACACCGGCCGCTAACGACACCATTAAACAGAGCAACCGTTTATCCATTCCCAGACGTTCGTAAATCGGCAGCATAGCTGGAATTGTAATCAGAAAACACACTGCACCAGAACCGTCTAGATGAATCATCAGCGCCAAAAGCGCTGTACCCATTAATATTCGTGGTGGACTTGCCCCCACTAATTTCAGAATACGATCGATTATCGGATCAAATAACCCGGCATCGCTCAATACACCAAAAAATACGATGGCAAAAATAAACATTGCCGCCATTGGTGAAATGTTTTTAATTCCGCTAAGCACAAATTTACTCAACGTTGTAAAATCGAATCCGCCAATAAGCGCCGCGATAATTGGAATCGCGATAAGTGCTACGAGTGGCGACAGCTTTTTGGATATTATGGTTGCCAAGAGCACTAAAATCGTAACAATACCTAGAATTGCAAGCACTGACATTACCTCCTTAATACAATATACTTTATCGTTTGACGACTATTTTTATTATTCGCAATTATCATGCCATAAGTAATTTCCTTTGATTTTGCCTGATTTATAAGACTTTACACTATTTTTATAGCAGATATTTTTCTAGTTTATTAGAAAAAATATCTGCTATAATTCCTTTGTTTCCTTCATCGCCCTATTCCAATATGTAAAAATCATGTTTTTCTAGAATATTAGAAAGGATTTGTTTGATTTCTACAGTTTTAGAATTAATAAAATGGCTATATATACTAAATTACGTTTTTGCCAATAAATTACGATGTAAATAATAAAGGGGCAACAAAAGATCATCAAAATTTATCGAAAGTATCGTAAGTTTCCTTAGCCTCAGGTATCTTTCGCCATATAGCCCAAGCCTCATTTTAACAAAATTACTTTGGAAGTGGCTTTTAACTTATTTAGTAATATCTATTATCGGCTTTACCTATTTAAATGTACAATATATTGACAATTTTGCGTTAGTATAGTAAACTACCTAACGATAGGTAGTTTACTGGGAGGTGAAAATTTTGACTGCACAAAAAATTCAGCAGGTAGCGTTGAAATTGTTTGCGGAAAAAGGTTATGACGCTACCGCCTTGTCTGAAATTGCCACCAAAACCGGGATTAAAAAGCCTTCTATTTATGCACATTTTCCTGGTAAAATGGAATTGTTCTTGGCAATTGTTAAAAATATTAGTCACGACTATCAAGCCTGCTGGACAGACGCATTAGAGCAATCAGTAAATCTGCCGGCGGATAAACAATTGGAGCTTATCTTTTTCGCAGTTGGCAACCACTATATTAACAGCCGCGACAAATTATCTTTTTTAGTCCGACTGTGGTTATTTCCCCCGGCCGACTGCGCCACCGAGGCACTTGATTCGCTTCACCGTCACAACGAAGTAATTCTCAATAAAGTCACAGTAATATTCCAGCAAGGTATTAAGGATAAAATATTCGCCCCACAATCGCCTAGTGATATGGCCCAGGCTTATTTTTGTATGTTGGACGGGTATTTGGCTCGGGTTATCAGGTACCCCAACTTTGATTATAAGCGGGCTATTTCCCTAATTTGGCAGTCGTTTATGTTTAACCCGCCAATCTGCAATAATAACTAATTTAAAATTGGAGGATGGTATTATGAATAATGGATTCTATACTTCAGGCATAAAGCGCTGGCTGGCTTTTAGCTTAGCTATCACGCTACTGGCCTCGCTGTTAAGCGGCTGCAGCACACAATCGACGGCTCAAGAGGTTTGGGGGCGCGCTGAAGCTAAAGAGGTTGATGTTAATTCGAAAATTCCCGGCCGAGTCATTCAGCTCTTGGTCAAAGAAGGCGACCAGGTAGAAAAAGGCCAGGTAATTGCCCGCATTGATAATCGCGATATTAACGCTCAGGCCAACCAAGCCCGCGCCGTCATCAAAGCCCTTGAAGCGCAAACAGTTCAAGCGTCAACCGGGACATCATTACAGGATCAGACGGCGGTAGCTACACTCGACGCCGCTAAGGCCCAGTTAGACAAGGCTGGCGCTGATTTAACCCTGGCCGAAGCCGATTATAAACGTTTTAGCAAGCTTGTGACCTCTGGTTCAATATCCCGCCAGTTATTTGACAACTATCAAGCACGATATCAAGCCGCTCAATCTGGTTATGCCCAGGCTGAGTCGGCCGTAGCCCGGGCGCAGGCCGGCCTGCTCCAAACAGATATGAGCCGTAACACTGAAACAGCAGCCCAAGGCAAACTTGAGCAATCTCAAGCCGCTTTAGCACAAGTAGAAGTAGCGCTGGATGAAACCGAGATTAAAGCACCCTTTGCCGGTATTGTTACCGCTAAGTATGTCGAAGAAGGCGCGATGGTATCCTCAGGCATGCCGCTAATAGCTATTCAAGATCCCGCCGACAATTGGGTTAACCTCAAAGTAAAAGAGACGGAGTTGAATAAATACCAACTAAACCAGACGGTTAATCTCGCCGGCCGGGACAGCAACCTCACTGTACAAGGTACTATTGTGGATATTAGTAAAAAAGCTGAATTTGCTACTTATCGGTCAACCAACGAGCGAGGCGATAACGATATTATTACGTTCAATGTTAAAATTCAGGTTAATTCCGATAAGCTTCGTCCCGGCATGCGCTTTAAAATCTTAGACGGTGGCAACTGATATGTTTAATCTACTTGCCCATGAATTCAGAGCACTCTTTAAGAACAAAGGCGCACCGCTCTTAATTTTGTTTGGCATTCCTATTTTATACACCGTTCTTTTTGGTTTTCTTTATAGTGCTAATTCGGTAAAAAATATTCCCCTGGTTATTTTTGATCAAGATCAAACGTCAACGAGCCGTTCTTTGGTGCAGGCTTTTGCCGATTCGGAACGATATCATATTGTTGCCCAGGTAAATTCTGAACCAGACTTGAAAGAAACAATGAATAAAAATAATGCCATGGCCGCTCTGGTAATCCCGCAAAATTTTTCTCGGGATATTAAGCTTAGCCACGCCACTACGGTCATGATGGAATCTAATGCTACTAATTTAATGTTTGCCAATAACGTGCTGTCTACCAGTCAGGAAATAGTCCAGACCTATGCCGCCGCAGTTGGTCAAAAACTAGTGGAGGGTATCAATCAGCCCCCTACCCAGGCCCTTAAAACGGTAGCTCCGGTACGGATGAGCGTAAGAGTAATTAATAATCCTACCGCTTCTTACAGCAATTTTGTCCTTTCCGGTTTAACGGTAAACGGCATCCAACTGGCTATTTTTATGGTTTCTTGCACATTGCTGACGAAGGAGTATGCTAGTCTGGCCCGCCGCCGTGAACTATCTTCACTAACCGTTATCATCAGCAAATTAGTGCCATGCTGGCTGATGTCAATTTTATCCTATTTGGTTTGTATCGGTATTTTAGTCAGCTTGTTTGGCACACCGCTTCGCGGCAGTGTCCTCCAGCTGTTATTAATCGGCAGTGCTTTTAATTTTGCCGTTGCCAGTCTAGGTCTGTTTATTTCAGCGGCCGCCCCTAACGTACTGTCAGCCATGCAAAACTCGGCTATCTATATTATGTCATCATTTCTGTGCAGCGGTTACAGTTGGCCGCAGTTTGCCATGAACAGCTTTGGTAAAGCTTATGCCGCTATCTTGCCCATCACCTATGCGGCAATGACGATACGTGACATTCTTCTGGCGGCTTACGCCCCCGGTCTTCTTAATAACACCTTAATTCTGATTGCTTTCGGCGGCGTATTTTGTGTTTTGTCCATCGCAGTTTTCTCCTTACGCCGGAGAAGGTTTGTTTCAGAGGCCCAGGAGGAATTAGCATGAACTGGTTACAGATGGTAAAACGTGAATTACATCAAATGTTGCGTAAGGATTTTCGCCGAACAAACTTTATCTTCGGCGCCTCACTGGCTTATTTAATTATTTTCGGTCTGTTGTATGGCCCCCATATCGTCAAGAATGTCCCCATCGTTATTTATGATGAAGATCAAACTAAACTTAGCCGGACACTGGTGCAAGCTTTTGCGGATTCGGAACGATTTGAAATCGTTGGCCAACCGTCCAGCACCGAGGAGATGGAACATTACCTGCATGAGCAAACTGCCTATGCCGCTATTGATATTCCCCCGGATTTTTCCCGCAATATAACTGGGGATAAATCTTCTCAGGTTTTAGTTATTGCCAGCGGTATAAACTTGGTTATTACAAATACGATCACAACTACCGCCCAGGAAATTCTCGGCGCGTTTAACCAGCAGGTAAGCGCTAAACTGGTCGAAGCCGTCGGCCTGCCAGAAACTTTGGCCGCTCATAAGACCGCTCCGATTGATTTTTCCCTCCGGGTACTAAACAATCCTACCCTAAGTTATCTAAACTTTTTTGTTATTGGCTTAGCCATGGCGGCCTTTCAGCAGGGCATATTCCTGGCAGTGGGAGCCAGTATTATCAGTGAATACCAAAATATTCGTGAGTTAGCTTCCGCCCATTCAATTAAGGTGATGACGGCCAAGTTGCTGCCGTATTTTGTCTTTGCTACTATATCCTTTTTCGTAACGCTGCTGGTCGCAATTGAACTGTTTGATATTCCTTGCCGCGGCGATATCAGCAATCTATTTTTCTTATCAATCGCCTTTGTTTTAACGGCGATTGGCTTTAGCAGCGTGGTCGCCTCGTTTTGCGACAGTGAAATAACCTATACCAAGTTGTCCTTGACCTATTCTATTCCGGCGTTTACGCTATCCGGTTATATCTGGCCGTTGGCTTCGATGGACCCCTTTAGCCAAACAATCGCTTATGTCTTTCCGTTATTTTATTTGTCCGACGCGCTCCGCGATATCTTGCTGACCGGACAATCGCCGCTGCTATACCGCAACATTATGGTATTAGTGGTGCTTGGGGTTGCTTTAATCAGTCTAGCCACTTGGATCTATGCCAAAAGACGTCATAAGCTTACCAACAATCAAGCGGCGACCATAACTGGTTAATAAGCTGCCAAGGCTCCGTACACACTTTAGCCGTCCCGGCTTAGGAGGTTTTTCTATAATGAACCGTTATCATAAATACTGCGCCAGACTGACGCTAGCTGCGGCCCTCATATTGACCGCCTTGCCTCAAGCCTACGCAGAGCCAAATCCTACAACGTTGACTCTCGCCGACAGCATCGCCCTGGCCATCGAAAATAATCCGGCCATGACCCTGGCTAAATCGACTCAGGAAAAGGCCACCTGGACTATCAACCAGGCCAAAGCCTATAACGGGGTTACGCTTGGCTACGATTATACGCTGGCCCGCACCGATACACCGGCTTCTTGGTACAATAATACTACTAGCCAGTATCCCATCTCTATCAACCCCTATAACACCTCTAGCCTTATTGATTATCCCGCCTGGGATGACGTCTACAACGCCTACCAGCACCAGTTAAAGCTGACCCTGCCGGTCTATACCGGCGGCAAAATTGAGAATAGCATTAGTATGGCCAAGCATGGGGCTGCCGCTGCCACACTGGGCACAACCTCGACTAAGCAGCAGTTGACCCTGGAAGTTACTACCTCATATTTTACAGTGCTCCAAACGCGCAATCTAACCAGGGTCGCGCAACAGGCAGTTGATGATCTTAGCGCCCATCTTGTCAACGTCCAAAATCATTATGATGCCGGTACAGTGTCACTGTCGGACGTGCTGCAAACCCAAGTCCGGCTGGCCAACGCCCGCAATAATCTCATCAAAGCTCAGAACGGCTTTCAGCTGGCTCGCTACAAGCTGAATAAAGTAATCGGAGTCTCGCTGCACAACGAGGCGGCCTTAGCGGATGACTTCGGCTATCAGCCGTTTACCCTGACTGTTGACGACAGTATCGCGGCCGCACTAAAAAATCGTCCAGAAGTAAGCCAGCTTAATCTTAAAGTGGCTATGGCTAACGATAAAGTAAAAATTGCCGGCAGCGGTAAACTGCCGACAGTAGCTTTAGTAGGCACCGAAACCTGGGCTGACACCAACCCGTCTACCAGCAAGGGTAAAAATAGCTGGCTGGTTGGCATGAACGTTCAATTCAATGTATTTGATAATGGCTTAACCAAAGCCGAAATCAAACAGGCTGAGCACGAAGTCACCGAAACTCAGGCTCAGGCTAACTTATTGGCTGATAAAATATCGCTGGAGGTCTGCCAAGCCTACCTCAGTGTCAAAGAAGCAGCTGAACGAATTACCAACAACCAAGTAGCTGTCCACCAGTCCGAGACTGACTACTCACTGGCTCAAGAACGCTATGAAGCCGGAGTCGGCACCAACTTGGATGTCATGGACGCTGAACTGGCGATGATTCAAGCGAAAACCAATTATATTCAAGCACTTTACGACTACAACACCAGTCGCGCGCAGTTGGATAAAGCAATGGGCACAATACAATAATATACGCCTTAAATCAAGCTCCAGCCTTATTAAGCTGAAATCGGCTGCCTCCACTTACTAGGAGGTAGCCGATTTCAGCTTATACACACAATTTATCTACCGGAAACTTTAGTCTTCCAACGGTCATGCAACCAAAACCATTCATGAGGATACTGCCGAATATGATTTTCGATAATTGTCGTAAGCTGCTGCGTAACGCTAGAAATATCTTCATCTTTTTTGTCAGTCTTCGTAACCCATATTACCGGCTGAACTAAAACAGCATGCTGTCCCACTCCCGTTTCAGTGATAAACATCGGTACAATCGGCGCATTTTTCATTCTGGCCAGTACCGCCGCTCCAGGAGCGGCAGTCGCCAAACGTCCAAAAAATTCGACCACAACTCCTTTTTCCTTGGCATCTTGATCCATCAGTAGGCCAAGCATTCCACCTTTGTCCATCAACCGCATCATCTCGCGGACATCAGTTTTATATGCCAGTTGCATACCTGACAACAATCGATACTCATTAATAAACTTATCCATTGCTGCGTTTGTCTGTTTTTGTGGTATGCCCACAAAAGGGTAGCCATTTATCGCTAACGCCTGGCCCATTATCTCCCAATTACCGCTGTGAGCTCCAATTAGGATAACGCCCCGGCCATATGATAATGCTTCATCAAGATACTGACCGCCGTGAATAGTAACATATTGTTTAATATTATTTTTGTTTAGCTGAGGAAAGGACAACACTTCCATAAACATTCGCCCGAAACGGGTTGCACTTTGTTTAATTAGCTCAAGTGCCGCACTCCGTTCTAGCCCCAAACTGATCATTGCATTGTTTACGGCCATTTCCTTGCGCCGTTTAGGAACAAACGGCCAACATAGCTCACCCAACCATGTCCCCAGTTTACTGCGAATTCCCACTGGCAATAAGCAAACTACCTGACTAAGAAATTTTACAAAATAATAGGCCATACTTACTCCTAGATAGTATATTTTACTTTTATATTACCGTTCTGCCAGTTCGTCCATACCTGGATACTTTTAACTCGTACTGTATTTGATCATAGGAATATCTATGTGATTTTTGTCATGTTCGGCTTTTTTCGTCAATCCTGGCTTTAAAGCTATGCATGCCAAATAAAGGGAATAAAGCACTGCTCCCAGGCTTTACTCCCTTTCCGTTTGTCCATGATTGATTTGGGTTGATTATCTTACGTTTATTTCCCCCTGATATACTAAGCCTCTAGCTGAATCTACAGTTACTATTGTCGCGTCCGTCAATACCTTAGTCGCTGCTTCAGCCCCAACAATAACCGGTATACCATAACTAATACCGATAATTGCCGCATGAGAGGTTAAACCGCCCTCTTCCGCCACAATAGCTGACGCTTTGGCGGCATAGCTGGCAGTTTCGTTATCAACACCACTAACTACCAAGATATCACCCGGCTGGAATTTTGCCGCTAATTCTTTGCCACTCGAGGCTAGGCACACTTTACCGGTTATAGCTTTCTGGCCCACGCCTACGCCGCGCAAAATTATATTGCCAACTGTATGTACTCGAATCATGTTGGTTGTTCCTGAAATGCCAGCAGGCAATCCAGCGGTGATGACCACTAAGTCCCCTTCTTTAATGTACTTGTTGGTCAACGCTGTAGCCACTGATTCTGTTACCATTTTGTCACTATCCGCCGAGTTGTTACCAATTAGCGGGTTCACGCCCCATATCAATGTCATCCGGCGCAAAGCTTCTTCCACTGGGGTGACTGCAACAATTGACGCTTTCGGACGATATTTGGATACCATTCTGGCCGTGTAACCCGAATGAGTAGCAGTTATAATAGCTGCCACGCCGAGTTCGTGGGAAATCTGTACGGTGGCATGACTGATAGCGTTAGTGGTTGTGCCAAGCTGGTCAATCCCTTTACTCACTAAAATATGACCGTAATTCAGTGCTTCTTCCGTATGTATCGCTATTCTAGCCATAGTTTCAACCGCTTCGACCGGATATTGCCCCGAAGCCGTCTCGCCACTCAACATGATTGCATCGGTTCCGTCTAGTATAGCATTTGCCACATCGCTGGCTTCAGCTCTAGTTGGACGGGGATTGGTGGTCATCGACTCAAGCATCTGAGTTGCGGTTATAACTGGTTTGCCGGCCTTGTTACATTTTTCAATAAGACGTTTTTGGATTAGTGGTACTTCTTCTGCCGGGATTTCTACCCCAAGGTCACCTCTGGCTACCATAATACCGTCAGCTACATTAATGATTTCATCAATGTTTTTTACCCCTTCGGCATTTTCAATTTTAGCGATGATATCCATAAACGCCCCCACCGATTCAAGGACGCGTCTAATGGCCAGGATATCTTCGGCCCGCTGCACAAAAGAAGCCGCAATAAAATCCATATTTTTTTTAACGCCAAACAAGATATCCGCTTCATCACTTTCAGATAAGAACGGCATTTTGATTCCTACACCAGGAACAGCCACCCGCTTTAAATCACTAATTTTACCCGTGTTCTGAACAGTAGTGAATATTTCATCGCCTTCTACTTTATCTACTTTCAGGCTGATCAGACCGTCAGACAGCAAAATCATATTGCCTGAACTAACTTCTTGGGGTAGGTTTGGATAGCTGACTGACGCTTTTGTCTCATCGCCACTTACTTCTTTACTTGTCAAAATAAAGCTTTTTCCAGCCGTAAGAGTTACCTTACCTGCCGTAAAATGGCCCAGACGCATTTCCGGCCCTTTTGTATCTAATAGTAAGCCTACGGTCTTGTTACTTTTAGCGGCGACTTCTTTCACCAGATCAATTCTGTTGCCCTGTTCTTCGTGCGAACCGTGGGAAAAGTTAAAGCGAACTACATTCATCCCGGCAGTCATCATTTTTTCTAAGACGCCAGCTTTATCCGTACTTGGACCAGCAGTACATACAATTTTCGTTTTCTTCATGATATCATCACCCTCAAATCCAATCTATTTGCTTGTATTATTAAGTCTTAGTTCTAATTGCTGGCGTTCTTTCTCAAAACCGGGCTTGCCAAGCAGTGCAAACATATTCTTTTTATAAGCTTCAACTCCCGGCTGATCAAAGGGATTTACCCCTAATAGATACCCGCTGATTGCGCAAGCTTTTTCAAAGAAATACACTAACTGACCAAACTGATAGGCCGCTAGCTTTGGCACCCGAACAATGAGGTTGGGAACGCCACCATCCGTATGGGCTAATACTGTTCCCTCCATCGCCCGCTGATTAATGAACTGGAGACTTCTCCCGGCTAAAAAATTCAATCCATCGAGATCCTTTGTTTCTTCATCAACAAGTTTTTCCGGACCATGCTCATCCACCCATAGTACAGTTTCAAACAGGGTACGGTTTCCATCCTGAATATACTGTCCCATTGAATGGAGATCAGTAGTAAACCCAACTGCCGCCGGAAATATTCCTTTGTGTTCTTTGCCTTCACTTTCGCCGTAGAGTTGTTTCCACCATTCGGCGAAATATTGGAGTGATGGCTCATAGCTTACCAATAGCTCTATTGTTTTGCCACTGTTATACAATAGATTACGTACAGCAGCATATTGATAACAAGCGTTGTCTTGCAATTTTTCAACACTATAGCGCTGATGGGCAGTTTTCGCCCCGTCAATAATTTTGTCAATATCTATTCCGGCAACAGCAATAGGCAATAATCCTACCGCCGTTAATACCGAGAACCGACCGCCAACATCATCAGGAATAACAAAAGTTTCGTAGCCTTCTTCATCAGCCATTTGCTTTAATGCGCCACGTTTACAATCAGTGGTTGCAAAGATTCTTTCTTTAGCCCCAGCTTTACCGTATTTCTTTTCCAGGTATTCGCGCATAAACCTAAAAGCTACGGCGGGCTCCGTGGTGGTACCTGATTTAGATATTACAATTACCGAAATATCTTTTCCGTCTAACCTTTCCCACAGGTTGGCTAAATAGGCTGAACTAAGCTGATGTCCCAAAAAATATATTTCCGGAGTCTTACGTTTTTCTGCCGGCAGTTGATTATAAAAGGTATGCGTCAGCATTTCCAGAGCAGCTTTAGCCCCAAGATATGAGCCACCAATACCGATAACAATAACTATTTCCGACTGAGCGGTAATTTTAGCAGCCGCTTTTTTTATTCTGGCATATTCGTTTTTGTCAAAGTTGACCGGCCAATCCAGCCACCCTAGAAACTCATTTCCCGCTCCGCTTTTATTATGTAATGCTCGATGTGCCAGCGAAACCTTAGCTTGCATACCAAAAATCGCATCTTCCTGAATAAACGGCAGTGTATAGGAATAATCCAACGTTATTTCCTTATTCACACGTTTTACCTCCACAAATTAGATTTTTGCATGACTACTAAACAATCAAATTTTATTTATAAATCATTAAATAGATAAACTACGCGCCAATTCATAGAGCGGTAGTGATAATTGATGGGTTTTATTTAAGGCTTCTTCCAAGTCTACGGCCACCATCTGGTTATTTTGAATGCCAACCATCTTACCACCTACTCCACTCAACAAAAGGTCGACAGCTTTAGCTCCCATTTGGCTGCCTAGCACCCGGTCATACGCTGACGGCGAACCACCGCGTTGAATGTGGCCTAGTACGGTTACTCTAGTTTCAAAACCGGTCCGTTCCTGAATTATTTCCCCAATTTTATGTCCAGGAGCCACACCTTCAGCTACAATAATTATGCTATACTTCTTACCACGTTTTTGACTTGCCAACAATCGACTGACGATATCGTCCATATCCATTTTGGTCTCAGGAATAAGTATTGATTCCGCCCCGCCAGCTACGCCTGACCATAAGGCAATATCTCCGGCATGACGCCCCATTACTTCAACAACATAAGTACGGTCATGGGAGGTAGCTGTATCGCGTATTTTGTCAATAGCATCAATCGCCGTGTTAACCGCCGTATCAAAGCCTAACGTCATATCCGTGCAAGCAATATCATTATCAATCGTTCCGGGAATACCGACGGTAGGAAAACCCTGCTTGGTTAATTTTAAGGCGCCATTGAAGGAACCATCCCCACCGATGACTACCAAACCGTCAATTCCTTGCTCTTTCATATTGGCCATCGCTAATTGTTGTCCAGACACTTCTTTAAAAGCTTCGCACCTTGCAGTTTGAAGCATTGTTCCGCCGCGCTGAATAATATCGCCTACGCTACCAATGCCCAAAGCTACATAGTCACCATCCATCAACCCCTGATAACCACGTCTTACCCCTATGACTTCCAGTTTATTAAATATTGCTCTTCGTACTACCGCCCGAATGGCGGCATTCATGCCGGGAGCATCACCACCACTTGTCAACACCGCAATTTTATTCATAGCTCTCCCACCTTTTATCTAACTCTGTCTACCGTAATTCAGAAATAAATGGAACCGCCTGTTCAACATACTCCTTTATTTTTTCCGCATCATCCATATTGTGCACCATCTGAGCAATACACGCGGCATCAGCTTGGGATAGATGACGAATCAACGCTCTGGCCGCCAAAACCGAGCTGGCGCTCATGCTAAATTCATCGAGCCCCATCCCCAGTAAAATCGGAATAGCCGTCAAATCGCCAGCCATCTCACCGCACATTCCAACCCATTTATGCTCGTTATGGGCTGCAGTAATAACATTTTGAATTAAGCTTAATACGGATGGGTTTAACGGCTGATATAGGTAGGAAATCTTTTCATTCATCCGGTCAACCGCCAACGTATATTGCACCAAATCATTGGTTCCAATACTAAAGAAGTCGACTTCTTTGGCAAATTTCGAAGCCAATGCGGCTACTGCCGGAATTTCCACCATAATCCCTACTTCCATGTAAGAATTAAAGTTGATATTTTCTGTAGCAAGTTCTTGTTTAACTTCGCTTAAAATGGCATTGGCCGCCCGCAATTCCTGGAGTGTGGCAATCATCGGATACATCATCTTGACGTTTCCATAGACACTAGCCCGCAATATAGCACGAAGCTGGGTTTTGAAGATTTCGGGCTGATCTAGGCACAGACGGATAGCTCGGTATCCCAAAAAAGGATTCATCTCGTTTGGCATTTCTAAATATGGTAATTCTTTATCACCGCCAATGTCCAGCGTCCGAATGACCACCGGGTGATTTTGTCCGAATAGCTCAGCGACTTCTTTATAGGCCTTAAACTGTTCTTCTTCTGAGGGTAGCTCATTTCGTCCCATATATAAAAACTCTGTACGATATAATCCGACACCTTCCGCCCCATTGGCTATAGCTCCCTTTGCATCTTCTGGATTACCAATATTAGCGACAAGTTCTACCTGAACCGAATCCCGGGTAATCGACTTTTCGTGCAATAGTTTTTCAAATTCCCGTTTTTTAGTCATCGCTGCTTCCTGTTTTCGCCGATATGCTTGGATGACAGACTCCGGTGGATTAACCATTACTTTACCATCGGTCCCATCTACAATAATAAAATCGCCAGCCTTAACTTTATCTACGATATCTTTTAGGCCGACAACGGCAGGAATGCCCATCGACCTGGCCATGATAGCCGAGTGCGAGGTTCTCCCGCCGATATTAGTAACGAAACCCGCCACTTTTCCCCGGTCAATTTGAGCGGTATCCGATGGAGACAAGTCATGCGCGCACAGGATAACATTGTCGTCCACATCAGCCAATGATATGGTTTTTATCCCCAATAACTGCCGTAGCAGCCTACCTGATACATCCTTTAAATCTGCAGCCCGTTCCCGAAGATATTCGTTATCCATCCCTTCAAAAATTACTACATATTCTTTAGTAACTTCTTCAACCGCCGCTTCAGCATTAATCATATCTTGCCTTACCTTTTGACTGATAGCTCCAATATATTCAGGATCTTCCAATATCATAATATGGGCCGAAAAAATGGCGGCAGCATCCTCACCAAGTTTTTGTCCGGCAGTTTTCCGTACCGCTTCAAGCTCAAAAATTGCGCGACTAACGGACTCCTCAAATCTGGCTACTTCATCTTCAATACCCCCTTGGGAAAGGGCTGTTCTAATCACCTCGACTTTCGGTTCTTGCAATAAAAAAGCGTAACCCAAACCATATCCGGAGGCAGCAGCAATACCCTTAATTTCCACTCCACGTTCCTCCTTACTAATCTTTGAGATTTACTAGAAGTTCGACAATGGCCGCCAAAGCTTCCGCAGCCTGATCTCCTTCGGTTATCACGGTAACTTCGTCATTCTGTTTAACGCCAAGAGCCATAACATTCATAATACTTTTAGCATTACCTTTTTTCCCTTGTTTTACCAAACTAACCTGGCAAGGAAAGCTACTCGCCTTCTGGACCAGCATTGCTGCCGGACGAGCGTGTAATCCTGTAGGATTAGTGATAGTAATTATTTTTTCCATAAATTTAATCATATCCTTCAATACATATTTTTCACAAATTATATTTAAACAACCGTACAAACCAAAGTTTGTCCGGCGACAACAACTGTATTATTTACCGTGAGCATTCGCCCTTGCAGGTTAGTAAAAATAACAGGTGTAATAATTGACTTTGCTTGTTGGCTAATATAGCTAAAATCAGCCTGCAGAACCGGAGCGCCACACTCTACTGTATCGCCCTCTTTTACAAGTATTTTGAATCCTTTTCCCATCAGCCTTACGGTATCTATACCAACATGAATAAGCACCTCAAGGCCACATACCCCCTCAACTACGAGCGCATGTTTAGTATGAAAAATTTGCGTCACCGCGCCTTTAAACGGCGACCGTACAACCTCATCAGTAGGGCTAATAGCAAAGCCGTCCCCCATCAGCTTAGCCGCAAAAACCTCATCCGGCACTTCTTCGAGAGTTAACACCCCTCCCGATAACGGAGCATAAATCAAATTTTCTACTGGATTAGCCAATTTAGTTACTACTTTAGGCGCTTTATTTAGTTGATGCTTAGTTAACCTTTCCTCAAGAATTTGTTGAATTTTTTCTTTCAATAAGCCCGACTTCAGTCCAAAAATCGCTTGAAAACAATAATCTGCTTCTATAACTCCGGCAGCTCCCAACTGTTTTAAAAGCGCCTTGTCAACCAAGCTGATATTGTTCACCGCAACACGGAGCCTCGTGATACAGGCTTCGAGCGTCTTTATGTTTTCGTGTCCGCCAAATGCCCGAATAATCTTACGGGCAATACTATCTTCTACTTTTGGTTGTCTCAACACGCTACTCTGTTTATTCATCGCAAATTCTCCTTGAAAACTAACCTAAACACAAAAAAGCACGAGTAATATTCTCAAGGTATTTTACCCCTTAAGAAATTCACTCATGCCTGATCGAATCAGTAACACGTTAAATAATGTATTTAGCTGTTGGACTTTTCTAATATTCGCTGAAGATGCATCGCTATATACCCCGCCTCAGCTTCTGGGATATCGGCCTGTAATTCATTTTGTAGAATTTTCACTAACTTCCAGGCGACATTATAACATAAAGGGTATTCTCTTTGCAAGACCCGGCTTAACCGGCTTTCCCGTTCAAACGGAAGTCTGCTTTCTGCCTGTTCAATGAGAAACCGAATATGTGTCAGTAGCCTAACATAATCCAGGCTAGTTCTGTCAATTTCCAAGGCCAATTCTATTTCAATCACCCTAATTAATTTAGTAATTAGCTCAGTAAATATATTTATCTGACTAAGACTGCGATTAATGCGACCACTATGAAGATGCAAGGCCAAAAAGGCGATTTCGTCATCTGGTATAGAAATATTCAACTGTTCCTGGATAATATTTACCCCTTCTTGCGCTAACGCATATTCCTGGGGATAGAGAATACGAACATCATAAAGAAACGGATTATGGATATTGATCCCCTGTTGCAACCGCTTAATGACAAACGCTAAGTGATCAATGAGTACCAACAAAAAGTGACTTGGCAAAGCCCCCTCCAGTCTTTTCTCGACATAACGCACATACTCCGCCACAACCCGCATAACACTTTCATCATTTTCCGAAAAAAGCCGCAACATTTGCTCATACTGACTATCAGAATTAAGCACAAAAACCTTTTCAATCGCCTCATCATTGCTAATAATATCGCCCTTAGCCCGCTGAAAACCAATCCCCTTTCCACTCAGAATAACTTCCTTATTACTTTTATCCAGAGCAGCAACCGCGTTATTATTCAAAACTTTTTTGATAATATAATTTCCGTTATCCACCCAACATTCACCCTTTTAATAGCTCAATAATCCCGGTAGGAAGTTGGCCTTATTACTTCTTAATCGGTTTTGCATAACCGCTACTTCAATTATATTAGCTATATTCCGACCTGGCCTTACTGGAATTGTGATCTCCGGCACTCTTATTCCTAAAATTTCCCGTGTCGGCGGCGGATCAATTCCCAGACGATCATACATTTTGCCATTTTGCCACTCTTCTAAATGCACGATTATCTGGATATCTTTTTCATCCCGTACTGCACCGGTACCAAACAACTGCGTTACATCCATAATACCTAGACCCCGTACCTCCAAAAGATGCCGGATATTACTCGGTGCAGTGCCCCTGATGCTTTCTTCGTCAATGCGACGCACCTCAACAGCGTCATCTGCCACTAAAAGATGCCCCGCTTTAATCAGTTCCAACGCCGTTTCGCTTTTGCCAATGCCACTATCACCGGTTATCATCACCCCCATGCCGTATATATCGACAAGTACGGCATGAATCATAGTGCAGGGTGCCAGCTTGTTGGTAAGATACCTAATCAATAAATAAAAGAGTTGGGTAGTGGAGCGCTTTGACGACAGCAACGGAATATCGCGCTGATTCGCAAGATCAATCACTTCCGCCGGAACCTCCAAACCGCGTGTAACAATTGCACACGGCACTTCGTCCACCAACACCTGTTCCAATTTATTTTTTAAACCACAAGCACTAAGCTCTCGTAATAAACCAAGCTCAGTCTGGCCATAAATCTGAATACGCTGAGGCGTTAAATAAGTCAAATACCCCATAAGCTCAGCGCTTGGCCGTTTCAAACTATAGTCGGTTATTTCTTTATGTAAGCCGTTTTTTCCCGCACGAACTTCAAGATTAAATTCATCAACAAGTTGACTTACATCCAGCATAAGCTAAATCAATCCTTCTGTGGTAAGTTATATTTTAAATAATTCGCTATACTGCGAAAAAAATCCCCTCTACAAAACCAGATTATTCAAAAATAAAATGTAACTGCTAAAAACATTGCCCGGCTAGATAACCTTTCAGCCGGGCAGTTGTCAACTCAATATTATTATTATCGTTTTAGTAGTATTTAGCAATAATATTTCTCATCCGTTTAGCAAAAACCACTATATCCTAAAAGCTTCCACCGCAACATGTAGTTCTTCGGCAGTCAGCGCTAATGCATTGCTGGCTGCGGCAATTTCTTCCGTTGCCGCAGATTGCTCTTCCGTTGCGGCTGAAACGCTTTGAGCTTCGACAGCATTTTGTTTGCTTACATCATCGATCTGGTGGATTGTGGCCACTAGACTTTGACTGGCATCTGAAATATGCGCAACGTAATCCGTAATCGCTTTAATTTCACGCGATAAGTTCTCTACAGCCTCCGCAATTGTCCTAAAAGTATCACCGGCAAATTGTACTCCGATAATACCGGTTTTAACCCCTTCATGACTTGTTTCTGCAGCCTGAATAGCCTGATTCATATCAGTTTGGTTCTTTTGAATAAGACCTGTGATTTTAAGAGCCGCCTGATTAGATTGCTCCGCAAGTTTACGCACTTCTTCAGCAACTACCGCAAACCCCCGACCTGCTTCCCCGGCCCGAGCGGCCTCAATAGCGGCATTAAGGGCTAAAAGATTAGTCTGACCTGCAATTGATGAAATCAAAGTAACAATTTCCCCAATCTCACGTGATCCAGCCGCCAATTGACTAATAGTGGTCTGAACAGCCTGTGCCCCCTCACCGATTGTCTGCATCTGCGTAATGGCCTCCGTAATCGTCTGGAGTCCATCTTCCGTAGATTGGGACGTATTTAAAGCTATATTGGCAATTTCTTTGCTTTTTCCCGCCATCTCGGCGATACTTTCCGACATTTTATCCGTAACACCCACTATGTTTGCTACCGCTTTTGTTTGAGTATCTAAGCCTATAGCAATATGGGTTGTCGAGCCAGCAACCTGATTAGACGCTTCCGCCCCCTGATGCGCACTAGCAGTAAGTTCTTGACTGGATGCCGCCAAGGTTTCCGCCTTAACTTGCACTTTGCCAACCAAAGTTCTTAGCTTGTCAGCCATTTCTTTAAAAGCATCCGACAGTTGACCAATCTCGTCCTGGGTATTAACTTCAGTATCGCGTTGTCTTAGATCCCCTGCCGCTAAAAGTTGCGCTTCATCACGTAAATGAACAATTGGCTTAACAAAACTGATACTTATAAACGTTACCACAAAAGCTCCAAGAATAATACAAAGAATAGCTACCACAATCATAATAAAGGTAAGCCTATGTACTTCGCTAACAACTTCCGTTTCAGGTGCCGTAACTATAACAATCCAGCGCTGATTCCCGGGAAGATTCATTGGGGTAAATACACTAACTAATGACACACCATCCGCAAAAGTATATTGCCCCTGCACCTGCTTCCCATTTTCACTGGCCGCCTTGAATAGGTTAATTGCCCGGTCATCAAGCTCGCCATCCCCAAGATTTAGCTCGGGTTTTAATTTTTTTTCAGTCAGATTAAATTTTCCAATAAGATTCTGGTTTTTCTCATGAGCAATGACCATCCCTGAATTATCTGCGATATAGGCATAGCCACTATCTTTAAACTTTACCGTTTTCACTATATCATTTAAATGTTTAAGCCCCACTGACCCAGTTACAACTCCTACAAATTTGCCATTATTAATAACTGGAACAGCAATAACTATCGAAAGCTGCCCTGTAGACTTCGCAACAAGCGGATCAGAAACCACCGTTTGCTGGGTCTTAATTACCCGTTGGAAATAATCTCGATCACTTACAGTAAGCGTTGTCCCATCATCACGAATTGCTACACCATCAGGAGTTACAAAATTAATAATATCAAACTGCGGATTTTTCTTTTTGGCTTCCGCCAAATTAGCTACAATTTGAAGTTTATTATTACCCTCACGAATATACGGGTTATCTGCCACCGTCGCCATATAGCCAACTAACCCACCTACTGAAGCCTCAACCCGATTCGCACAGTCAGTGCCAAGAGCCATGGCTGTTTCGTTAACACTTGTCATAAGTGCTTGCCTTGCGAAGTAGTAACTAAATCCCGCCAGCAACGCTAAGGATACCACCATAAGAGAAAGAGTCATCACCAATAGCCTAGTCCGAACACTTGACAAATTAATACTCCGAACAAATTTCAATTTTATGCCTCCAATATTGCAAAATATAAACTGTATCATCTATAAGTATAGAGTTAAAAAATTATACGTACAATTATCTTCTACCGATAATTCGCAGATAAAAAAATACGCAGGCCCTATCCTCAAAAGATAATAACCTGCGGTATGTTCTTCTATATTAAATTACCTGTTTATGCCATAGACCACGCGGTTAAACAAAATTCCCCATACCAGGCACCGCTTTTCCCCGTGACTCAAAATTATGTTTTAAAACTTGCCTGATATGCTCATGCACGACCTTGAGTTGCTGAAAGTACCACTACCATCCCTTTTTCCGACAGAAACAGTCATAATATTATGAATTTATTTCGCGATTAAACTATAAACTCCTTTTTCCACAATCATGTAAACTGCCATCAACCTTGATACTATGCATACCAACAGCAACTCACAAAAATGTTATCCACACTTATCCCCGCTTATTCACAGGTTTATCCACAGTTTTTACAGTAAATTGCTATAAAATCATTAATAGAGTTAGTACTCTACTGGATTAATTCCTAACTCTATTTTTTTACAAAGTTATTTATAATTGTTATTAATTTTACAATTTATTACTATTGCTAAATCAAAAAAAACACCAACCAAAATAATCGGTTGATGTAATCTTACATGGTTGCGGGAGCAGGATTTGAACCTACGACCTTCGGGTTATGAGCCCGACGAGCTGCCAGCTGCTCCATCCCGCGATATTTGGCTCCTCGAGTAGGACTCGAACCTACGACCGATCGGTTAACAGCCGATTGCTCTACCAACTGAGCTATCGAGGAACATTAACTGGCGGCTACCTATCCTCCCAGGCCGTTTCCAACCAAGTACTTTCGGCGTATACGGGCTTAACTACTGTGTTCGGTATGGGAACAGGTGGAACCCCGTAGCTATCGTCACCAGATTATTGAGGTATGCTCCCTCAAAACTGCACATCAGCTTTAGTGAAGTTACTTGCACATTTCATTGGATTAGAACTCAAATCGTTACCTTTTACTGTAGGTAACGCATCGCTTACGCTCTGCGTAAGCGACTCACACAAAATTTTTCGCGCTTTAGCGCTTAAATTTTGGTTCGCTGCTTAAGTCAAGCCCTCGGCCTATTAGTACCAGTCAGCTGAAGATATCACTATCCTTACACATCTGGCCTATCTACCTTGTATTCTTCAAGGGGCCTTACTAGCTTTCGCTATGAGAGA
>Ga0316604_10000785_pt1 | contig 33671 bp, 35 predicted proteins | sample OWC_soil_day20_C_FD_207650 | JGI IMG/M metagenome (GOLD analysis project Ga0316604, IMG submission 207650) | Wetland soil microbial communities from Old Woman Creek delta, Ohio, United States - OWC_soil_day20_CT | ecosystem: Environmental > Terrestrial > Soil > Wetlands | place: USA: Ohio... | reverse complement strand
TGCCTTTATTCGTAGTAACCTCACTACTATCCACGATTTCCGGTAATACGATGGAGGCGATCTTATGCTTTACCAAAGAAGCATTTACTTTCTCCAATACATCAGCAGAAGTAGCATATTTATAGTGGTGAAAATCATTGGTTCCGTTTTTTCTTATTACGCTGCACTCTTCCATGACCTTAACCAATTTACTGGCAATATTTTTCATGTCCCCTTCCTCCCTGTAAATAAAATAAAAGCTTGCCGATCATCCTTTTACGGAAGATTAGGCAAGTTCATTTTTTATAATTATGATGCTTTTTGTGCTGTCCGGTAGGTCCTGTAGAATTAACTCTCCCCTGATAATCCTTGATTTTATTGGTGTTTGGCATATAGTCTGAATTTACCGGACTCCCAGGACAAGGTATTACCATCACTCAGCTGACCCCCTTTAATGGTTTTACCATATTACTTTTTAACTGACAGCCATACGAACAAGACTCTGATACCTGACAGTAGTCTAAGCATTTTCGATTGTTCCAGCGTTCCTTTGCCGTACAAATCGGCGGTATGGTTTTATTTTCTAAGGCTAGTCTTAATGCAGTAGCTTTGTACTGCATATACCGGATAATCCAGCTGTTACTAATCCGATTAACTGGTATTAAGTATATGGCTTGGTTGATACCTCTTTCATTAGCAATCCGCAGACTGTTATCACGACACAGGGCCTGAATGACCATTTTATTTACCACTAAGCCTTGCTTCTCCAATAAAATCCGATAGTAGTTTAATTGAATAGCCCAATCTAAGATGCCTTTTATACCATCTTCCCGCCATTCTTTTTTGTATTTTTCTTGTCCCTTTTTTAGTCCGGTTTTATAAACTTGACCGGTAGGTACGTCCACCTTGTATTTTCCTAATGCCCTCATAATTTTATAGCTGCTAGTGACTTTTATATCGCCAAGTACTCCCGTATCTTGGTCTAAAATCTCACCGTATAAATCGAATTTTCCGGAAGTAATATTATCGTTTAGGCGGATTTCCGTAAGCATATTGCCTTGGGTATGGTTTTCATTAATGGTATGAACGGCTGAACCATGCAGAGCATATACAATATCTTGGGGATTTACCGAATAATTAACGGTCTTTTTTAGATAAGTTTCTCTTGTCCCTGCAATAAGTTCCGTTACTGTCGGTTCCTTTAACCCCCGGTCTAAGGAATCGGCTACAGCTCGTAATGTTGGCAGGAACATACATCTTTGCTTTTTAGGGCAGCTGCTTAGGCACTCTCGGATAGCGATTCTGGTTTCATCCGGGCAGATAAATTGTTTTGCTGGCATACTTTTGCCTCCTTCTTCTCTTCAGGTTCTTGTTCTTCGGATACTACTAACTTGACCGTCATTCCACCCAAAAGCCTCCCGTATTCCGTTTCTAGCAGTGGTCTGATTGGCGCTTGTTGATGCATCGCCCTCAAAGCATCGGCCAGTACTTTAATTTGGGAATAACTTAACGTTAAATGAATATTTTCATTATCCGGCGCTTTTAAAGCCAAAACAAAGGCCTCCTTACATTGCCACAACTCAACATTTACGTCCGAATAAGCAAAACAGTTAGTTACTAACAAATGACTCTCCCCCTTCTAATATTATCTGGCAATCTCCAGCGGAATAAGATTGGTTACGTTTCTTTCCTTATATATAGGCGGCAATAACAGTTGGTTTTTATCGATTGGCTGGGACAATAGTTCACCCCCTAGTCGTTCTAATTCTGTTGCTCTAGAGTAGTCCTCCACATCCTGGGATGCTCTGGTTACTGCATTGATCAGGCCATATTTACTATTATCGGACCCAATAATAAAATGGCGCAGTATACTGCCTCGCTCACTTTGGTTTAAGACATATCTATCCGCCAACACCTCTACCGTCTTGACCGGATCGGGGCCAGTAGACTCATTCATGGTCGCTCTAAGCTTTTCTACCGACAGATTAAATTTAACTTCGTCAATTGCTACCCGAACCGTATCCTGCACTTTCATAAAAAAGGCCCGGTCATCCTGGGCTAAGGTTTCATCCGAGAAGATTTCGTAGGCGCTGTCGTCATTATCAATTTGCTTGCCCACATGGTACCGCTTCTGGGCATAGTCTTTAACGATCAGACCATTTTTACATACCAAACGAAAGATAAGCGGCTCCACTTTTAAGCTGCCTAGACCAACCTCAGAGTTAGATATAACTAGTCCAGCCTGGACAACATCACCGACAGCCACTTCTGCTTTCAGCTTTTTATTGATAATCTTGATATACATATTGGTTTCGGTTACTTCACTGGATACAATTTCGGCGGTTTTCAACTCTTGGATAATGGGAAATACGGCATCGGCTAGTTCCAGATTATCTAACCTGCGATATCTGTCGCTTAAAAAGGCCCGAACATTGCCGTCTAAAGTGCGGACCATTCTTCGTTCTGGCGTTTTCTCCAGCCAGGAGTTAATGTTGTCATCAAGTAGACTGGAATATTCAAAGCGCATTTTATTGTAGTATTTCTGGGGTATTTGCAGACGCTCAGCCAGCTGTTTATGCGCTAGCTCGTTTAGGATGAAGGTTTCTGCGTTATCATCCAAGTTGACCGTCAATCGACTCTTTCCCTGATCCGTTTCCACATACAAGCTACGGGTATCGGCAATATAGTCTTTTCTTGCCTGCCGTTGGCGTTCTAGCTCTTGGGCTAATTGAATAATGGATCTGCCTTGTTTCATGATTCATTCCTCATTTCGTTTTAGTTCTAAGATAAAATTAGAGCCAACCGGCACTTAAACCGATTGACTCTAAATGGATTATTTACTATTGATTTTATTCAACCGCTACGGCTGGTTTTTACGATCCTTTATAAGGGCATTACAGTATATCTGCAAGTTCTATAGGTTATCAAAACTATAATATATACTTATATTTTTTTATTATTACATTAAATGGTAACTATTGTTGAATTCAACCAATCTAAAGATGCCAAATAACGCTTTTTACATTTTGTTAATCTAACATAATAATTATAAATTATAGCAGTAGATCAATCACTATGTTTTATCAATTTGAAATACTGATGGTTGCAGAAACTGCTGCTATGCTCATATGCTCTTCCAGTGTAGTCTATTGTCTTATTCATAAAGATTCACTTAAATAAACCAAACGGGGAAAATCTTTTTTTATAACTAAGCTATCCATACAAAATTATATTGAATGTCTTACTAATCACAAAAATTAATAGTCTGTATTTATGATTAAATTGGTTCTTATACAATTTTCATGTGCGTTATATAATTATTGATTTTATACTAAACATTACTATAATTCTAATTTTTACGGAGGTAAAAATCATGTTTAATGAATATAATGATCTTGTAACGGTTGATGATCTTTGTGAAATGCTATCCATCGGTAAAAATGCTGCTTACAACTTATTATCATCCGGCAACCTAAAAGCCTTTAGACTTAATCGCGTCTGGAAAATCCCAAAAGTATCTGTTGAGGAATATATATTAGAAAACTCCTCCTTAAAAAACGGTTAAAATTTCCGGTAATCTTCAAAGATTACCGGAGCTTTTTCACTGAAAAATTGATACACTTGACTTAACAATTCGCCGTTTTTCAGTAAACCAGCAAACCTGCTTTCATCCAGCCATTTGACTTACAAACTTTATCATCGTAATTTTTTTATCCCTGTCGTTTTGTAAAACTTCTTCCATTAAGTCATCCGGTAATTCCTTTTGTAACTCTTGGATAGTAGTATACTCGCCCTTAAAATACTCTCTTCGATTTTCCGCAGCTACACAGCCACTACCATTGCAAGCCGCAACATCGTCCCTGTCCATCATCTCTAAGATATTTTCGTACTTATCATCAAACTTCTGGATATCTACATTTATAGCGTTCATTTTGTTTAATATTTGCAAAGTCTTTACTCCTTTATTTACCGGTGAATTTTTCTTAATTTTACAAACCAGGAATTTTATCTCAACCAACGAACTTTAAATAACAGAATCGTAATATGATTAACTTAACTAAAGGAGCATCCTTCTTATGCATCCACCACCGCTAGGAATTATCCCCAGAAAAAATATTATGTTAAATATAAAAAATACACTACATCGTACACCTGTACCAGCCGCAGGATTAATGCTTGGTTTAGCATCTGTAGGCAATTTACTATCGTCGTATGGAAATATGTTTAAGACTTTATTCGGCATTATCTCTTTTCTCCTAGTAATACTTCTAATAATGAAAATAACTTTTGATACCAAAGCTGTTATGAATGACTTACAAAATCCTGCCATTGCCGGTATAGCTTGCACCTTTCCTATGGGGATCGTCGTCTTATCTACCTATCTTAATCCGTTTTGCCCATCAATATCTTATTTTATATGTGCAATAGGAATCTTAATACATTGTGCTTTAATTATTTTTTACACTAAAAAATTTATTTTTAATTTTACAATACAAAAAGTATTTCCTAGTTACTTTGTAGTCTATGTCGGTATCGCTATCTTTAGCGTAATAGCCCCTGTATTTAATGCTGCACAACTTGGTCAGATATTCTTCTGGTTTAGTTTTATTACCTATTTAATTCTATTGCCAATCATAAGCTATAGAGTTTTTATCATTAAATCTATCCCTGAGTCATTACTGCCTACCATAACAATTTTTGCTGCTCCCCCCAGCTTATGCTTAGCTGGATATTTAAATTCATTTCAAGAAATAAATATGCTAATCGTCTGTCTACTAACTTTTTTATCCTTTACAATGCTCTTTGGAGTACTTTTATACCTGCCTAGAATGATAAAATTAAAGTTTTTTCCTAGTTACTCGGCATTTACCTTCCCTTTTGTCATCAGCGCCATTTCTATAAAAACTATCAATAGTTTTTTAATAAAAATACACATTGAATTACCGCTATTAAACTATTTAGTCCATTTTGAAGAACTATTGGCTACTGGTTTTGTTGTTTATGTTTTAGTCAGATATATTGACTTTTTATTCTTACAGGATGTTAATCTAGGACCACAAAATGTTTTGAAGCACTAAAATAACGAAGAATAAAAACCAAGTAATATACGATTGCTCCAACTAGCTTTATAATATTGCTAACTTTAATAATCCAAAATATGTTCAAATACTCTGAACACTAAATAAGTTCGATGGTATTTTTAAGCTTTACATTACCACCTTATATCAAACTGATAAAGAGTTGATAATTTTGTTAAGGAAAGTAATAATGTGTATCACTGCCACAACAATGCTATTATTAACCAGTGCCTGTATGGAACACAAACCTATTATATCAACGGAGCATAGTTCCAACTCCACAATTGAATTAAATGTGTCGGCAGCTTTAGGGCTGAAAGAGGCCCTGTTAGATATCCAAAAAGATTATGAAGCCAGCCATCCAAATGTAAAAATTGTTTATAATCTAGCTGCCGCCGGTGTTTTACAATCCCAGATTGAGCAAGGAGCGCCTGCCGATATTTTTATTTCCGCCGCCAATACTCAGGTTGATGCTTTAGAAAAAAAGAATTTGATTGATGCCTCCACACGAAGAAATCTGGTAAGTAATTCGCTAGTGCTCATTGTTGCCAAAGATTCCACTCTTGATTTAAATGGGTTTAATGATCTTGTCAAATCAGAGGTAATCCATTATGGTCTTGGCGAGCCTCAAACAGTTCCAGCAGGCCAATATGGCGTAGAAGTCTTGAAATATCTCAACATCTGGGATAAGGTACAAAGTAAAGCCGTGCTTGCGAAAGATGTACGAACTATTCTCACCTATGTCGAAACCGGTGACGTAGAGGCCGGAATTGTATTTTCCACGGTTGCGGCAACCAGTGATAAAGTAAAAATTGTAGCAACCGCCCCCAATGGTTCTCATGAATCGATCGTATTCCCTGGCGTAGTATTGACAAATTCCCCACATCATGAGGCTGCACAGGATTTCTTGAATTATCTCGCCAGTCCTACAGGTATGAAAATGTTTCAAAAGTACGGCTTTACAGCATTTTTATAAATATTACCAAAATCGGGAGGAATGTTAAGTGGGAACTATTCTATCGATTAATATTAGTCCGACTAAAGGTACCGAAAAAACTAGTGTTGTTGAAGCTAAAATAGTTGATGGCTGGGGATTGGAGAATGACGGACATGGTGGACACTGGGATCGTCAAATAAGCATCTTTCCAGTTGAAGCTTTAGAAAAAGTGCCACCAGGAAAGTATGATGAAGTAGTAAATGGCGGCTATACGGAAAATATTACAGTCTCTGGTCTATCCCTAAAAGATTTTACGGTGAATAGCGTTGTCAAAATTGGTAGCGCCGTATTATTACAAATCAAGCATGTCGGTAAAAATGAGTTTAAAGAGCATGGACGTCCATATATTGTTAGCCGCGAGGGTCGGTTTGGCATTGTCTTGAAGGGTGGATCGATTAAGATTGGCGACAAGATTCAGCTTGTTAAGTAGAAAGAAGCTATGCGGACTATCCTGCATAGCTTCTTCCATTTTTTTAATATTGATGGATCTGTCCATTTTCTTTTCCTACTTGAGATAACTTTTGATCTCTTCTTCATTTGGTACTTTACCAGCAACTTTGACTACACCATCAATAACCAGCGCTGGAGTATTCATGACCCCGTATTTCATAATCTCTTTTATGTCGTCCACTTTTACAAATTCAGCATCAATCCCCAGTTCTATAACCGCCTGTTTAGCCGTATCGTATAATGTATTGCATTTTTGACATCCCATGCCTAAGATTTCAATTTTCATAGTAATTACCTCCAACTTTATTTTAAAAACTTTAAGATGCTTTGGCTGTCACCAATTTTCTCACTCAGCGTTTTTTCTGCCGCACCAATTACCTCTAGTACCGATGGATATACAATCCTATAGATGACCTGTTGTCCATCTTTACGCGAGTCAATAAGTCCTTGTTTTTTCATTACGCCCAAGTGTTGTGATAAATTAGATTGCTCAATGTCAAGTTCCTCAATAATCTCGCATACACAGCGCTCTCCCATTTTCAGTGAATGGAGAATTTTAACCCTTACTGGGTGAGACAACACTTTAAAAAAATCCGCCGTTAATTTTACTACTATATCCTCCGCCATAGCATAACTCCTCTATTAATATTATAATTTGCTTAAATTATAATATTAAAAAGATACCCAGTAAAGATAATTGCTACTGCTAAAATTACAATAAATATTGCTATCAGTTTTGGTTTCAGTACATTTCTAAGAATAATCATCTCAGGAAAACTTAATGCGGTTACAGCCATCATAAACGCCAAGGCCGTTCCCAGACTCATTCCTTTTTGTATAAGAGCGGTAACAATGGGAATTACTCCAGCAGCATTAGAATATAAAGGCACGCCGATTAACACTGCCAAAGGAACAGCCCAAACATTATCTTTTCCCGCATATTGAACAAGAAATTCTTCTGGCGCATATCCATGAATAAAGCCACCAATACCAATAGCAATAATAACATATAACCAAACCTTTTTGAGAATTTCTTTCGTATAGTCACGCGCATATTGTATTCTTTCGGCAAAAGTTTGTTCAGCTATCTCGGTATTGCCTACTTTCATTTGATAAACGTACTCCTCTACCAAATGTTCCAATTTAAATTTACCAATAATAAATCCGGCAATAACCGCAATAGTAACTCCAGTGGCAATGTAAATGGCTGCAATTTTCCACCCCAACAACCCCCATAACATAACCAGCGCTACTTCGTTTACCATCGGCGACGAAATCAAAAAGGAAAAAGTTATCCCAAGCGGCACTCCAGACTCAATGAACCCAATAAACACGGGGACAGCCGAGCAGGAACAAAAAGGGGTAACAATGCCTAATAGGGCAGCTACAATATTTCCATAAAACTCCCGTTTGTGGCTTAAGATTTTTTTAGTGCGTTCTGCTGGAAAATATGACCGCAAAATTGATACCACGAAAATAATTACAGTCAACATGATGAATATTTTTATACTGTCATAAACAAAAAAGTTTAGTGCTTCACCAAAGGTTGACGTTGGTGAGATTCCCAGTAATTTATACACTACTATATCGGCAAAATCCTGCAACATAAAGACACCTCCATTACTTTAGTATGTTCTTTTTATTTATCTGGATTAGTTATAAAACCACAAACCATCATATTATTGCAAATGAGCTTGCAATAATATCGCTTCCTAGGAGTAGCTACACTTCATATTTTTAATCTCATAATTTATATATTAGCTTTTTATAATATTATAAATTCTTTAATTAAAAAACACAAGAAAATTTTTGACTAAAATACAAAATACTCGCCCCGCCCTTAAGACTATTTATCGACATATATAATTTTAGCCAATCTCTCACGCTTATATAAATTATGCGGAATGGGATCTACGTTTTTGAAAACCACGTTTTTGGCACCTACAAAATTCCCTCCATCCACTAAGATATTTGTATTCATAAGTAACAGCTCAAAAAATACAGTTTTAACAAGGGTAGACAATATATTGGTTGTTGGACCACCCAGAGTCAATATACGCCTCAACTTCTATACGACTCGGAAATGGCTCTCCCCTGGATTCGAAGTTTTAAACTTCGAAAAGAAATTTCGCTACACACCATTCTAGCAGTTCACGATCTTTACCCATGATTCTACCATCATTTTAGTAGTCAAATCTACCCTTAACAAGAACTGTATCCAGCTTCAAATTTTTCATATCATTCCAGTTTAGCTTTCATAAGAATAAATTTTTTGGGACACGAATTGGGGAATGGTTCAAATAAGTCCTATACTGCGTTGGATAATTAATGAAACAAAAGCAACAGCAAACCAACATACTAGGCCAAGGACTATGGGACGCAGACCATTTTGGAGCAAAGCTTTTATATTTGTATTAAGTCCGATGGCGCTCATTGCTAAGATGATGGCGAACTTTCCTGTATTACCTAAAAGATGCGAAGCAATAACTGGTAAAAAGCCCGTTGTATTGATGATGGAAGCTACGACAAACCACAGGATAAACCAAGGAAATACTTTTGTCATTTGTATAGAGTTGTTTTTTCTTTCTCTATACGCCATGAGAGAAGCAAAGAATAGACAGACTGGTACAATCATAAGCGCCCTAGTAAGCTTCACAATCGTGGCATAGCTGCCTGCTTCGTTACTGTATGAGTAGCCAGCGGCTACAACTGAGGACGTATCATTAATTGCCGTCCCTGCCCACATACCAAAACCAGTATCGGAAAGTCCCCAAAGATGGCCAAGGAAGGGGAAAAGAAATACTGCGATTACATTAAATAGAAAAATAGTTGAAATAGAAAAAGCGATATCCTTATCTTGGGCATTGATGACAGGTGCAACGGCGGCAATAGCCGAACCACCGCAAATTGCTGTACCGGCACCAATAAGCGTGGTAGTTTTATAGTCAAGTTTCAGCATTTTCCCAACAAAATAGGCAACAAAAAATGCTGCAAACAAAGTAAATATCATGACTGAAAATGATTTCTCACCAATATCCAGTACATGAAAGAGATTCATTTCAAATCCCAACAGGATAATCGAATACTGTAAAATTGTTTTACCGGTGAAGCGAATGCCGACCTCAAACGAAGCTGGCCGTTTGAAACTGGCAGCGATAATACCCAGTAAAATACCAAAAACCGGTCCGCCGATAATAGGGTACGCTTGTCCCAGAAAATAGGCTGGAATAGCGAAAATTAATGAAAATGCAATACCTTTGATATACTGTATGCTCATATATAAATCACTCCTTTTACTTTTGTAGTCTAACAGTTGCTCTTTTATATGTAAAATAATATAATTTTATAAAAACAATAGGTAAATGTATATAAGGAGAAAAATGACTTTACGACACATGCGAATTTTCATCTGCGTTTGTGACGAAAACAATATGACTAGAGCGGCCACTAAACTACATATAACACAGCCTTCTGTGAGCCTGGCAATTCATGAGCTCGAGTCGCATTATAAGATACTTTTATTTGAGAGGCTGGGACACCGCCTATTTATCACGGACGCTGGGCAACGCCTGCTTACCTATGCCCGCCATATCGTAAATTTGAATCAGCAGGTCGAGTCGGCTATGCGCACCTTTGGAGAACTCTATACACTGCGTATCGGAGCGAGCGTTACAATTGGCGAATGCGTACTGGTGGATTTGTTAACGTACATGAATAAACTAAATCCTCAGCAGGAAATTTTTTCAGAAATCCATAATACGGCAGAATTAGAAGCAATGCTATTAAAAGACAAGCTGGATATGGCTTTGCTGGAAGGCAAGACACACTCGGAGTATTTAATTGCTCAACCCTTTATGTTGGACGAGTTGGTTTTTATTGTTTCTCCTCACAATAATATTTTGATGAAAAATGAGATAACAGCAACGGATCTGGCAGAATTAAATTTTTTTATCCGGGAGGCTGGTAGCGGGACACGAAAATTATTTGAAAGTATTATAAACCAAAATGATATCAAAATTAAAATAGCCGGAGTGTACAATAATGCAGAAACAATAAAAAAAGCGGTCATGGCCGGACTAGGTGCCAGTGTTATTTCGCGCCGAGCTGTGATCAAAGAATTGGCACATGGTAGCTTAGCAAGTTTTGAGATAAAGAATGTCGCTTTTAAAAGAGACTTCAGTATTGTTTATCATAAAAACAAATACATTTCTCCGACATTACAGTCGATGATGGATATTTGTCGTAAATTTGAAGGCAATATATAAAATAAAAAACTGCACCAAATATTAGATGATTCTAACATTTTTGGTGCAATCTATTATTAATAACCTATTATGATCCATCAGAGTCATGCGCACTCAGCGCGTCACTATTAGATCTTTTACCCTTATGAACTCCAATGCTTCAACTAATAAGTTGAAGCCCTGGAACTCCTCAAAATAGCAACTCATCCCATACATATACGAAAATTAATTAACCCGGCTTTATGATAACTAAACCACCAATTAGTAATACTTTGATCTATTCTTTTTTTAAACTGAATTCCTGAATCACACTATCTATTTCCCGTTTTAAGACATCCGGCAAGCCTTCAATGTTAACATTGAGGAAACCGCGAACAATAGTGGCAATGGCTTCTTCTTCATTTAGACCACGGGCCATCAAGTACTCAATTTCTTCCGAAGAAATCTTTCCTACCGCCGCTTCATGGCTAAGTTCGGCATTGCTTGTCCTAGCCTCTAATTCCGGTACCGCATGAATAACCCCTTTATCTGACAGCAGCAACCCATGACACTCTAAATGAGCCTTTGATTCAGGCGACTGTCCCAGCAAATGGCCACGATTAATGACCACGCCACCAGTACTAATTGTACGAGCAATAATTTCTGCTTTTGTTCTAGGAGCAGCTAAAATTGCCCTTCCGCCAACGTCCATGTGGGAATCCGGTGGTGCAACCAAAATAGAGTTAATCCGCGAAACTGCCCCAGCCCCAACCAATTTCGTGGTAGGATACATTTGTAAATTTTTCGCTGGCTGCATACAAATATAATTTGACATATATAAACCATTTTCTTCAACAATTACTACAGTCCGAGGCCGTACGGCAACATCTTCTCCCCAGCGATGGATCATAGTAAAAGTTAATTTTCCGCCCTTTTTTACATAGAATTCACTAATGCCAATATGCATACCTTTTTTTACTTGCGGATCAGTTGCACAACCCGTAATCACATGAAGTTCTGCTCCTTCTTCAACAATAATAATATTGTGAACATCTTGCACTATGTCTTCTTGTCCTATGTAAAGACAGGCTTGTACCGGATAATCAATTCTCGAACCTTCAAATGCACGGATAAAGTAACCATGTTCCTGATGCAGTGCAGCTCTGGCCGTATATTTATCAGCATCAGGCTCTACTGCCCGCCACCAATAATCTGGCAATCCTTCATATTTTTTAAGAGCATCCTCAGTACTCAAAATTTCTACGCCCTTATTTGACGTCGCGCAATGCACTATGGAATGATCAATCTGCATATACGTTCCAGCCCGTTCTCCTCCTGTCACTTCAACGCCAATGCCTTCCAATTGTTTTTGCTGTTCAGGTGAAAATGTGGCAGGATCGGAAACATAGGTTTTTTCTTTTGCGTCATCAGCAAAAGCTGTTAAATCAATGTCTGCGCCTAGTGCGGCTTTTTTTGTTAATGCGGCTTTAGCTTTTTCCTTTATATTCTGTTCGCTTGCCATATCCTTATCCCCCTATAATGCGCAATTCACGCATTCTTCATACCCTTTTTCCTGAATACAAGACAGCATTTCCTGAGGATTGCCACTGCAAGCTAATGTTCCCTGATACATCACATGAGCTATATCCGCCGGAATATATTGTAAGATATGTCCTGTATGGGTAATAATCAACCCCGATTTTTTACGATCTGTCCGGTATTTTTTGACCGTTTGGCCATTTTTGCGCATACCGCGTTCTAATATATAATTGGCCGCTTTCCCCACCAATGCGATATTTTCAATATCAACACCAGACTCCGGTTCATCTAACATAACCATATCCGGCTGCTGCGCCATTAACTGCAACAATTCGGAACGCTTAATTTCACCACCAGAAAACCCTTCGTTAACGCCTCGTTCTAAAAATTGCACCATATTTATTTTATCTGCTAGCTTATTCACATCAACTTGTTTTTTACCGCATATCTGTACCATTCCCCGCACCGTAAGACCTCTTAGTGTTGGTGGCCGTTGAATCATAACCCCAATACCCAAACGTGCGCGTTCATCTATAGTACTATTCGTTATATCCTGGCCCTTAAAATAAATCTTTCCACCAGTAATAGTGTACCGGCCAAAACCCATAATCGCACTAATTAATGTTGACTTTCCCGTGCCGTTTGGTCCAAACAATACGTGCACTTCTCCTGGCTTTATATGCAAATTAACATCATGCAATATTGGACGGTCATTTACTTCAACCGACAAGTTTTCCAGTTTTAACAATTGTCATTCCTCCAATCCTTTATAACCAATTGCTTTAATTTCTTCTAGTTGAATAATTTTTGCATGCCAAATTTCATAATACTTACTTTTTGTTTCTTTTTTTCTTTAAATAATCCTTCCTATATGCTGAAAGATGCACTGACATAAAAGTCAAATTACATGATCTGTTCATACAAATCTTACGGCAATTTTATTGCCATAGTCTGTTCCTCGCTCCTTTTTTCGCTAGTACCCTTAAGCTAATATATAATTTACAACAACGCACCTATTAAAAAATTGAATACTGGATAAATGCTTTTATATCATACCCCTTGCCCCCAGGGGAGGGGTATGATATATTAAATGTACCTCTTTCTATTAACAGTTGACATTTATAAGATATTTAACTTGAGTAGAATTTATTTTATTACAGTTATACTCCTAGTAGCTCTCCTGCTTATTTTGGGTATAATTATGAACGCCAGTTTAGAACGGTTCCTATATTTACTTTAAGTAGTCTTGACGGGCAAAACATCCGGGCGGCACGGCGTCTACCTCATGCTGCGATGAATTTCCTGGAATAAACAAGTCTGATATGCTAAGCACAGCGGTGATGACACATATTATGGCATTAATTTGCAATAATAAAAAGATCAGGCTAATGCCTTTTTGAAGCATAATGAATATTATCTAAAAATTTTTCTGAAATACTAGAGTTATTATGTAACTGATATCATTTTATCAGTTACTCTAGAAATCATCGTAAATAATAATAAAATTTACTTTTACTTTAATACATTGCTACTACTAGTAATAATAGGAGAGATATTTTATGAAAAACCGATTTCAGCCATATTTGTTTTGGGTTTTATTGCTTTTTCTTGCTATTGGTATATTTTATCCGATAATCGGTATTATCGCATTGATCTGTATGCTAACCCCTATTTTATTTTCAGCCTATAAAGGTAGATTTTGGTGTGGTAATTTTTGTCCTAGAGGAAGCTTTTATGATCATGTTATTGCTAAAATATCCCCGAACAAACCTATTCCTAAATTTTTCTTTCATCCTACTATTCGGATTTTCATGGTGATATTTATAATGTCTGTTTTTTCTTGGCAAATGTTTTATGCATGGAGTAATTGGTCGGCCATCGGCATGGTATTTATTCGGATAATTTTAGTTACTACAATTGTTGGGATTATCTTAGGAGCAATCTATAATCAGCGAACTTGGTGTGCAATCTGTCCGATGGGTACTTTAGCAAGCTGGATTGCAAAAACAAAAAAGCCGATGCCACTAAAAGTCGAAGAATCTTGCATAAGTTGCAAACTTTGCACTAAGGTTTGTCCCCTACAATTAGAACCCCATACTGCAAAAAGCAATGTTGAAGGCTTTTCTCATAGTGACTGCCTAAAATGTGATCGTTGTATTGATAAATGTCCTAAAAAATCCCTACACTTTTGACACGCTTGCTATAACTATCACTTGTTACTTAAATAGAAGTTATGCAGGATTACACATCCCGCATAACTTCTATTTTTTTGCAATTATTCTAACCCAAATCGCTTGCGTGAAAATCCACTGTAAATAGCCCACAAAGGCTTGTGAGCCAATACCCGTTCTTTCACTACTAGAGCTGAAACAGGCGCATTAGAATACCGACCGAAAATCATATCGTGTCCCACTCAGAGGCCAACAATAAAGTTTAATTCATTTGCCGCTTCATTTACCTTTTTTGCTTTGCTGGCCTGCTTACACATGACATCTGCTTTTTTATTTTTATATTGTTCCGAATTAAACTTCTGTTTGCCCACGCCGCAGACTTTACAACACACCGAAGGTACGGTGAAATAGTTTTGAAAGTATTGCATGCACTATAAAATTTGCTTAGTCCGCCAATCCTATGCAGAAAGCTACGACGATGGTTGTTCATCCCAGGACCTGAGCAATTTTCACACTTTCCTCGACTCCTGTCAACGGCTCGCCTTTATTTTGAGCGGCAACAATAATTATTTGCTTGTCTTGGGCATTTCAAAGGCTATTGGGGCACAGTTTTAGCCGTGGCGGCATTTTTCCCTTTTCATAATGCGTACTGCATAGAATCGCTTCCCTTAATTCATGTTTCTTGTTTCAATACCATCATTTGATAATAGTCAGCGACCGCAAAAACAAATTCTTGATAAATCAAATAGTTTTGCCAACCCTGCCACAGTAACACCATAGTAAATGATAGGTTTACCTTGTTCAAGTTCCTGATAAGTATCGTTTACCAGCACACTGCCGGTCGATAATACAAGATCAGCCCACCGGACATTTTTCACATTACACGCAACATGATCAATTTTGACACCACAACGAATTTGTCCAATGTTATCAGGATTGAGGTCAGTTACTCGCAAATCAAACTTTGCGTCAGATAACGCCTGAATAAGGCCTGGCTGTAAGCCGACAAAGGCTATCTTAGGTCGTCCATAATAAGTTTCAATATACTCTGGTAATTGTTTTGCACAAAGAGCCGGTTCTTTATCTTTACAATGAACAGTTGCAGAAACTTGATCCATGCTTCGCATAACAGCATTTAATGTGGCAACAAATACTGCCCGGCGAAAATTGGTATCTAACGTCAACTGCAGCACTTCGCCGATTGTTCCTTCAAAATTTCCTGCCTGATCAGTAAATGCCTGTCCAATACTGGTTTTAAATCTGGCCTCCATCATTACTTCTTTTCCAGTTATTAGCGGATAATCATCGCGATCTGGTTTACCGATAGCTTCTTCCGGTGTAAGGTTACGGGCAGATACAATATGAATAGTTTCGTTTTTGTCCCAATCATTGAGGTTCACAATTTTTATAAGCTTTTCGCGCGCTTGTTCCAACATGCTCATAAAATTTAGCTCCTTCCTTAGCTTTCGTTATCCTATTTAAGTTAAATTATTCTTTTTTAGTTGTACCATAGTCGCACATTCAATTCGTTTTTTTTGTAATGTACAAGCAATTTCATTTGGTTTATCAATACTTTGATGTGTATACCAGGCATTTGCATGGCATCCTCCAGAACAAAAAAGTTTGGCCCAGCAATCTCGGCAATCTTGTTTAGTCAGTATGGTAGTCGCTTTAAAGCGATTTTTGATTGAATCATTAGACACACCAGTAAATACGTTTCCCATAATAAATTCGTTTTGTCCGACAAACTGATGACAGGGATATAAATCCCCTTCTGGAGATACCGCCAAATAATCGCCGCCAGCTCCGCAGGCGGCGACTCTTTTTTGTACGCAAGGACCATCATATAAATCAAGATTAAAATGATAAAAACGAAAATCTATGCCGTCTTGTAAAGACTGCAAATATTTTATTGCAAACTGCTCATATTCACTTAGTATTGCTGGAACATCATGCTCGGTAATAAATAATTCACCACCAGAACCACTAACCGGCTCAACAGAAATTTCCTTAAATCCAAGATCAACTAAATGCATAACATCTTGTGAAAAATCCATATTACGTGAAGTAAAAGTTCCTCTAACAAAATAACTTTTCCCATTTCTACCCTGAACTAGTTTTTTCGCCAACGGTACAATTCGATCATAAGTTTCTTTCCCGGAACGATCATAACGAATGGCATCGTGAATTTCTTTCCGTCCATCAATACTAATAACTACATTGTCCATATTAGTATTAATAAATTGGATATTATCATCATCTAGCAACATTCCATTAGTTGTAATCGTGAAATAAAATGTTTTCCCGAATTCTTTTTCTATCTTCCGTCCGTAGGCCACTGTTGCTTTGACGGTCTCAAAATTCATCAACGGCTCACCGCCAAAGAAATCAATTTCAATATTATGTCTGGCTCCTGAATTTTTAACCAAATAATCCACAGCCGCTAACGCCACTTCCGATGACATCAACTTGCGACCGCTTTTATAATCTCCCTTAGCAGCAAAACAGTATTCACAACGCAAATTACAGTCATGGGCTATATGTAAACATAACGATTTTATCCCACTAGCAGTATTTGTTGCAGCAGACCTAGTTTCAAGATCATTAATTGACGTAAACAACACTTTTTGTTCTATCAAAATCTTAAGTTCGTTATAAGTTTCAATGATTTCGTCAGTCGCATATTTGTTTTTTAACTGTTGTACTACCTTTTCTACAGGGATTAATTCTTCCATAATTGACAACATATCAAAACTAAGGTTGTCCAAGAGGTGAATACTACCACTGTTTCCATCAACAGCAATATTGCAGTCGTTTAATCTAAAAGTATGAACCATGCAATCACTCCTTTGATAAAATTACACGTTACTTGAATGTCGTTATTAGAATTTGCCTATGAATAACTCAAAAAAACGTTTAGTGCACCCCAAAACAATATTTTATTCATATTCCAATGACAAGCCAACGAATACTTCACCTAAATTTCCCAGTTCAGCCAACGCAATTTTTGATAATTGATCTGTACAGTGTCCAGCATACAGCTTGTTAACTTGGGCTTGTTTTAAATAGCTAATAGTGCCTTTAAGTTGCTCTTGAAATGCTGTTTTCAAATGAAAGCCACCGATAATAGCTAAAATACGGTCATCCTTGCAAACCTGCTTAGCCTGTTCTACGATGTTGCAAATACCAGAATGCGAGCAACCGGTAATTATCACTAGCCCCTGCTCAGATTTAAAGGCCAAAGCAGTATCATCGCATATATAATCAGGAACAGCACAGCCATTTTGAAAGATTTGACCGATAGGTTTATTACCTTCAAATTTTAAGTTGCGGTCTATTTCACCTAAAAAAACTAAGTTCTCTGTAATCCATACGGACGCATTGCTTTTATGCACAGAAAAAACATTCTCAAGCTCAGCTTCAGCGACCTCGCAACCGAGCTCTAAATTATCTCTAACCCGTCGGCTAAACACCAGCGGATGGGCCAAAAATATCGGTTTACTCCGGGACGCCTGACCAGAGGTTGTATATAGCGACAACAACGATTTAAGGCCACCAGAATGATCGAAGTGACCATGCGACAATACAATGTAATCAAGCTGCCCCAAGTTTAATCCGATCTTTGCAGCATTTTCTATAAACAATGCTGATTCGCCGGTATCAAATAAAATTTTAGTTGCTCCATCTTCAATGTAGAAGGACAATCCGGCTTCAGCTTTTAAATTGCGCTTGTTAGTATTATTGTCAACCATAACAGTCAACCGCATATTTTTAACTCCTTATGACTATTTAAGTACACTAGAAAAACTGTGCAGGATCAGAGATCCTGCACAGTTCCTTAAGTTAGTGATTGCAGTCATGTCCTTCATGATCGTGATTACAAGTAGTTCCAGCGTCGATAAGCTTACCATGCAAATATAGTTCAACCAGGTTTTCTGGAGTATCGGACGGCGCACCACCCAGAACTTTGATACCACGCTGCTCAAAAATCGCCTGAGCCGCTTCACCCATGCCTCCAACAATAATATCTGTACATCCTTTGTCGGCTACCCAGTTAGGAATAACACCAGGGGCGTGCGGCGGTGGGGTTAGTTGTTCCTGCGCCGAGATTTTACCATCATTTACAGTAACAATCGCAAATTGTTCACAATGACCAAAATGGGCACAGAGTTTTCCACCTGCTAAAGGAATCGCAATTTTCATGGTTGAGTCAACACCTTTCTGATTTTGGTTAAGTTGATTAAGCATAGTATCTACAATATGTTGCATATCTTCTTTAGTATGACCAGTCAAGCTATCAATACCCCGCCCAGCATCACCGGCAGTAACAACTCCCGGATCGATTGGCAAACGACCAAGAAAAGGAATATTACCGTACGCAGCGGTTTTCTCCCCGCCGCCGCTCTTAAATATTTCGTGTCGCTTGCCGCAGTCTGGACAAACAAAGCCACTCATATTCTCAATCATCCCTAGAATCGGCATATTAACCCGCTGACAAAACTTAATTGATTTACGCACATCTGCCAGGGCAATTTCCTGCGGCGTTGTAACAATCACAGCTTGGCAACCAATAACCGTTTGGGCTACCGTCAGCGGTTCATCGCCAGTTCCCGGTGGACTGTCGATAATAAGATAGTCTAAGGGGCCCCAGGCGACATCGGCCAAGAACTGACGAATAATCCCGATTTTTACCGGTCCACGCCAAATCAGCGGATCATCAGGCTGATCCAACATTCCTTGAATTGTCATGACCTTCAGGTTATCTGTATATTCAAAAGGCTGAATACTTTCCCCGATAATGTTAATTTTAAGCCCAGTTAACCCTAGCAATCCAGCAATACTTGGCCCGTGAACATCCACATCCAGCAGACCAACTTTATGACCTTGGTTACTTAAAAACAACGCCAAATTCGTGGCAACAGTACTTTTGCCAACTCCACCCTTGCCACTCATAACAACTATTTTGTACTTAACATTTTGTAAAAACTCATTAATTTTCTCACTTTGTTGATCGAATTCATGATCTTGCGAGTTGCACCCCATGTTAACTCCATCTCCTCTAATATTATCGTTTAGCCTCTATTGTATTATTTGCGGCAATAGGCAATAATTTACCACCAAGATAAGCCGCTAAAGCCTCTTTCACTGATCCCTGCATATCGCCAAATGAATACATTTTTACGTTTCCGGCATCAAGAACTTTAAAGGCTTTCGGGCCGACATGGCCAGTAATAAGCACTTCAGCCCCTGTTTTTATCAAATTCTGTCCAGCCTGGATTCCCGCTCCGTGAGCGGCTTCCAAATTTTGCGTATTTGACATTGTCTCCCAGGTATCCTTCTCTTGATCATAAATTACAAAGTAATCGGCGCGGCCAAACCTTGAATCGATCTCCGCCGTATTATCGTCCGAATGAGCCGTGATTGCAATTTTCATAATGATTTTCCTCGCTTTACTATTTTTTATTGATAGAATTCACCTTATCAAAAATACGGTCAATAATTGAAGCGGTTGGCGCTATATTAAGTTGCTTCGAAAGGTTATACCATAACTCTAATATTTTTTCTTGAACTTCATTATTTGGAATTTCCATGACTGTTTTCTCATTTTGCAAAGCGGTTCGAAATACATCATTATAAGGAATTTTCCCGACTATAGGAATTTCCTTTTTGTTGCACCATGCAATAATCGTGTGCGTATTAGTAGAATTCAGCGTTGCCTTATTGATACACACCGCAAGCGGCAGTTGAAAATGCCTTGTCAATTCCCACAACCTCTGTAAATCATGCAGCCCGGATAAGGACGGTTCTACTACTGCGAGGGCTAAACTAGCACCGGACAGAGCGGCTATAGCCGGACAGCCTATTCCTGGCGGACCGTCAATAATAACCAGCGGCAAATTTTTAACACCAGCTATTCGTTTTGCTTCTTGCCGAACTTTACTAACCAATTTACCGGAGTTCTCAATCGCTAAACCAAGTTCCGCGTGAATTAATTTACCAAAACGAGTATCCGAAACAAACCATTGCCCAGACGCCTTTTCCTTCATGCTTATGGCATTCTCCGGACAATTAAACGCACACACCCCGCAACCTTCGCAATTCAGCGGAGCCGTAATAACGCCGTCGTAAATAGCTTCAAACCGACATAAATCATTGCATTTTCCGCAGCGAGTACAAGCCGACTCATCAACAACCGGTTCAAAACCAGCCATAAAACTATGCGTACTTTGCACAACCGCTCCACTCACTAAGTGGAAATTAGCAGCATCAACATCGCAGTCCACAATAACTTTTCGTGGCGCAAGAAAGGCCAGAGCGGCACTAATACTGGTTTTTCCGGTTCCACCTTTACCGCTGACAATTACTACTTCTTTCATACCTCCTCACTTCCTGCCGGTTGTATTTGCCGCCAAATATCCTTGGCGATAGCTTGATATTTATCAGATATATGGCCCTCAGAATATTCTCTGGCAAACGAAAAACTATAGGGGATTCTAGCCAATACCGGTATCTGACGGTTGCGGCACAACGTTTCGATAGCTGCATCGCCGGTGCCGTCATCACTTTTATTGATAACAACCCCTGTAGAAAGCTTAAGTAACTTAGTGATATTCATTGCCAATTCCAAATCATGTTGACCAAAAGGAGTCGGTTCTGTAACCAAAATACAGAAATCGCTTTCTTTAACCGCGTTAACCATCGAACACGAAGTCCCCGGCGGACAGTCAACAATAACATCTCCCACGAGGCTACGCGCTACTTTAGTTATCGCCTTAATGAGCGGCACACCACTAGGAACACCTATGTTAAGCAAACCGCTAATAAGCTGAATACTCGAAATAACTGTTGAGTCATCATAAGAAATAGTACCAATTACTTTTCTATCTTCAGTAATCGCGCCTTGCGGGCACTTTATCATACAGCCGCCGCAGCTATGGCATAATTCATCAAAAACCATTGCTTGGCCATTGGTAACGGCAATCGCATTAAAGAAGCATATTTCAGCACACGCCGCACAGCCATTGCACCGTTCCTTATCAATTCTTGGCACTAAAACCGTGACATTTGTGTCTTCCTTTTTTTTAGGTTTGAGAAATAGATGACAATTAGGTTCTTCAACATCACTATCAACTACGGTAATCTCAGGATGTACAGCGGCTAAAAGTAACGCCAGTGTGGTTTTACCTGTACCGCCTTTACCGCTGGCAATGCTGATAAGCACATCATTTCCTCCTTTGAAGCAAATACAAAGAATAATGCTTCGCTATTCAATCAGTGATATGTTATCCAATTCTAAATTGCATAAACAGCGAAGCCAAATACTTTATATGTTATTTGGCTTTATCCTGCCGCTTGGCTAGACTTCGTAAATTTGCAGCCTGCTTTTCCAAATATGCTGCCTGTTCTTCAAATACCTCTGGAACCATAATTGTATTACTGGTAAATCCAAAGCTACCAGCAAAACCACCACGGCCCCAGGCAAATCCCCGACACCACTGGCGACCACCGCCTAAGAGTCTATTTCCCCAAGGTCCAGTCCCATCTCCTCTTGGCATAAAACTCACCTCCTCTCAATAATTATGAAATATATTTCATAATTATTGTATAAATTCACATATTTCCCTTACCGTTGCCTTTTTGTGAAAGATAATCTTGAATTGCCGCTTTTAAAGCCGATACTCCAATATTAGAACAATGTTGTTTCACTTCCGGCAACCCACCCAAAGCATCGATGACATCTTGTTCTGTAATCTTTAAAGCATCATTAATACTTTTACTTCTGGCCAGCACGGTCGTCATACTGCCACAAGCAATGGCCGCACCACATCCAAAAACGAGAAAACGTATGTCTGTAATGGTTCCGCCCTGAGCTTGAATAAACATCTTCATATTATCGCCACAGTCTAAGTCTCCGGCCATTCCCTGACCATCCGGGTCCAGCATAAAACCAATGTTTCGAGGCATCATAAAATGTTCCATAACCTTTTCAGAATACATTTTATTCTCCCTTTTATATCTTTATAAATATACGGCTCTCTTTTTATGAAATATATTTCATAAAAAGAATATCATTCCACACAATAAAACAATAACTAATGAGCTTTTACTGTTGCCGAATAATTTCACCGGATTTACATTTCGGGCACTGCATATCCCGCCCACTTTGGCCATTACCATGAGGAACAGCCCACTCACTAGCACACTCACGGCAGATAAAATGCCGCAGTTCATTTTTATGCGGATGGTCAATACGATAAGAACCACCTTCAATAGTAAGGGCTTTTCCCTCCCATAACGCTGTAGCGACTTTTTGGTGCGCCTTATTGATAATCCGATGAAAAGTAGGCCGTGATATGCCCATTTTTTCTGCAGATACCCCTTGGTCCAAGCCTTGAATATCGGATAACCGCATAGCTTCCATTTCTTCTAAAGCAAGTACAATTTCATCGAGATTCCGCATCGGAATGCCCGCCGGTTTAAAATTAGTCACTGTCGGAAGTTGTTCGATTCGCCGTTCTTTATGTGGCCGTCCCATAAGCACCTCTAGTTATGAAATATATTTCGATTTCACTATAGTATTTTCCTTTCCTTTTGTCAATATTCAATTTGCAATAAATACGTTAGTTTAATTCCGACCAATTTATTATATTTAGATTATAAGTGTAAGAATATTTTTATATTTCACAAATCAAATTTTCTGAGTTATCATGATAGTGTTGGCAAAGAATGACTATAGGTAGCTGTCCAGTTCATCATTCTTAGTGCAAACACACTATAAGTAAATATAATTTAATTATGAAACATATTTCATATGTAGCATAATACCTTTCATAATATTATATTTTGTTTAAGAGGAGGCGTCCATATGATCAAGAAACAATACCCCCATCTATTGGCTCCACTCAAGGTGGGCTCCACGACTTTTCGTAATCGTATTTTTACCGCCCCAATCACACTGCATTCATTACAGGCAAATGAACCATATCCTACTGAAGCAGTAATTACACACTTTGCTAACAAGGCTAAGGGCGGAGCAGCATGTGTTACCTGTGCAGGGGTCAGCATTTTCCCGGTAACAAATGATGACCATCTTAATTATGATGTATACAACCAATCTCCAATTCATTATTTAGCACAATTAGCCGATCGTATTCACTTCTATGGGGCCAAAGCCTCAATGGAACTTGGTGTCGGCGGTGTAGTCGGCGGTATTTATGGCGTTAGCGATGGAGTCCGGCTAATGACCGGACAATTAGGCAAAGAAATGCCAGAAGAAGAAATGGAACGTATCGCCAACGGCTATGCTCACGCAGCTAAGGCATTAAAAAATGCTGGTTTTGATATGGTATTGCTTCATTTCGGCCACGGCCTTCTGGTCGGGCAATTTCTCTCGCCCCTAACCAATAAACGAACTGACAAATACGGCGGATCACTAGAAAACCGAGCTCGTTTCCCACTTATGATTATCGACCGTATTCGTGAAAAAGTCGGACGTGACTTACTTATTGAAGTACGCATTAGCGGTGCCGAATTTGAGCCTGGCGGAATTGTTATTGAGGAATCGATTGATTTTATAAAAATGATTCAAGACAAAATTGATCTCATTCATGTTTCAGCTGGTATGCATCATCCTAAATGGATGACAGTAACACATCCCTGTGGCTTTCTGCCACCAATGCCTAACGTATTTCTAGCTGCTACCGTAAAAAAAGCCAATCTAAAGATTCCGGTTGTCACCATCGGCGGTATTCAAGACTTAGACGGAGCAGAGAAAATTATTGAAGACAGCAAAGCTGATGTAGTTTCTATCGCAAGAGGCTTTATTGCCGATCCAAACCTAGGTGAAAAAGCCTATAGCGGACATGGGGATGATATAACGCCATGCATCAAATGCATGCGCTGCCTGGATAGCGCCGTACATGAATATCACTATGTTTGCTCAGTCAACCCGGAAATCGGTTTGGAACACAAATTGCCAGTCTTAGTTCAACCCACAAGTGCTAAGAAAAAAGTTATTGTAATAGGCGGTGGACCTGCCGGTATGAAAAGCGCACTGATTGCTGCGCAACGTGGTCACGAGGTTACGCTATTCGAAAAAAGCGATTCTCTGGGCGGAGCACTAAAATTCGCGAAATTTGTATCCTTCAAGTATGATCTAAATCGCTTTAAAAACTACCTTGTTTATCAGGTACAAAAATCAAACATCCGAGTTAAATTAAATACCGAGGCAACTCCCTCTCTATTACAAGCTGAAAACGCTGATGTTATTATTGCGGCACTTGGAGCCACGCCAATCATCCCATCACTTCCCGGCATGGATGGTAAAAATGTCCTCCTTGCCGTGGATTATTACGGTATGGAAGACAAAATTGGGCAAAAGGTTGCGATTATTGGCGGCGGGCAGGTCGGCTGTGAAACGGCTCTTCACCTTGCCAAACTTAGCAAAGAAGTAACCATTATAGAGATGCAATCTGAGCTGGCGGCGGATGCTTCGGGCACCCACCGTACCGAACTATTGCTGGAGCTTGATAACGAAAATAACCTGCACTATATTACCTCTGCCCGCTGCACATCCATCATCACTAAGGATATTTGCTATAGAGATAAAACAGATATAGAAAAGCGTATTGCCGTTGATACCGTAATTATTGCTGTCGGCATGAAAGCCAATGATCAGGATGCCGAAGCCTTCCGCTCATTAGCAGAACGATTTGTTGCAATCGGCGACTGTGTCCGCCCAGCAATCGTAGAAAAGGCCATCTCCAGTGCCTTTTGTGCGACGGTGCAAATCTAACCTTAAAATACTTGGGTTTTATGAAATTTAAAATTATAAAACAGCATATAGCAAAAAAGTCTAAGTAAAACCGTTTTGGTTTACCTAGCCTTTTTGCTAATATGACTGTATTTAGCTAGATAAGTTTTGCCTAGTGGAAAAGGTACTTAAATATGAAGGATATCACTTGGCTTGACCATCCTCCTAATTAATGGTAATATTGACGAGATAGAATAGAAAGTGAAACTAATCAAAATATTTAGATACAGCGCAGAAATACTACTTATTTAAAAATAAATAACTTCTAAAATTCTCTATTCCTATATAGACGTGAATTTATTAATAAATAACTGAATATTAGCTAATTAAAATGCACAATGAAGGTAAAAAAGACTCTTATAAGTTACAAATGAACAGCTAATATATATATCTCTTTTAGGAAAAGATGAGAAAGCAACTAGAAGCCGTAAATATGTCGCTTTAATTAAGGAGGTGAAGTATAAGTTAGGCCTGAGAGCCAGGGGTTCCGCTAAAATGTTGATAAAATGTCGGAATTTTCTGTTTTGTTGTCGAATCTGAGGCCGTTTAGTGAAGAAGTAACAGTTATAAAAAAAATACTTAGACAACGGTGTTACAGACAAAAGAAACCTTTTTCTTTAAACAGGTCTTACGGCTTTAAAAATTTCTAGCCTTTCTGATTATCCTAATGAGTGAAAGCAGTTGTTCAGTGCATTTCATATGGTAGGAAGATTAGTGAAAAGGGGAGAAAATAATGAGTGAGAATCAGGTAGTTTATCCAAAGTTCCGTTGGTTTGTCTTCATCGCATTATGCATAGCGACAGCAACAAATGCAGTTTGTTTGATTGCACCTACTACGTTGATAGGTCCAATCTCCAAAGCACTAGGAGTTAGTTTGGGTGAAACTCTTGGTGCAACAATGGGAACTTATAACTTCTTCGGCGCTATTGCTTGTATTGCTGGTGGATGGTTTCTTGATCGGTTCGGAGTTACGCGGACATGGATTGTATGTCTGTTATTGATGGTCATTAGTTCCGTGCTGATGCCGGTTTTTGGCACTAGTATTACGGGATTAGCCGTGCTGAGATCTATCCAAAGTATCGGCGGCGGCCCAATCATGGGTTCTACGGCTAGACTTGCGGCAGACTGGTTCCCAAAACATGAACGCGGTTTCGTAACGGGGATTCAGGGTGTAGCCATGGGGTTAGGAATAGCGCTTGGTTTTATGCTTGCACCTGGTTTTATGCAGCTTACTAATGACTGGGCAATGACGATGGCATGCGTCAGTATTGTAGGTGTTATTGCATTGATACTTACCATTGTTATTGCCTTGGGACCAAAGGCTCCAAAGGTAGAGGCCGAAGAATTAAAGACGTCTACTGGCTCCGAGAGTGCCTTTATCGCGGCGTTAAAAATGCCAGCTACTTGGATGGTAATTGCTTGCGTATTTCTGTCCGGTTGGATATATCAAGCGTTCAATGACATCGTGCCAAGCTATATTGCGATTGATCCACCCACTGGTCTTGGTATGGGGCCAATGACAGCTGGTAGCTTCATGGGAACGGTGCAGATTGCTTCCATGGTAGGTGCAATCGCGAGCGGCTTTATTGTGGAAAAATTGTTCAAAGGCAGTTCAAAAATGGTGGTCTTCATTTCCTTTATCGTCTTTGCTGTACTGAATTTCGCGATTAAGCTTGACCCTATAACTGCTAGTGGATCAACATTACTAGTTTGCCTGGTTGTGACAGGTTTCTTCCTTGCAATGCTTACTCCGGTATCTATGGCATTTATTGCCAAAAACTACCCAGAACACATTACCGGTAAACTTGGAGGGTTAGCCCAGGGGCTAAGCATGTTCGGAGGCACAGCAGGCGTCGCAGCTGGTGCAACCGCTCTGCATATGACTAACGCGTATCAGATGCCAATCAACATCGTAATTATCGTCGGCATTCTTGGTTGCTTATTTGCACTAGGTCAAAATCCACCCAAGTTCTTCCAACGCACAAACACTCACACAATGTAAACTTTCGGTGTGCTAGAATTTCAGATTATAAAACAGAATATTAGCAAAAAAGGCTAAGTAAAACCAATTTGGTTTACCTAGCCTTTTTACTAATATATTTTACTTTTCAAGATCGAACTTCCATGTTGAAATCCCACGATTAAGGTGGTATATTGCAGTAAATTTATTGCGCAGTAGCGTATTTACAGCCCCCGGACTTCTCCCACCCGAGGCACAATATACCAATATCGGCGTATTTACGTATTTTTCTAATTCATTTATTCTTATCGCTAATTCGTGTACCGGTAACAATAGTGCTTTAGGAATATGACCGCGTACATATTCCTCCTTTGTTCTCACATCAAGTATAATTACATCTTTATTTTCACTTAGCAGTGACCTCGCTTCATCGGCCGAAATATTTTTTACATTTGGATTCATCATAATTAATATCCTCCTTCCGATCACCCATACTAATATAATGATTACTATTGCAATTATCACATACTCGCTCATATCCTCACCTCTGTCATATCTTTATATTGATTTATTACGATATATTGATATAATATCATTGATAGTAGTTTTTTTCAAGCAAGCTGCTTTGCAACATCTTCAAAATATGTATTGCTCATTTTGTGTCTGTCCAACGGAAAGAGGTGCTTATATATGGACTCAGATTTTATAAAATATACCGAAATGGCCGAGTTGCTTAAGGTATTGGCCCACCCAGTTAGGTTATGCATAATCAAAGGCTTACTTACTAAAGGTGAATGCAACGTTTCCCATATGCAGAATTGCCTTGGCGTTCCACAGTCTACCGTTTCTCAACATCTTCAACGGCTACGGACGGCTGGCATTGTTGAAGGAGTGCGAAACGGGCTGGAAATTAATTATAAGGTATGTAATGACAAGGTCGCGCAAATTTTAGCCGTTCTTTTTAACTCTAAGCTATAACAATTAATAGTAATTAATATTTTTTTTCAGGAGGAATAGATTATGGGTAATAAAGTGTTGATTGTGGGTGGAGTCGCAGGCGGAGCAAGCGCCGCAGCAAGGCTCCGGCGATTAGATGAAACAGCTGAAATTATTATGTTTGAACGGGATGAATACATTTCTTTTGCTAATTGCGGTCTGCCTTATTATATTGGTGAATCCATTCAAGAACGGGGCAAACTGGTAATTCAAACCCCACAAAGTATGAAAGCAAGATTTAACATTGATGTTAGGACTAATAGTGAAGTTATCTCCATAAATCCCGATCGAAAAACGGTTACGGTAAAAAGCAAAGAAAAAGGCTCATATGAAGAAAGTTACGATTATCTTGTTCTTTCTCCTGGCGCAAAACCAATCAAACCAAAGATCGACGGAATTAACAGCAACAAGATTTTTGCGTTACGTAATATCCCCGACACCGATAATATTAAAGCATTTGTGTCAAACAAGGATATCACCGCTGCGGTCATTATCGGCGGCGGCTTTATCGGAGTAGAAATGGCCGAGAATTTAAAAATTGCTGGGGTAGACGTAACCTTGGTAGAAGCCGCGCCACATATTCTGGCTCCATTTGATTCCGATATGGTGGCTCTTGTTGAGAAAGAGCTGGAAGATCATGACGTAAAACTAATTTTAAATGATGGAGTTAATGCTTTTAAGGATGACGGCAGTCTGGTTGAGGTAACGTTAGCCAGTGGCAATACACTTACGGCCAATATGGTAATTCTAGCAATCGGAGTTACTCCAGACACCGGATTTCTGAAATCCAGCGGGATTAAACTGGGACCAAAGGGTCATATTTCAGTTAATGAAAATATGCAAACCTCTTTAACAGGTGTTTATGCTGTGGGTGACGCTGTTGAAGTCATTGATTTTGTGAATAAGGAAGTTACCTCCATTCCTTTAGCCGGACCGGCTAACAAGCAAGGACGAATCGCCGCCGACAATATCGCCGGAATTAATTCTACTTATAAGGGTTCCCAGGGTTCTTCAATCCTTCAGGTGTTTACGCTAACAGCTGCCGCCACTGGCAATAACGAACGAACCCTGACCCGATTGAATATCCCTCATAAATTTATTCATGTCCATCCTTTTTCCCATGCTACTTATTATCCCAATGCGTCACAGCTTTCTTTGAAGTTATTATTCAGCCCTGACGGTAAAATACTTGGCGCTCAAGGTATCGGCTCTGAAGGCGTGGATAAAAGAATTGATGTAATTGCCACGGTAATCCGCCTCAAGGGAACAGTTTCTGATTTAACTGAGCTTGAACTTTGTTATGCGCCTCCATATTCATCGGCAAAAGATCCGGTGAACATGGCCGGTTATGTTGCAGAAAATGTATTAGCCAATCGTTCGGAGGTGATCACCTATGATGAAGTGTTCAAACGCAATCCCGAAGTCACTATTCTGCTCGATGTTCGAACTAGAGATGAATTTAATAACGGTCATCTAGAAGGAGCTATCAACATTCCAGTGGACGAACTGCGCACACGCTTGCATGAACTTAACAAAAATATAACCATCGTGGAGTATTGCCAAATAGGCTTACGCGGCTATATCGCCGCCAGAATCTTATCGCAAAACGGTTTCAAGGTAAAAAATATGACCGGCGGATACAAGTCTGCCTGTGCCATGCGATTTACACCTAAACAAACCAACTCTAACCGTTCTTAAGCACAACTACTCCAGGTGTCTTTCTATAATTGAACCTCAATCATATCTATAGATAATTTAACAGCAAAAGGCCTGCTATCAAGCAGGCCTTCTGTTGTTATTCACCTTTTTCAGATAATAATATCAATGCTTGGGTAGGACAGGTAGTGACACAAGGAGGTTTAATGGGATTACCGTTAGTTTCATGAAAACACCAATCGCATTTTTGCATCGTACCGTCTACACCGAATTGTGGCACATCATATGGACAGGCTTCAAAACAAACTTTGCAACCGATGCATTTTCCACGGTTGACCAGAACAACTCCAGCCGCATCATTTTTTTCAATGGCGCCCACCGGGCATGCTGCTGCACACGCCGGATCTGCACACTGACGGCAAGCCATCATAATCGGCACATTTTTACTATCCGGGTACTTCCCTTGCCAAATGGTATCAACCTTCCGCCAGTTCACGCCAAGTTCAACATTTCGCCAATTTTTACACGCTACTTCGCATCCGTGGCACTGAATACAGTTTTCCTGAATAAATAAAATGCTATATTTTTCAAACATGCTATTCTCCAATCAATAGTCTTGGATAAACTTTTTTTTATTCGTCGTTCTAAAAATTAAGCTTTTCTCACCTGAACTAAGGTTTGACTGCTCATAGCGGTAATGATGGGATCAAAGGCTTTCTCTGGATCAACGCTGTACATCATATTCACATTAGCCCCGCCATCAAGTAGTGGAAAATCTTTTAAGCCCAACTCTTGACACCCCTGCCACCATCCGTGGAGAATCATCACCGTATCCGGTCGGATTCCCGGATAAAACTCCGCCTTTACCTTCATCCAGCCATGCGGTGACTCCACAATTACCCAGTCATTATTGTTTATCCCACGGCCCATCGCTGTATCAGGATGGATGTGTATAGTCGGATAAGGTTGTAACTCCCTGAGATAAGGCACGTTTCTTTCCCAAGAAGCTGTGTAATTTTTCGAGGTATGATAATCGGAAAGAACAAGTGGATACTTCTCAATTAAATCTGGAGTACCCGTTAAGCTTTCCGGCGGCTCCCGCCATTCCGGCAGTGGATTATAACCTGCTTCCTCGAAGGAAGTATTGTATATTTCTACTTTTCCATGAGGAAGGAAAGGGGCACCGGAAAGCCTTGGGCTCTTTCGTGTAAATACCTTCTGATAGTTTTCATATGTCCTTGGAATAGACTCATAGATTATGCCAGTAGAATACTTTTTAAGTTCGGCGAAAGTCATCCCAAATGGCTGTAACTGGTCGTCCATAGCCTTAATTATATTCCCATGCCAAAAATCCTGATCATACCCCATCTTCACACCCAAGTCGAGAAAAAATTCATAGATTGATTTATAATCGCCCAATGGTTCAATGACCTTGTTCCTCGCCATGATGCGTCCACCAATTGCTTCAAATGGATGTTCCGACTCATATGGTGTAGTGACAGGAATAACGATATCGGCATAATCCATATCAGCCGTTCGAGTCACATCAACAATAACATAAAAGTCTAGTTTTTTTAGAGCCTCAATAACCCGTTTTGAACCGCGTGTGCTCGTCACCGGCTGCGTACCTGGAGCTATAACCGTTCGTATCTGGTAAGGATTTCCCGTAAGAATACTGTCAAATATCCTGTAATACGCAGACGAAAAACCTTCCACAAAAGGTTGAAACTCTTTAGGAAACTCGGGAGCAACCAACTTGTCCCTCATTTCCTCCGTATATCGGTCACGTAAGGTGATATCCATCGGCATTGGCATAACAGTTTCGGGACTACGGAAGACGTTTCCTCCCGGCCTGTCAAGATGACCGGTTATGGCAATAAGAATTGCCACCGCCCGTATTGAATCATTTGCTGAAGGAGCATGCTCAACTCCGTTTCCCAGATCAATCGAAGCCCTCTTCGTTGTGGCATAAAGTCTGGCAACCTCATAAATCTGCTCAGCAGCAACTCCGGTAATTTTTTCAGCCCACGCGGGTGGATACTTCTGAATATGCTCCTTTAACAATTCATACCCATAGCACCATTTTTCCACAAATTCTTTATCAATAAGCTCTTCATTAACCACCACATGGAGCATAGCTAAAGCAAGTGCCGCATCCGTCCCTGGCCTGAGCGGAAGCCATATATCGGCCTTGCCCACATCAGGTTCGGCAGAAGGTTTAATGGCTACGATCTTGGCCCCTCTTTCTTTTACTTTTAAAAGCAATCTTGGCCCGTCCATGGCTGGCCCTGAAAATATCGGTTGCCGACCCCAATAAATAACAAGGTCACTTTGATCAATCTCCGCCACCGGCCAATCGGCGATAGTGTACATGAATGAAAATCCCCGTTGCAGCGCACAGATGCCACTATGACCATAATTAGGACTACCATGAACCGTAAGAAACCTTTTTATATATGCGTTGTAGGTCCTCATCGCAGGCGCTAGAATAGCCAGTGACTCTGGACCATATTTTTCTTTTTGGCTTTTTAAGGTATCGGCAATAATTCCAATTGCTTCATCCCAAGAGATCCGGGCAAATTTTCCTTCCCCTTTTGAGCCCACTCTCTTCATAGGATATTTCAGTCTGTCCGGCGAATATACCCACTGCGGAGCCGCATGTCCCTTAGGACAAACAGCTCCTTTATTGTTTGGTGATTCTTGCATCCCAGCAACATTGGTAAACCGGCCATCTTTAACAAAAGCATATACTCCGCAGCTTAATGGGGTAGGACCACACATAGCGCAAAACGTCGGTACTACTTGTTCACCATTGTTTTGAGCAAGAGCTATCGCCTCTTTCCAAGTAAGGCCCAACGTTCCCGACGAACTATATCTCCTTTTTGTTATCATTTTTCCTCCTTCATTGCTAAAATCCATTATTATCCCTGCCCCCATGGGAGGGGATAATAATGGTAAACAACTATATTTATATATTTTATGCAATTATATCACATTTTTCCGATAATTCGTAAAATATACGTTTATATTCACGAAAGTCGACTTGCCACTGCACTCCAGTTCAAACCACTGATTTCTACTGGTCAAATCATTCATGCACCAAAATCTTTCCTGTCTTACCCTATCAATAAATACTTCAGTTACATTAGTACCAAACGGTGTAATCAGCATCCCCCTCTTTCTTAATCAGGTTTATCCGCTTAAGTGCCAGTTCTTTTCGAACCACCCAAGGATCAAGAGGTTAAAACTATTAAGCCACCTAATTAAGTTGGAGTCTTGTCTCTAAATCAGATATAATAAAGAAACCGGATGGGACAAGACATGAAGGGGAAAAATTAAGCCAAGTAATAAAAAGAACTATATTCTCGTAAGTCAATGAATGCAATAACGTGGCGCAAGTTGCCGCCGCCATGAGTTATCCGTAAAAAACATCTATACAATCGAAGCATATAATGCAGGGAACAACAGGAAATACCGTCCAAAAAATAAAGGCCTATGCACATTTGCATTTTTAAATATACTTCGTGATACACCATTCTAGCCGTTCAGCATCTTTGCCCATATCATTCACCGTCATTTAACAGTTTGATTTCTTTATATAAAGCCGTAAATTTATTGTTAATTTTCCGGTCGATATGGAAATAGCCAAAGTACCAATGTTTAAAAGTAATGCTTTTGTCTACAATCGAGTAAGAGGCTACCCATTAATTGAGTAGCCGACTTCTCACACCACCGTACGTACCGTTCGGTATACGGCGGTTCAACAGAATTAGTGTACTAATGAACACCTTTCACTTATGGTAACAAAG
>Ga0316604_10000784_pt1 | contig 33688 bp, 27 predicted proteins | sample OWC_soil_day20_C_FD_207650 | JGI IMG/M metagenome (GOLD analysis project Ga0316604, IMG submission 207650) | Wetland soil microbial communities from Old Woman Creek delta, Ohio, United States - OWC_soil_day20_CT | ecosystem: Environmental > Terrestrial > Soil > Wetlands | place: USA: Ohio... | reverse complement strand
TCGCATTGGCCGTGCTGGTTGCTGCACCGCCAGTAGAGTTGGCCGTACCGCCAGTCCCGGCACCGCCAGTCGAGCTGGCCGAGCCGGTTGCCGCACCGCTGGAAGCGCTAGCTTGACCCGTCGTCGCAGCACCACCACTGGCGGTCGCCGTTCCGGTCCCTGCGCCAGCCGTCGCGCTAGCCGTTCCGGTCCCGGCACCGCCCGTCGAGCTTGCCATCCCGGTACCAGCGCCAGCTGTCGAGCTGGCCGAGCCAGTTGCTGCGCCACCGGCGTTGGTCGCCGTCTGGCTATTGCCACCGGTCGAGGAAGTGCCACCGGCAGCCCCGGTTGCGGCACCAGAAGTCGTCGCTCCGCTGGTATTGCTTGCCCAACCGCCAGCTCCACCCGGTGCTGCCGGATCAGCAGCTGCGGCACCACCTGCACCACCCCACGCCTTATTCGTCGAGAGGGCTGAACCAGCCGCGGTCTTGCTGTTGGCATCAGCACTGCCGGTACCAGTCTTTTGACCAGAACTGGAGGTGCCACCCATCGCCATGTCGGAGGCCTTGGCCGAACCGCCTTTGGAAATATCGTAGGACTCTGCCGAGCCGCCCTTAGTCATGTCAGCAGCCTTGGCCGAGCCGCCTTTGGAAATATCGTAGGACTCTGCCGAGCCGCCCTTGGCGACGGAAGTATTGTCGGCCGAGCCGGACTTGGCCATATCCATTGACATGGCAGAGCCGCCCTTGGCATTGGCGTTCGCGTCAGAAGCACTCGTCTTTTGAGCAGTCATATTGGTCGCATCGCCACCGTAAGCCTTGGCATCGCCGCCACCGTAAGCCTTGGCATTCTTGGCATTGCCGCCATCACCGCCATAGCCGGCCGTCGCGCTGCCATTCGTGGCGCTGCCATTTTTGGCGTTGCCGGCCGTCGCGCTACCGTTCGAAGCGTCGGCAGAACCGCCGTTGCCACCGTTGCCGCCGTTGCCGCCGTTACCGCTGTTACCGCCATTACCGCCTGAGCCACCAGTACCGTCACCACCGTAGCCCTTGCCACCGGCCCCGCCGGCTGCGCCATTGGCATTGCCCCAGTTGCTGGCGCTATTGCCGAGCCCGAAAATCTTGTTGCCGCTGACCGTACCGCTCAAGTCAACTTTGGCAATGGCCTTGCTGGTGTTGAAGGCATTGTTGAAGTTGGAGGTCGCCGTTCCGCCACTGCTGGCAGCCGTGCCATAGTCCCTGGCCTTGGCATCGCCCTTGTTTTTGCTGTTGGTGTTGGTCTCTGTATCCGTCTCGGTCTTGGTGTAGGTCTTGGTATCAGTCTTGGTATAGGTCTTCGTATCGTTATCGTTCTTGGTGATGTTCTTGGTGTTATTGCTATCGATGGTTTTGGTATTGGTGCTGCTGTCGGTGTAGCTCTTGCTGTTGGTGCTGCTATCGGTCCTGCTGTTATTGCTGTTATCGGTTGCCGTTGAATATTCGTTCGCCTGGACATTCTCCTTGCCGGTCTGCTTGGAGGTGGCCGTCGCGGTCTGCTGGAAGGCAGCACCCGAATTTTCCTGACTGGCAGTTGGCTGCAGAGCACTTTCGGTTGGCGGATTTGTAACCACCGGGGGATTATTGATATTTACCGTACCTGCGTTATTGGTCGGATTCGCCAAGGCAGTCGTCGAACCAAAGGCCAATGCGATTGCCGTCGCCATGAGTGTCTTGTTCATGAGAATTCTCCTGTTCGAGGTTAGACGCTGCCCTATGCCGCGCCCTCCGCAACTCCATATGCAACGGCTGTGCCACCCAGAAAACAAAACCCCAAACATTTGATTTTTAATACTTTATTAAACTCAACAGGTTGTCAGCGCCGCCTTTGAGAAAGCCCATTCTGTAACTCAGGCGAAACAGCCTTCGTTCGGTGCGGCACGTTCAAGGAGCCTGTTTTCAGCCGGACAGTGAATCAAACAGCGGCCCTGCGGGGCAAAGACGCGCGGTGTACCAAAACTGAAACAGCGGAACCGCGCCCCTTGCCGACATCTCGCCAAAGATGACCTCCCCGGCAGTTCCGCCTGCCGTTCAATATTGCAAGCAGGCGGCATCTATTTGAAAATGAGGCTCCGCACTTTCAGGGAAAACCAGCCTGCTGGCATCAATAGATACCCGCTCTCGGGTAATGATTGCTCGGTACGGTTTTGCTACCCTGAACCGATAATCAGCTAATTAGAATTTGCCGATCAGGAGCGGACGCAGCCAACATGTGTCGCAGATCGATTGGAAGGGATACCGGGTTTGGCCAAAATCACATCAATGCCGCGCCAGCAGCAAAAAGACACTGTGCAACCTGAGAGAACCGGCGCCGCAAGCGACTCCCTACCGAAAAATGCCCTTCAGGATCAGTCGACCGCAGGATTCTGCATTGCCGGCATTGGTGCATCAGCTGGCGGCCTCGAAGCTGTCTGCGAGTTTTTCGAGGCAATGCCCACTGACAGCAATATTGCCTTCGTGGTCATTCAGCATCTGTACCCGACGCAAAAAAGTGTGGCTGCGGAGATCATCGGCAAACACACGAGGATCAGAACAATCGTGGCAGCAGACGGCATGTGCCTTGAGCCCAACTGTATCTATACGATCCCGCCCAATTGCTACCCGTCGATTTTCGATGGAAAACTCAGCCTCACCCCGCCCCCCGACCACAAAGGCCCACGCCTCCCCATCGATCACTTCTTTGCGTCGCTGGGCAATGACCAGCACGAACGTGCGATCGGGATTGTCCTTTCCGGTAGTGGATGCGATGGCTCGCTCGGCTTGAAAAATATCGAGGCGAATGGTGGCCTCGTTCTCGCCCAGACACCGGGAAGTGCCCAGTTCGACAGCATGCCGCGCAGCGCGATTGCTACCGGCCTGGTCAATTTCGTACTACCTGTTGCCCAAATGCCGAACGCCCTGGTCCGCTATTCGCGCCACGAATATGCCGCCGAGCCTCAGAGCAGCCTGGAGAACGAGCAAGAGCAGGAAGGCATCGACAAGATTCTCGACATGATCCAAAGCCGTAGCGGCCACAACTTCAGCGGCTACAAACGCAACACCTTGATTCGGCGAATCTGGCGCCGCATGGGATTGGCCTCGATACACAGCCTCATCGAGTACACCGCCCTACTGGCAACGGCCCCGGAGGAAATAGACGCGTTGTTCAAGGATATGCTGATTGGAGTCACCGAATTCTTTCGCGACCCCGAAGCATGGCAAATACTCAAGAACGAAGCCATTGCCCCTCTGGTGAACAGCAAGAAAGCAGGTGAAACCATCCGGGTCTGGGTTCCTGGCTGCTCGACCGGTGAAGAAGCCTACACGATCGCCATCCTGATCCTTGAGCAGCTGCGCGAAACCGGAAAATACTGCCCCCTGACCGTCTTTGCCACAGACACCAATGAGGCAGCGCTGCAAATTGGACGAAGCGGTAGCTACCCTTCGGGCATGGCCCCCCAGATCAGTAGCGAATACAGGCAACGCTACTTTGTCGAAAGCACTGACAATCATCAGTTCCAGGTCGCCAAACCGCTGCGCGACGTCATTATTTTCGGTGCCCAGAACGTGATGAGCGATCCACCATTTTCCCGCGTGGACATCATCTGCTGTCGCAACATGCTGATCTATTTTGAAACCGAGATTCAGAGAAAGATCTTCTCGCTGTTCAATTTTGCGCTGCAGCCAAACGGCTATCTTTTTCTCGGTAGTGCGGAAACCATCGGCAAACTATCGAACATCTTCACCCCCATCTCGAAGAAGTGGCGCATCTACCGTCATACCGGAACCTACCGTCCTGCCGACCTTCAACTGCCGATCCACAACGCCAGCAAGCCGATAGTGCCGCTTGAATTTCCGCAGCGGAGCGAAGCGGCGAATGTTTCGCCGCCCGCCCCTCAACTGGCCAGACTTTGCCAGCAGATGATGCTCGACTTTTTCTCGCCGGCGGCAGTACTTACCAACACGAACTTTGAAATCCTGTATTTCTCCGGCCCGACAGAAAACTATCTGCAAATGCCACGCGGCACGCCAACCAACAATCTGCTTACCCAGGCCCGTGAAGGTCTGCGCTCCCGTTTGCGGGTCGCACTGCGGCGTGCCATTTCGAGCGGTAGCGCGGTAATTGTCGATGACGCCAGGGTCAAGCGCCGAAACAGCTACCACCCGGTTCGCTTCAGCATCCTTCCCGCCGCCGGCAGCCACAATGGAGACGCGCTGTTCATGGTGGTTTTTGAGGACATCGCACTCGCCGAGAGCAAGAGCGGCGAGAGTCCCTTACTTCGCCAGCTTGAAGAAGAATTGCGTGCCACCAAGGATGACTTGCAAAACTCTATCGAGCGCCTGGAGACCTCGAATGAGGAACTGAAAGTCTCCAACGAGGAAATTGTCTCGATCAACGAGGAACTGCAATCGATCAACGAGGAGCTTGAAAGCTCGAAGGAAGAGTTGCAATCGCTGAACGAGGAACTAGTTACGGTAAACCAGCAACTGCAGACCAAAGTGATTGAACTGGAGAACAGCAACACCGACATGCGCAACTTGCTCGAAAGTTGTGAAATCGCCACCATCTGCCTCGATCGCGAGCACCACATCCGCTGGTTCACGCCGAGCATGAAAGAAATCGGCAACATCATCGCCGGCGACATCGGCCGACCGATCAGCGACTTCTCGACCGCCGGCCTCGGCCCCAACCTGATCGATGATACCGAGGCAGTCCTCCAGACGCTCAGCCTGAAGCAGCGCGAACTGCTCTCACAGGACAATCACTGGTATCTGCGCCGTATCGCCCCCTATCGCACCGAAAACGATCACATCAGTGGCGTCGTCATCACCTACACCGACATCAGCGAGGCCAAGCAGTCTGCGCAGGCCGCCGCTGGCGCCTTGCGCGCCATGGCCAACTCGCTGGAAGAGCGGGTGCGCGAGCGCACGGCTCAACTGCGCACCCTGACCGCCGAATTGACGCTGACCGAAGAACGCGAGCGCCGCTTGCTGGCTCGCGACCTGCACGACGATCTCGGCCAGGTGCTGGCCATCGTCAAGATCAAGCTCTCCTCGGTCGAAGGCTCGGAACGGCGTGGCGCGCTCAAGGCATCGTTGAAAGATATCGAGCAACTGGTCGACCAGGCCAACCGCTCGGTCCGCTCCCTGATGCTGCAATTGAGTCCGCCGATCCTGCAAACGCTCGGACTGGTTCCGGCACTGGAATGGCTGGCCGAGGAAATGGAGCGTCTTTACGGCCTGGCGGTGCACATCGATCACTATGGTGAATTGCCGGCGCTCCAAGAACCAGCCCGGACAACCATCTTTCGGGCAATTCGCGAATTGCTGATCAATGTCGCCAAGCACGCCAATACGAATATGGCCCAAGTCTTCTGCCACCCGACCGACGATGGTCGTATTTCCGTCTCGGTGACCGATCAGGGACTAGGTTTCAATTATCAGGAAGCGATGGCCAAACCGTCTGGTGACAGCGGCTTCGGCTTGATGAGCGTCAGGGAACGCATTGAGTTCATTGGCGGCGAAATGACCGTGGATACCATGCCGGGATATGGAACAACAATATCGATTGTCTTCCCGGAAAAGCATGAAAACAAACAGGAGGGGGTAAGAAATGGCAATTCGAGTGATGTTGGCGGACGATCACAAGATACTCCGTGAGGCGTTAAAAGGGATTCTCGAGCGCGAACACGATTTCGCGCTGGTCGGCGAGGCGAATGATGGGGCGGAAGCGATCGAACTCGCCCGCAAGTTGCGTCCGGACATTATCCTGATGGATATCGGGATGCCGGTCATGGGCGGTATCGAAGCCGCCCGCGAGTTGATTGCCGAACAACCGGAGATCAAGATCATTGCGCTGTCGACCTATTCCGACCGCCGCATCGTGCTGCAAATGCTCGACGCCGGCGCGCGCGGCTACATCGTCAAATCAGCCGGGCGCGACGAGTTGCTGCGCGGCATTCGTGCCGTTGCCCACGGCCGAACCTATCTCTGTCCCGACGCCTCGGCGGTTCTGGTCGATAGCGTGCGGACCAAGAACCCGATGGAGCCTTTTTCCAGCGAACGGCTTGGCAAGCGTGAACGCGAAGTCCTGCAACTACTGGCCGAAGGCCATACCTCGCCGGAAATCGGCAAGCGTCTGCATATTGCAACCAGCACCGTCGAAGTCCATCGCCGCAACATCATGCGCAAACTCGAATTGCACAGCATTGCCGAACTGACCAAATATGCAATTCGCAACGGCCTGACCTCCTCCTGACCCCATCCAGAAGCCCCGCCCCCGAACTACAAGTATCCGCGTAACGAAATAGGGCCTTGCAGGTATTTTGGCTACCTGGTGCCGACGATAAAGTTGCTCCTTAGAAAATGATTCTTCCCAGCAGAACTCACCGAGTTCTCGCCTGAATCAGAGGAGTCCGCAAATGGATGCACGTTACGATGCCACTGGCTCCGCGATGGCAAGTGAACAATTGCCTCCACCGCAGCAAGGCTTTTCAGTCTTCAAGACGCAGGCCATCGAAGGCCCCATCGCAGTTCTCGACAAATACGGCATTGTCAGCTTCAGCACGCCGGCCATGGGTGATCTGTTCAAGTGCAGTCAGCGCGAACTGGAAGGGCGCGATGTCGCCTCGCTGATCCCCGGCCTGCCCCTGAAAACGCTGACCCCCGGCTACAACCTCGCTTTTGCCGATTTTTGGGGAAACAGAGGTGAACTGCTCAAATTCAAGGGCCATTCGCCGAACGGCGAACGCATTCCACTGGCTGTTTCGCTGAACAAGCTGAATATCGACAATACCCCGCTCATCTTGCTCCGGCTGCTCCCGGGCAGCGAACAGTCCACCCTGAGCGGAGAACTTGAACGCCTGATCGAGCGAGCCAAAAACAAAACGGATGTGGTGATGATTACCGACACAACGGGAATCATCCTGGCCGTCAATGATGCCTTCGAGCAGGCCACGGGTTACACGCGGGAAGAGGCCGTTGGCCAGCCGGCCAGCCTGATGAAATCGGGGCTGCACACCCCGGAGTTTTACAGCAAGATGTGGCATACGCTATTGGCCGGCAATGAATTCCAGGCTGTATTCGTCAATCGCCGGAAAAACGGCGAGATTTTCCATGAAGACAAGAATATTCGGCCCTTTATCGACCAATCCGGGCAGATCACCCATTTTGTCTCGACCAGCCACTGCCTCAGTGAATCGCTACGCGCTACCCTGCTCCGCCTTCACCACGGGGCCTATCACGACCCCCTGACCGGCCTGCCGAATCGCCACCTGTTCGAAGATCGGCTCAGACAGGCGTTTTTCAGCGCCTCCCGCCGGGGTAACCGCTTTGCGCTGGTTTACCTGGACCTCGACCGCTTCAAGGAAATCAACGACACCTATGGCCATGCCATCGGCGACGAAGTGCTGCGTACCACGGCGACGCAACTCAAGGCCGGTGTTCGCGACGAAGACACGGTGGCGCGCCTGGGGGGCGATGAGTTTGCGTTGATCCTGCTCGATATCCATCACCGTGCAGATATCGAAAAACTTCTCAAGAAAATATTGAAATCGCTTGAGCAGGGCATCCTTCTCGGCGACAAGCACATTCCCATTCTTGCCAGCCTGGGCGCGAATCTCTATCCCGAAGATGGGACGGATAGCCAGAGCCTGATGATGCGGGCCGATTTTGCGATGTACAAGGCAAAATCGGCTGGCGGTCATTGCTTCCGATTTTTCAACAAGGATGAATTCGAGGGGAGTTCGGCCAAAAAACGGCTGGCAGAGCTGTTGACCGCAGGCAAACGCTTGAATAGCCCCTCTTGCACCGGTGAGCAATCAACCCGCCATTAATCGGCGAAGTCCTCGCTCGTGCTGCCCGGCGTGAACAAGGCCGCTCAGTCAGATGCCAAGCGCACTGCCCTGCAATGCCCGATCGAAAGGGATCGGCGGCATGCTCGCAAAGCTGACATCGGCTTGTGGAGCAAACATCCGGGGGGCACCATTGCCGCGCACCAGAAGCTGCCCAGGTTTGCCCAGCGAAGCGTCGATGCTGATCGTCGCCGGCAAAAAATCATTGATCAATTCGGCGGTGAGCAGCATTTGCTCGCTGACGCATGAAGTTGACAGCGCCGATACACCATTGGCAAAACACAGCGGCAGCAGTAACTGACTGGCCAGATGCGAATCGAGCGCCCCCTCTTCGCAATGCAGATGAGCGATCAGGGAATCAGCGGCCTTGTTGGCGACCACCTCGGGCGGATGCCCCAACTCGCCCAGCGTGAAAAAGGACTGCCGGCTATGCTCGAACTCGGCCAGCAGCACGATGAATGCGCCAGGCAAAGGGGCGGATACCGCCCCTGAGTTGATCTCGATCGGGACGTTCAAGCCCTGCAGGCGCGACATCAACTGCAGGCGCTGGCGCGCCGCCACCGACTGATCCAGACAGGCAACCAGCGAACAGCCCGAGACACGCAACAAGCGGCCGCGCTCGACCAGATGCAGGGGCTCGACGGTACTGATGGGCTGAATGGAAACCTGCATGACCCCGCCACCTTTCGGCGCAAACCCGGCCCTTTCCAGCGTAATCTCGGCGCGATAGCCAGCCTGCCGGAGCAAGGGCAGCCATTGCCAGTCGATATTCTCGAAGGCCGGACTGCGCGGCGCATGGGTTACACCGACCAGACGCAAGCGGGTTGGCAACGGCGAAAAGCTGAGCGGCAGCAAAAGACTTTGCAACAGCAGCGTCAGCGAGCCGGGGGTGTCGATATCGATCACCGGCTCATGCGCCAAGGCCCGTCGCGGCTCGAAGCACAAGCTCTGCGAACCAATCACGGCGCCATCGACCGCCGCTCCGCTGATACGGGCCAGCACATCGATCAAGCGTAGGTGCTGCAATTTCAGCCCCGGACTAGTGCGCCTGGCACGAATACGCGTCAGGCGCACCGCCTGCCCGGTCAGGACCGACAAAGTCAGGGCGCCACGCAGCAGCAAGCCGCCACCCGTACCCCTCGATGCATCAATCCTGATTACCATGCTCGGCTCCGCCTGTAATTCCGCTAGAAACTGCCCGCTCAAGCAACTATTTCATCTCGACTCTTCGATGCTGGACACTCTCGTCTTTGGGCAGCAGGACTTCGAGAATTCCATCCTTGAGATTGGCACTGATTTTCGCCGTATCGACACCGGCGGGAATGAAAAGACTCCGGGAAAAATGCCCATGGGCAATTTCACTGCGGAAATAGTCCTTCTTCTGCGCCTTGACCTCACGGCTTACCCGCCCCTTGATCACTAGGGTGCTATCGCTGACCGAAATTTCAAGATCTCGCTTTTCAACGCCGGGAAGCTCGACCCGAATCAGGACATCCTGGTCGCGGTCGATCATATCCACTTGCGGCACCCGGACGCCTGGCGGCACTCCGTCAACTGCACCCCACAATGGCCCATCCCAGGCGGTGGGTGCAAGCCAGCCGCGTGGCATCAACCGATCAAACAGACACTCGACCTCTTCGGTCGCGCTGACCATTTGCACCGAGCGAAACTCGGCGACCCCGCCCCGGGGTGGGGCACCTACGGCAACATCCTGCTTGGTTTCATTGGCCAAGACATTTCTCCTGACAATCCGGGGCTACTTCGGCCCCCGCATGATCTGCAACAACAGTATGAGGAACTCCATGCGCTGATCGGCCTGTTCGCAATTGCCTGAAGCCTGGCCCTTCTCGCCCTCAGCCGATCTGCCGGTCGCGGCCAGACTCGACTCCTGGGGATCTCGATCACGTTTCGCCCGCGTGTCTCGCGAGACCTTGGAATAGCAGGAGGTCTGGGAATCCGTCTTTTTATCGATGTCCTGGGCGGAAGAAGCTTCGGCGACCATCAATGCCGACAATACCCAGACACTGCATGAGAACAAGGAATGCCGCATGATGCCTCCTCTGAACTGCAAAACGCCCAAGCCCAAAAGGCAAGTTCGAGCAATTAGCGATGCCTCCATCGAAATCTATCGTTCCAGGCCGGCGCTCGATATACGTGCGGAGGTGTATTTGCATTACCGGTCACAAGGTAAATCCGCTGGCCAGCATGCGCAGGCGGCACAAAAATTCAATTCAAATCGGCTCGTTATCGAAACAGGCAGCTTGACTATACCCACCAAGACGAAGCCGTCCCGGTCAAGGGAACGAAGGTGACCGGCAGGGTGCAGCGTTGCTCAAGCCTTCCCTGTTCGTCTTTCTTGAGCAGGCGCAATATCTGACCTGAATAGCGGTCGCCGACCGGCATCACCAGGCTGCCGCCGGGCTTGAGTTGCTCGATCAGGGCCTGCGGTATCTGCGGTGCGGCGGCAGTAACGAGCACGGCGTCGTAAGGCGCGTGTTCGGGCCAGCCGAAGCAGCCGTTGCCGGCCTGCACTTCGACATTGGCGTAGCCCAGTCGCTGCAGGCGCTCACGGGCGGCCGTGGCGAGCGCCTCGATGATTTCCAGCGAGTAGACCTGCTTGACCAATGTCGCCAGCACCGCCGCCTGGTAGCCGGAACCGGTCCCGATTTCGAGCACCACGTCGTCGGCCCGCGGCTGAATCAGGTCGCTCATCAAGGCCACGATATAAGGCTGGGAGATGGTCTGGGCATGGCCGATCGGCAAGGGCGAATTGCGGTAGGCATCGGGCTGCCAGTCCTCCGGAACGAAGGCATGGCGCGGCACCTTGCGCATCGCCGCTACCACCCGCTCGGCCAGCTTGTCGCGACCGGTGTAGTCCGAGGTGGCCAGCACCTCGCCACGAATTTCGTCGAGCAGGCATTCGACACTCGATTCGACAGCATCTTTCATCGGCCATTCTCCACCACCGACGCTGCTTTGGCGCTTGTGCTGGAAGCCGCCCCGTTCAAGCACCAAACAGCTCCGAGATCATGGTTGGCAAGCGACAAAAAATCTGCCGCCGCAATTCCGGTATGACAAAAAGCCATCGGGGAATCAAGCGTTTTCTTACGGCGTACGCAAATTTACATACAAGCCGTTAAGCAAAATACCGAGCCTCAAGTATTCAATGCAAAACCCTCGAAACTAGAATCTGGATGCTGGCTGTCTTGCCAGCAACGCGCCTCAACCCGCCACGCGCTTGGGCGAGCAGGAAACCCCACCCGCCTGGCACGCATTCGGGAGTTCCATGATGTTGGACAATTTGAAGGAAACGGGCAAAAGCATCAGTCAGGAAATCAGCCGGGCCTGGGATCTGCTCTCGGATGGCTGGCGCGAAATCTTCAACCGGAGCAGCAATGCCCTGACCCATTTCGCCGGCGACAAGGAGGTCACTCAGCCCGCCGGCAGCACCGCGCAGCCCTTCCCGCGTTGGAGCCTGCTGGCTGGGGAGGTCGAGGAAAACGGCGATGAACTGATCGTCCGCCTCGAAGTGCCCGGCATGGACAAGGAAAACTGTCAGGTCCGGATCGAAGGCAACCGGCTGATCCTGAGCGGTGAAAAACAAATGGAACGGAGCAGCGAAACCAGCTCTTACCATGTCATGGAGCGCGCCTACGGCGCCTTCCAGCGCGTCATTCCGCTGCCTGGCTCGGTCATCGAGGACAAGGCCGAAGCCAGCTATAAAAATGGCGTACTCACCGTCCGCTTGCCCAAGCGCGGGCCGGAAGCAAGCATGACCATTAAAGTTTCGTAGCTGCGTGTTGCAGCGAGCCGACCGGCGAAAACCCCCAGCCCCCGATGCCGGCCGAAACGGAATCCGGCGCCGTCGCGGCGAGATTGCTGCGGGTACTGATCGCCCTGGTCGAGGAAATGCACCCGGGAGGCGGTTGCCCGGTATCGCTCCATAGCCACCTTGAGCGCGACCTGGGGCTGGACAGCCTGGCCCGGGCCGAGCTTTTGCTGCGCCTCGGCCGGGAGTTCGGCAGCACTTTTTCCGACCAGGCGCTGAGCGATGCGGAAACGCCACTCGACTTGCTGCGAGAAATCGGCCGGCGGGCTACCGCCCTCACCGGCAAGCCGCTCGATATCCTGCCGGAAGCCCTGGAAACAGGCCTGCCGACGCAGGCGAAAACGCTGATCGAAGTCCTCGAATGGCATGTCGACAAACATCCGCAACGTACCCACGCCCTGCTTTACGGGGCGGACGAATCGACGCATGCGCTGACCTATGGCGCGCTGCTCGACAAGGCGCAGCGCATTGCCGCCGGGCTGCTCAGTCGAGGCCTGCTGCCCCGGCAGACGGTGGCCCTGATGTTGCCGAGCGGGGAGGAATACCTGAGCAGCTTTTTCGGCGTCATGCTGGCCGGCGGCATTCCGGTGCCGATCTACCCGCCGGCCCGCCTGGCGCAACTGGGCGAACACCTGCAACGCCACGCCGGCATTCTGGCCAATGCCGAGGCCAGCTTCCTGATTACCGTGCCCGAGGCCAAAGGCATCGCCGCCTTGCTGCAACGGGAGGTGCGCAGCCTCAATGAAATTATCACCCCTGGCGACGTCGACCGCCGGCATGCCCCGCTGCACTACCGTCCGCAAGCCGAGGACATCGCTTTCCTGCAATACACCTCGGGCAGCACCGGCGATCCGAAGGGGGTGATGCTGACCCATGCCAACCTGCTCGCCAACCTGCGGGCCATGGGCCAGGCGACCGGGGTCGGCAGCCAGGACATTTTCGTTTCGTGGCTGCCGCTCTATCACGACATGGGGCTGATCGGCGCCTGGTTTGGCTCGCTCTATTTCGGCGTGCTGCTGGTCCTGCTCTCGCCCCTTTCCTTCCTCGCCCGCCCGGCGCGCTGGCTGAACACCATCTCGCGCCATCGCGGCACCATTTCCGCCGCCCCCAATTTCGCCTATGAACTGTGCGCCCGAAAACTGGGCGATGCCGATCTGGCCGACCTCGACCTGTCATCCTGGCGGCTTGCCCTGAACGGCGCCGAACCGGTCGCCCCGGCCACGCTGCAGGCCTTTAGCAAGCGCTTCGCCGGCTGCGGCTTCCGGCCCGAAGCGATGACCCCGGTCTATGGCCTGGCCGAATGCTCGGTCGGCCTGAGCTTTCCACCACCCGGCCGGGGACCGCTGATCGACCTCATCGACCGCGCCGCCTTTACCAGCGAAAAACGAGCCGAACCGGCCACCGGCGGCCCTGGCGAGCATATGCAGATTCCCTCCTGCGGTCGACCACTGGCGGAGCACGAAATCCGCATCATCGACGAAAGAGGCGAGGAACTGCCGGAGCGCCGGATTGGCCGTATCGAGTTTCGCGGCCCCTCGGCCACCGCCGGTTATTACCGCAACCCCGAAGCCAGCCGCCGACTGTTCAATGGCGGCTGGCTGGATACCGGCGACCGCGGCTACAGTGCGGCCGGCGAACTCTATGTCACCGGCCGCGACAAGGATCTGATCATCCGCGCCGGGCAAAACATCTACCCTTACGAACTGGAGCAGGCGGTCGGCAACATTCCCGGCATCCGCAAAGGCTGTGTCGCCGTCTTTGCCGGCACCGACCCGGACAATGCCACCGAGCGCCTGGTCGTCGTCGCCGAAACGGCGGCCGAGGAAAGCGGCGCCCGGGCCGCGCTGCGCCAGCGCATCAACGAAGTCGCGCTGGACATCATCGGCATGCCCCCCGACACCGTCGTGCTGAGCCGGCCGAACAGCATCCTGAAAACCTCGAGCGGCAAGATCCGGCGCGCCGCCTCGCGCCAGGCCTACGAACAGGGCCGGCTCACCGCCCGCCCGGTCGCCGCCTGGCAACAAAAATTCGGGCTGGGGCTGGCCTTGTTGCGGAGCAGCCTGGTCTCGACCGCCCGCCACGGCGGCCGCCTTCTCTTCGCCGGCTGGTGCTGGTTGCTCTTCGGACTGCTCGGGCTCCCCGTCGCCCTGCTGCTTGCCGCGATGCAGAGCCCCGATATCGGATGCCGCCTGCTGCACCTGGCGACACGCCTCTTCCTCAGACTGAGCGGCATGCCGGTCCGTGCCGTCGACAGCAAGCAACTTCCGGCGACAACGCATCTGCTGGTCGTCAATCACTGCAGCTATCTCGATGCCCTCGTCCTCTATGCGGCGCTGCCGGTAAACCGCCACTACGCCTTCGTCGCCAAAGACGACCTGGCCAGGCAAGCGCTGGTTCGTGCCGTGCTGCAGGGCATCGGCACCGTCTTCGTGGCGCGTTTCTCGACGGCGAAAAGCATGCAGGAAGTCGAGCGCATCAGCAGCGCACTGAACCGGGGGCAAAATCTGGTGATTTTTCCCGAAGGCACCTTCAGCCGCGAGGCCGGCCTCAAGGCATTTCACATGGGCGCTTTTGTCGCCGCCTGCCGGAGTGGCGTGCCGATCCAGACCGCCGGCCTGCGCGGCACACGCCTGGCCTTGCGCGACGGTAGCTGGCTGCCTCGGCATAGCGTGCTCAGCTTTGCGCTCGGGCCGGTGCTCGACGCCCCGGGAAACAACTGGCGCACCGCCATCCGCCTGCGCGATCAGGCACGCTGCGAAATATTGCAACTGTGCGGCGAACACGACCTGGCCAGCGCGGGAAGCAAGGAAACGCGCCATGAAAACCCTTAGCCAAAATACTGCCAAATGAGTATTTGGGGCGCGAGGGAGGCGCATAAACTGGTAATCGATTGATGAATGAACCCAGGCAGATGGACAAGTCCATTTGCTGCGCTCGCGTTGCCGGTGAGATTGCGACCCCGAAGACAATGAAAGGAACGAGTGATGGCATTCACACTTGTATCTGAAGCATTCAAGGACAACGGGCAGATCCCGATGCGCTATACCTGCGATGGCTGGGACATGTCGCCGCCGCTACTCTGGCTGCATCTGCCGGAAGGGACAAAGAGCCTGGCCTTGATCGTGGACGACCCGGATGCCCCGCAAAAGCCATGGACCCACTGGCTGCTCTACAACATTCCACCGGACATCCACAGCCTGAAGGAAGGCATCACGAAAAGGGAGTTGCCAGGCGGCTGCCTGCAGGGGAAAAACGACTGGGGACGAAGCACCTACGGCGGCCCTTGCCCGCCCGAAGGCAAGCATCGCTATTGTCACCACCTGTATGCCCTCGACACCGTCTTGCCCGACCTGAACATCCCGGGCAAGGCCGCACTCGAAAAGGCAATGCAGGGTCATGTCATTGCCCAGACCACGTTGACCGGTCTCTATCAAAGGGCGCGCGTCTGACCAGTGAACCGCTCAGGCACCCGGAAGAAAGATTCGGCGGCCGCGCTTTTGATTACGCCGCGAACCGCCTTGGCCGCTTTTTTGCCTGCCAGCGGCGTCGACCGCAGCAAGGTGCCGATCGCGAGTTGAGTCTGCTTGTTTCGCGGATAAAGATTGCCCGGCACGGCAACGCCGGGGCGACAGCATGAGCATCCTTGAAATCCGCAACATTACCCGCCGCTTCGGCGATCTGCGGGCCGTCGATGACGTCTCGCTGTCGATCGAAGCCGGCGAGTTTTTCACCCTGCTCGGCCCCTCCGGTTGCGGCAAGACGACGCTGTTGCGGATGATCGCCGGCTTCGACGAACCGGATGCCGGCGAACTCTTCCTCGACGGCCAGCCGCTGGCCGGCATCCCGCCGGAGAACCGGCCGGTGCATACGGTTTTCCAGAGTTACGCGCTGTTCCCGCACATGAGCGTGGCGCAGAACATCGCCTTCCCGCTGCGCATGGCCGGCCACGACGATGGCGAGATCCGGCGCCGGCTGGGCGAGATGCTGGAACTGGTGCACCTCGGCGACAAGGCCCGGCATTTCCCGCACGAACTGTCGGGCGGGCAAAAGCAGCGCGTCGCGCTGGCCCGCGGCTTGATCAACAAGCCCCGCCTGCTGCTGCTCGACGAACCGCTCGGCGCGCTGGACGCCAAGCTGCGCGAGCAGATGGAGCGCGAACTGATCGTGCTGCAGCGCGAAGTCGGCATTACCTTTGTCTTCGTCACCCATTCGCAGCAGGAGGCGCTGGCGCTGTCGCACCGCATCGCGGTGATGAACGAGGGGCGGGTCGAGCAGGTCGATACGCCGGAACAGATTTACGGCTACCCGCAGAACCGCTTCGTCGCCGACTTCATCGGCACCATCAACCTGCTGCCGGTCGAGGTGCGTGGCGTGGCGCATGGACAACTCCGCCTCGCGGCCAGCGGTCTGGGCGAGATCATCGCGCCGCCGGCGGGCGGGCCGACGCAGCCGACAACTGGCCAGAGCGGACATTTTGCGCTGCGCCCGGAACAGGTGCGGCTGGTTGGCCATGCCGAAGTGCGCGACCTGCACAATCACTTCAACGGCACGGTGCGCGATTACCTCTACCTGGGCGACGTCACCGTGTACAAGGTGGCGCTCGACAACGGCGTCGTCATCGAGGCCCTGCTTGCCAACTCGACGCCTGGGCGGGCCAAGTTCTTTGAAATCGGCGACCCGGTCGGCGTCGGCTGGCGCCACGACAGCGGCGTTTTTCTCCATGACTAGGCGCCCTGCCGGGGGGGCGACGCGCTGGCTGGTCAGCCTGCCGCCGACGCTTTTCCTGCTCGCCTTCTTTCTTGCCCCAGCCCTGCTCATGGTGCTCGCCTCCTTTCAGCACCCGGGCGAGTTCGGCGGTCTGGCGCCGTGGCTGATCGACGGCCAGTTCAACCTGACCCTGGAAACCTACCGTTTCTTCTTCAGCGACTGGATCTATGCCGAGGTCTTCCTGCGCTCCTTCCTGATCGCCAGCGCCACCACCCTGCTCTGCCTGTTGCTGGCCTATCCACTGGCCCTGACCATCGCCCGCAGCAGCGCCCGCCAGCGCGACCTGCTGGTCCTCCTCGTCATCCTGCCCTTTGCCAGCAACTTCCTGATCCGTATCTACGCCTGGATCATCCTGCTCGGCCCGGCCAACCTGCTGTACACGCCCTTCGCGGTGATCGCCGGCATGGTCTACGTGCACCTGCCCTTCATGATCCTGCCGCTCTACACCAATCTCGAAAAGCACGACCCGGCCCTGCTCGAAGCGGCCCAGGATCTCGGCGCCGGAGCCTGGACGCGCTTCTGGCGAGTCACCTTCCCGCTCTCGCTGCCCGGCATCTGGGCCGGCACGGCGCTGGTCTTCATCCCGGTCCTCGGCATGTTCGCCATTCCGGAATTGCTCGGCGGCACCGGCGACATCCTGATCGGCAACCTGATCAAGGAGCAGTTTCTCGACAACCGCGACTGGCCGCTGGGATCGACCCTTTCCCTGCTGTTGACCGGCGCGGTCCTCGCCCTGGCCGGACTCTCCCTCCGCGCCGGGCGCCGCCGGCGCCGGGAGCTCTGATGCCGGGCGCCGCCCTCCGCCGCCTGCCCTGGCTGTGGCTGGCCGCCCTGACGGTCTATGCCTTTCTCTACATCCCGCTCGCCGTCGTCGTCATTTTTTCCTTCAACGACTCGCTGCTCAACGCCCAGTGGGTCGGCTTCACCACCCGCTGGTACGGCAAGCTGCTGCACGACGAGGCCATGCTGGCCGCCGCCGCCAACTCGCTGCTCATTGCCCTTAGCGCCAGCAGCATCGCCACGGTGCTCGGCACCATGGCCGGCATTGCCATGCAGCGCTGGCCGGTCGGCCTGCTCCGCCTGCTGCCGGCGCTCGTTCTGACCCCGGTGGCAATGCCGGAGATCCTGCTCGGCGTCTCCCTGCTGCTTTTCTTTCGCCAGGTGCTCGACCTGACCCTCGGCCTCTTCTCGATCCTGATCGCCCACATCACCTTCTCGATCGGTTTCGTCGCCATCATTGTCCGGGCCCGCCTGGCCGGCATGGACGAAAGCATTTTCGAGGCGGCGCGCGACCTCGGCGCCAGTCCGTGGCGCACTTTCCGCCACGTGACGCTGCCGCTGATCCTGCCCGGCATCGTCGCCGGCTTCCTGATGAGCTTCACGCTGTCGATCGACGACTTCGTCATCACTTTTTTCGTCGCCGGCGTCGGCGTCAGCACCTTGCCGCTGCAGATCTACTCGATGATCAAGGTCGCCGTGACGCCGGAGGTCAATGCCGTTTCGACATTGCTGATGGCACTGACGCTGAGCCTGATGGCAATCGCCTCGCGCCTGGCGCCGGACCTGATGAAGACAAGGACATGAAGCGTATGGCAGCGGGGTGCAAACAAGCCGTAAAAACACATGGCCAGTGCTTTGTAAACGGGTAATACTCAAGTCATAATTTGAGCCAAGCTTCGCCCCCTACCCGCCAACTGCCAGAGAGAGTCATTGCGCATGCAGAATCTGGATCCCGCGCTATATCAGGATATCGTCGACAGCCTGCCGGATGGCCTGTGGCTATCCGACCATGAGCACCGGATCGTCTACGCCAATCCGGCGATGGCGGCCATTGCCGGCATCCCGCAGGAAAATATCATTGGCGCCAACGTGCTGACCGATTTTGGCGAGGAAACCGTCAGCAACTTCCGCCATTTTTATATGGCTGCGGTCGACTCGGGAAAACCGACCAAATACGAATGCCTGGTCGTCACCCCGGCCGGGCGCCAAACCTGGCAAGGCGGCTGGCTGACGCCGCGGCAGAAGGACGGCAAGTTTTCCGGAATCGTCTGCACGGTGCAGGATCTCAGCCTGGCCAAGCACTCGAAACTGCTGCAGCAGGCGGGCGAGTCACGCTTTCGCGATTTGCTGGAAGCGATCCCCTGCGTTGCCGTTCAGGGCTATGGCCCGGATGGCACGACGCATTACTGGAACCAGGCCTCCGAGCGGCTCTACGGCTACTCGGCCGAGGAGGCGATCGGGCGCAACCTGCTCGAACTGATCGTGCCCGCGGAAATCCGGGAACATGTCGCCAAACTGATCCGCAAAACCTACGAGACCGGACAACCGATACCGGCCGGCGAACTCTCGCTGCTCCGCAAGGATGGTTCGTCGGTGGCGGTATTTTCCAGCCACGCCTATGTCCATGTGCCGGGCCAGGAAGCGGAAATGTTCTGCGTCGATATCGACCTCACCGAACTGAAGCGGGCCGAACAAACCTTGCGGCGACGCGAAAGCTATCAGCGAGCGCTGCTCGACAACTTCCCCTTCATGGTCTGGCTGAAGGACGAGCAAAGCCGCTTTCTTGCGGTCAACCGGGCTTTTGCCAAGGCTTTTGAGTGGCCGTCGCCGGCCTCGCTGGTTGGCCGCAACGATTTCGACATCACCACGCCGGAGCAGGCCGAACTGTACCGGGCCGACGATCAGGCCGTCATGGACAGCCGCACCAACCGACAGACCGAAGAATTGAGCGGTTCACCGGAACAGCAATACTGGGTTGAAACCTACAAATCGCCAGTCATCATTGATGGCAAGGTCACCGGCACCGTCGGTTTTGCCCGGGATATCACTGCCCGCAAGAAAGTCGAGATGGAACTGCTGGCGGCCAAGGCCGAAGCCGAAGCCGCCAACCGCAGCAAGTCGAACTTTCTCGCCGCCGCCAGCCACGACCTGCGCCAGCCGCTATCGGCGCTCTCGCTTTACGTCGGCCTGCTCAAGGCGGCGGCACCGACGGAATGCGTCGAGCTGGTGAATAACATCCAGAATTGCGTCGGCAGCCTGAGTGAGCTGCTTACCGACCTGCTCGATGTCAGCAAGCTGGAAGCGGGTGTGGTCGTCCCCAAGCAGTCCGATTTCGCCATCGACGATCTGCTCGCTTCGCTGGTCGCCTTGCACGCCGCCGAGGCCGAGGAGAAGGGCCTGCGCCTGCGCCGGCGCCCGTCGCGGGCGCTGGTCCGTTCCGACCCGCAACTGTTGCGCCGCATCCTCGGCAACCTGATCGCCAATGCCGTGCGCTACACCCGCCACGGGGGGGTGCTGATTGCCTGCCGACGGCATCAGGGCAGATGCTGGATCGAAGTCTGGGATACGGGAATCGGCATTCCGGCCGAAAAAACCGGGGTGATTTTCGAGGAATTCACTCAGCTTGGCGTCGATCCGCTCAGCCGGGGCAGCGGCCTGGGCCTCGCCATCGTTGCCAAGATCGCCGCCCTGCTCGGTCTGCAGATACGCCTGAACTCACGGCCGGGCCGGGGCTCGATGTTCGCCATCGAACTGCCGGATGGCGAGGCACCGCCATCGGCCCAACCCTTGCCCAGCCCGCGCAGCAGCCGGCAATTGCGCATCGCGCTGGTCGACGACAATCCCCAGGTGCTGCGCGCCCTCGCCCTGACCCTGCAAAGCGCCGGCCATCAAGTGGTTGCCGCCAGCGATGGCCAGTCGCTGTTCGAACAACTTAACGGCAACGCCCCCGACATCCTGATTTCGGATTACCGCCTGGGCCTGACCGAAAGCGGATTCGATGTCATCCAGGCAGCAAAAAACCGCTTTGGCGCAGACCTGCCCGCTTTCATCATCACCGGCGACACCGATCCGGCGATCATCCGCAGCATGAGTGGACGCGGCATCGCGGTGCACTACAAGCCGCTGTCGATGGAGAGCTTGCAGGCCATCATCAGTGAAGCCGTGGAGCGCAGCCCATCATGAAACATCGCATTCTGCTGGCCGACGACCACGCGCTGTTCCGTCACGCCCTGCGCCTGAGCCTGGAAACCCTGCCCGAGGTGACGATCGTCGCCGAAGCGCGCGATGGCGAAAGCGTCATCGAAGCCGCCCGCCAGACCAAGCCGGATGTCATTTGCCTCGACATCACCATGCCCGGCCCCAGTTGCACCGAAACGATCGAGCAATTGCTGGCCATCGATCCTTCGCCGAAAATCATCGCCATGTCGGCCTATGGCGACCTCTTTCTGGTGGCTAGGATGATCAAGGCCGGCGCCGTCGGCTACGTGACGAAAATGGATATTGCCAGCCAGTTGCCGGCTGCAATCCACAGTGTCAGCCAGAACCGGATCTATTTCAGCGCCGACCTGGGCATCAGCGATGTTGCCGAACTGGCATCCTATGCCCCGCCGGACTGAGTCCCCCGCCCGGCAAAACAGGCCCCGCTAGCGAGTCGACCGGAGGAGACATGAAAGCGCTGCTCGCCCTCCTGCTACTCGCCTTGCCGCTGGGCGAGGTTGCCGCCGACGATGTCCTCCACCTCTACAACTGGAACAACTACATCTCGGAGGAAACCGTCCATCGCTTCGAAGCCAGTTGCAACTGCCGCTTGAAGCAGGATTACTACTCCGACAATGAAGAGATGCTGGCCAAGCTCGAAGCCGGGGCCGTCGGCTACGACCTGATCGTGCCGACCGGCAATGCTGTCGAAGCGCTGATCCGGCGGCAGGCGCTGCGCCAACTGGACAAGAGCCAACTGCCACGGCTGGGCAATCTGCAAGCCGCCTACCTGAACCCCTGGTTCGACCCCGGCAACCGCTATTCGGTGCCTTACGCCTACACCGTCACCCTGCTCGGCTACAACGAGGAGAAGCTGCGCGAACGGCAGTTGCCGACGAATAGCTGGGCCCTGATTTTCGAGCCGAAGTACCTGGCCCAAATGAAGGGCCGGGTCAGCGTGCTGAACAGCGCCCGGGAACTGATGGCGGCGGCGATGATTTACCTCGGCTATTCGGTGCACGACACCGACCCGGCCAAATGGGCCGAGGCCAAGCGCCTGATCCTGCGCGCCAAACCTTACTGGGCCACCTTCTCCAACAGCACCTATATCAAGGACCTGGCGATCGGCAACATCTGGGTCGCCCAGGGTTACTCCAACGACATGTTCCGCGCCCGGGCCGATGCCCGGGCCGCCGAGCGCCCGTTCACCATCGGCTTTGCCATCCCTCGCGAAGGCGCCGTGCTCGCCCTCGACAGCTTCGTCATCCACCGCTCGGGGGCCCGCCCCGATCTGGCCCATGCCTTCATCAATTTCATGCTCGACGGCCGCAATGCCGCCGACGTCTCCAACCTGATCGGGGCCGGCAATCCGAATGCCGCGGCGATGCCCTTGATTGATCGCGAACTGACCGCAAACCCGGCCCTTTTCCCGGCCACCACCCAGGCGCCGGAACTGCAGATGCTGCGCGATTTCGACATCCACAGCCGCCGTCGGATGTCGCGCCTGTGGACCGAGATCAAGGTTCGCTAGCGAAAGCCCCAGCCCATGCAGCTTCAAGCAACCTTCTACATGGCACGCTGCCGCCAGCTCTTTTGTCTTTTGCTGGCACTCCTCAGCACGGCCCTGCCGGCAATGGCGGACTCGGCCAGGCCGGCAATCGAGATTTATGTCAGTCCGGGTTGCCCGCACTGTGCCGAAGCGCAGGAATTCCTGCATCAATTGCTGATTGAGCAGCCGAACCTGCAACTGAGCATTTTCGACATACAGCGCAACCCCGAGGCGCTGGCCCGATTGAAGGTGCTTTCACGGCAGTCCGGCATCACCCAGGCGGGCGTACCGAGCCTGTGGGTCGGCCAGCAGCTGATTGTCGGCTTCGACAGCCCGGCGACCACTGGCGCCCGGATACGGGCGGCACTCGCCGGCAGCAGCGGGCCGGCCGGCGCCGACAATTGGGCAGCCTGTCGCATCAGCGACGACACGATGTGCCGGCCAGAAGACGAGAACTCGATTGTGATTCCGCTACTCGGCCAGACAGTCAGCATCGAGGCCATCGGCCTGCCCTTGTTCACCATCGTGATCGGGCTGCTCGACGGCTTCAACCCGTGTTCGATGTGGGTATTGATCCTGATGATCTCGATGCTCGCCTCACTCGGCGACCGACGCCGGATGCTGGCGATCGCCGGTACCTTTGTTGCGCTCCAGGGCATCGCCTATTTCGCCTTCATGGCCGCCTGGCTCAATCTTTTCCTGCTGATCGGACTGTCACGCCTTTCGGAAATCGCTATCGCCCTTTTCGCCATCGTCGCCGGCAGCCTCAACCTGAAGGACTTTGTCGCTTTCGGGCGCGGCCCGACGCTGTCCATTCCCCTGGCCGCCAAACCCGGCATCTACGCACGCCTGCGCAGCATACTGCGGGCCGAGCGGCTCTGGCCCGCGCTGCTCGGCACCGCCCTCCTCGCCTTGCTGGTGCAACTGGTCGAACTGCTCTGCACCTCGGGCTTCCCGGCGCTCTACACCCGGCTGCTGACCCTGCGCCAGCTCGACGGCCCCAGCTACTACGCCTACCTGCTGCTCTATAACCTGATGTACATGCTCGACGATGTCGTGATCCTCGGCATCGGGGTCATTACGCTGAGCCAGCGCCGCCTGCAGGAAAAAGAGGGGCGCCGCCTGAAGCTGCTTGCCGGTCTGGTCATGCTTGGCCTTGGTCTCTATCTTCTACTAGCCGGCAGCCGCTAATACCCGCTTGGCGGTAGGCAAAAATACCGTGCTTCGAGAATTTCCGCCGCGGCCAATATCCCGCACAGTGCAGGTCACGCTGGTCCGGCTGTCGGCCTCGCCTGCGTGCCCGGCTTGCTGTCAACGAAACAGGGCTGGGTGGCGGAGTTAAAGGAGACGCTGGAGATGAATCGAAAAGGCAATGTGCTTGGCGCCCTGATCGGCGCAACGCTGATCACGTTCAGTGGCGGCGTGCTTGCCGTCGGGCAAGCGGACGGCGAATGCGCGCAAGGCAGGACATCGTGCCGCGAAGCCGGCCACGACGAGCACGGCACCGACCTTGCCCCGTTGAAAAAACAGCTTTTCGAATTCGCCGGCCTGCCCGACCGCCAGCGCGGACCGAGCCCGAGCCTGCACCGCGCCCGGCCAGGCTGGCCGGTCTTCGGCGAAGGCATCAGCTTTCTGGGAGCCGCCCTCTCCAGCCGACTGTCGAGCCTGCTCGGCCGCTTCGGCGGCCGCTAGTCCGGCCCTGCCCCGGCCGGGGCAAACAGAGGCGGTGCGGATGATCAGCCCGGTACTGCGCAACGGTGTTTTGCTGCTCGGCCTGCTCGGGGCGCCTGCGTTCTCCGGCGCCGAGGCGCAAGTCGACCTTGGCCAACGGGAATATGCAGCGAACTGCGCCATCTGCCATGGTCTGGATGGCAAGGGCGGCGGCGAGCGCCCGGCACCGGACATGCCCGACCTGACGACACTGAGCAGCAACAACGGCGGCCAGTTTCCGCTGGCCCGGGTCTATGGCGCAATCGATGGCCGGGCCGAACTGCGGGCCCATGGCCTGCGCGAGATGCCGGTCTGGGGAAACTACTATGCAATGATGGCGATCCCCGACCACGACGATTACCGGCATAACCCCGAAGCCTTCGTCCGCAGCCGCATTCTTGCCCTGATCGACTATCTGCAGCGCTTGCAGCAGGCAACGCCGGCCCCGTGATAGCGCTCAGCGGCGACGCGAAGGGGCGCCTCGTCCCCAACCCTGGTCGAAATATGCCTCTTTTCCCCGTCGACCGCAGGAGTCGGTTGCTGCCCGGCATTAGGCGAGGCATCACAAAGCAGCGGCCGCCGAGCCTTCCCGCTCAGCGGCGCCAATGGACGCGAAGCCGCTTTTCGGCCTCGTTGTAATGAAAATCCAGCTCGCCGTGATAGGCCTTGTGCAACGCATCCCCGAGATCCCGGGCGAGATGGAGATCGGTCGTCGTGATGACGATGCCGCCGTCACCGCTCTCTTCGTTGATCGCCATGATTCTGGCCAGCGGGTGCTCGGCCCGTTCCTTCTGCGTGTGATGCTGGATCAGGCTGAGTATTTCCAGGCGATGTTCGACGAAAAAGGCGCCGCCGACATGGACGAAGCCGGCCGGAAAATCGTCGCGTATGCGCTGACAGGCCGGGCAAAGCACGGCTGCGGCATTGTCCTGCTTTTCACCCCACTGCCAGCGGCCGGCGTGGAAGCTGGCGCCGCATTCGGGACAAGCCGCCGGTTCGCTTGGCTTGCCCTGCTGCCGGTAGCTGTCGTGTTCGTGCTCTGGACGCAACTGATCGCGACGAATGGGCTGAAATCCGCTATCGATTGATTGTTGTTTCATGACCATCTCCTTGTTGAAAAATCATGCCGGCGCCCGACTGTCGGCTGCCGCGGCAAACGCCGGACCGCCGGTACCCGTTCGCCGATCGACCTCCTCGGCCAGTTGCCGCAGGGCGGCGGAGACCTCGACCGGATAGATCTCGGCTGGCCCCAGATGCCACATGCTGGATGGCAGGGTCAGCAGTTGCGCCTGGGCATGCGCCCGACTGGCGGCCAGCGTCGGCAGGTGCGCGACGCGGCGGCCACCGCGCATCACCGGTTGCAGCAAGGGGGTACCCGGATAGTCTTCGGCGAGCAGGCCGAGCCGGTCACCGAGCATGCGGCCCCGGCTATCGTAGCTGCGCCAGACCTGTTTGCGCCCCGGCCAAGTCGCCTTGCCGGTCGACCGTTTGCGACAGGGCAAACCAGCGTATTCCTGCAGTTTGTAGGCGCAGTCGAGATAGGGCTGGTCGGCCGAAGTGTTCATCCGGGTGCCGACACCGAAGCCGTAGATCGGTGCGCCGCTGGCGACCAGCGCCTGCACCGCGTATTCGTCGAGATTGCCGCTGGCGAAAATACGGACCCCGCTCAAGCCGCCGGCATCGAGGATGGCCCGCACCCGCCGGGCCTGTTCGCCAAGATTGCCGCTATCGAGTCGCACGCCCTGGATGGCAATCCCCTCCGCCGCCAGCTGCCGGGCCAGCACGACGACGCCATGGGCCGCGGCTTCGCTGTCGTAGGTATCGATCAACAGCGTGTTGGCCAGCGGGAAGGAGCGGGCGAAATCGGCAAAGGCCGCGTTTTCGCTGGCATGGGTCTGGACGAAGGAATGCGCCATCGTGCCGAAGAGCGGCACACCCCAGCGCATGCCGGCCTCGACCGTCGCCGTCCCGTCAAAGCCGCCGAGATAGCTGGCACGCGCCGACAGCAGACCGGCTTCGGCGCCGTGCGCCCGACGCAGCCCGAAATCGACGAGCAGGCTGCCCGGCGCGGCGAGGCGGACCCGGGCCGCCTTGGCAGCGATCATGCTCTGGAACTGCAGCAGGTTGACCAGCCGGGTTTCAATCAGCTGCGCCTCGCGCAGCGGGGCAACGACGCGCAGGATCGGCTCGTCGGCAAAGAATGGCGTGCCTTCGGGCATGGCATCGACGTTGCCCGTGAAGTGCAGCCCGGCCAGCGAGCCGACAAACCGCCGGTGAAAACGCCCGCAATCGGCCAGCCAGTCGAGCTCATCGCTGCTGATATGGAGATCTTCCAGATATTCGACCACCTGCTCCAGGCCCCCGGCTATCAGGAAATTGCGCTGTTCCGGCAAGCGACGAACGAAGAACTCGAAGACGGCCTTGTCGTTCATCCCGCGCTCGAAGTAGACCTGCAGCATGGTCAACTGATAGAGATCGGTGAGCAGCGCACTGGTCGGCATGCTCACCCCTTCAGCAAGCGGGCGCCGGCCGCGCACATGGCGGCGATCGCCCGCTCGCCATCGCCGACCCGGAGATCGACTGGCCGCACCGCATCGCCGAGCAGGACAACCTGGTAATCGAGGCGCAAGGCATCGTTGACCGTGGCCAGAACGCAGTAATCGGTGGCCAGACCACCGATAAAGAGCCGACTGACGCCCATGTCGCGCAATTCCCGATCCAGTTCGCTGCCGGCAAAGCCCGAATAGGCTTCGGCCTCGCGCTGGCGGCCCTTGCTGACCACGATGGCGGCCGGGGGCAAGGCCAACTGAGCCGGGAATTCCGCCCCGGCACTATCGGCGACACAGTGCGCCGGCCAGGGCCCACCCTGCGCTTGAAAGGAGCAGTGTTTCGGCGGGTGCCAGTCGCGGGTCACGAAGATCGGCAACCTGGCCTGCCGAAAGCGGGCGATCCAGGCGTTGAGCGGCTCCAGCACCGCCGCCCCGCTCGCCACCGGCAAGGCACCACCGGGCAGAAAGTCGTTCTGGACATCGACGATCAGCAAGGCGTCTCCGGCCTGCAGCATCTCTTCCGGCACAGGCGGTCGAAGCTCGATGACATTCCCGGGGCGCAGCGTGTGCAGCGTCATTGCAGATCCCGGAGCAGGAAAGTGACATCCTCGACCGGCAAATCATTGATCCCGGCGGCACTGGCCCGGCCATCGCCGCCATGGCGGCGGGCCAGCCGATCGGCCGCCACGCCGTAGCCCTCCGGCACGCGCAGGCTGACGCTGAGCTTGCTGTGGCCATTGGGGACGAGCACGGCACAAATCCGCCCGGGCTTGCTGTTCACCAGATGATTGGCGTAGATGCCGATGACGCGCCGGGCCCAGGCGGCATCCGGCAGGAGCACGGCGGTCAGACGCTCGGTCTGCAGGATCGGCCGGACAGCGTTGGCCAGCTCCAGATCCTCGGCCCGGCGCTGGGCAATCCGCAAGAAGGCATCGGCCTCGGTCATGAATTCGAAGGGATCGACAAACGGCGCCATGATTTTCCGCAAATCGGCCGGCCGGATGGTCAGGTCGGCTTCGCTTTCGCCGTAGGCGTTGTAGTTCAGGCATTCACCGAGCACCCGGAAGAGATAGGTTTTGCGCTGATCGAGGCCGATCGAACGGGCCAGTTCCTCCGCCGTCGCCGCCATGTTGTCGCCGAAGGCGCCAACCACCGCCCAGGCACGGAAACGCCCGCCGAGGTGACGGTCGACCAGCAGGCTGGTGCACACCCGGGGCGCCGGATCGATTTTGAGATGCAGCAAGGCGTGCGCCGGTGCCTGGGCGGCGTGGTGATGGTCGAAATATTCGACGCTGACGCCAACTTCAAGCAGTTGCAGCAAGGCCTCCCGGTTAACCCCGACCGGCAGATCGACCACCGTCACCGAGTCGCCGGGTTGCGCCTTGACCCGGGGCAGCAGCGCATGATCGCGCTTGACGCCGGTAATCAGCACCGACTCTTTCGGTTGGGCGAGACGTAACTGCTGCAGGGCGCAGAGGCCATCGGCATCGCCGTTGAAGACGTCGAAATGGGTGTAACGCGGCGCTTTCATTGGGCAGCCTCCTCGACAAGTTGATGCAGAACGGCGGCCAGCGAAGCCTCCCGGCCATCGACGACCAGGCATTCCCGCTCCTCGGCCGGACTCAGCGGCTCGCTGTTCTGCAGTTGATGGCGCAGCACGGCCGGGCCGGCATCGGAAGCGTCGCCCCCCGCCTGCGCGCGGGCTTGCACTCGCTCGAACAGAACGGCCTCGTCGGCCCGGCAGCTGAGCAGCCGGAAAGGCACGCCCTGGGCCAGCGCCTGGCTGCGGAAGATGGCCCGCTGCCAGCCCTGCAGGCTGGCTGCATCGACCACCACCGGAAAACCGGCGTCCACAATCCGGCGCGCCAACTGGACCAGATGGTTGTAGGTCGCCCGGGTGCTATCCGCCGAATAGATGCCGCCCTCGACGCCGCAGTCGCCCCGGGCGGTGGCCGGCAGCCCGGCCAGACGCTTGCGCTCGACATCGGCCCGGATACGGATGGCGCCGATGCTTTCGAGCGCGGCCTCGGCCACCGTCGTCTTGCCGGCGCCGGACAGGCCGTGCATCAGGATCAGCAGACGGCGGCGCGGCTTGGTGGCCTGCTCGGCATGGGCCAGATAGCGCGCCGCCTCGGTCGCTGCCTCACCACCATTGTTTTGTTGTGCGGCGCGAATACGGGCGACCATGGCGCGCACGATGGCGCGGTAGACCTCGTAAAAAGGCAATATTTGCAGGCCGTCGTAATCGCCACTGCCTTCCAGGTAGCGATTGAGAAAACGCCAGGCCAAATCCGGCCGACCATGGGCCGCCAGATCCATGCTGGTAAAGGCGATCTCGCTGATGGTGTCGATCCAGCGCAGATTGGGACTGAACTCGATACCGTCAAAAATCTGCGGCTCATCCGGCCACCAGGCAATGTTGCCGAGGTGAAGGTCGCCGTGGCATTCGCGGACGAAGCCGCTGCTTTTGCGCTCGGTGAGCAGGCTCTGCCGGCGGCCGTACTCACGGCGCGCCCAGTTTTCGATCACCGACAGTTGAGCCAGCGCTGCCGCATCGCCCGGCCCGCCGAGTTGTGCCCGCAAATGGGCGACGGCGCCGCTGAATCCTGTCCACACCGTGTTTGCCGTACCGTAGTCGTCGCCACTGCCGGCCCGGGGAATATCGCCGTGAAAGCGGGCCACCCGGTCAGCCAGCGCATCGATCTGCGCCGCCGTCACCGCACCTCGGGTGAGCATGGCGTCGAGCAGGGCCGACTGTGGAAATTCCAGCATCTTGACGGTGTATTCGACGGCCGGCGCCGGCCCTCCGATCAGGCAGCCGTTTTCCGTATCGGCGATCGGCACCACCGCCAGATAGAGATCGGGGGCCAACCGACGATTCAGGCGCAATTCTTCCTGGCAATAGAAGCGGCGGCGCGCCAGGCTGCTGAAATCGAGAAAGCCGAGGTCGACGGCTTTCTTGATCTTGTAGGCAAAGTGGCCGGTCAGGAAGACGTGCGAGATATGCGTTTCAAGCCGCCGGATCTGGCGCACCGGATGCGGATAGGCCGTCGCCTCCATCAGGCAGTCCAGCCAGGCGCCCGACTTTCCTGACCGGGTGGCAGGCAGGGGAGGATTCATTGGCAGCGGCACCTGCGGCGCGTTGGCGACCGCCTCCGTCAGCGCGAAAAGATCGGCCGAACCCCTGCCCTTGCCCCGGAGAGCGGGGACGGCAAGGCTTTCAGCCTGGGCAAGGCAATCTCCGGTTGGCAAGGTGCGAACTCACGAGGCGGGTGACTGCTTATTTCTGCAGGCGGCTGATGTATTCGATCAGCGCCAGAATCCGGCTGCGTACAAAAACCTCCGGGTTGTAGGGCACCTCGAAATAGCGTTCGCCGGCTATGGTCCGGTAGGCGTTGCCCCAGATCGGCATGTCGCGCTCGCCGTGACCCTTGACGACTTCCCGGCCATCGATCACCTCGTAGACCCGGGCAAAGGGAAAAACCCCCTGGTTGTTCCGGGTCAGTTTGGTCAGGTCGGCGGCACTCTTGTTGAGCAGGTGGGCATACGGCCCGTTGCCGTCGCCGGCCTCACCGTGGCAGTTGAGGCAGTTTTCCCGGTATTCCTGACGCCCGATATCGACGCGTTCGGCCGCACCGGACAGGCCGCTCGTCGCAGCGAGCAGAAGACCGCAAAGCACCGTAATGGCAACTTTTTTCATTTTTCCCCTCCCGATGGGCGCGGCCCCGACTGGTCGAACGACAAGTCCGGGGCTGACGAAACTGGCATTGGCAATGACTTGCCATGCCCTGATTGTGACGTTCAGAAAATGCCGTTGATATTCCGGTTTACAGGTATCCCCTTACCCCGAACCCGGCAGCCCTCAAGACGGGCTTGTCTGAAACCGGATCGACTCGACGCCCTTGGCCGACGATGGCGCGCCAAGATAGAGGCAACCCCGGCCAAACAGTGCTTGCTCCTTGTTATGGACGAAGATCTCGATCTGCTCGTCGAGGACCAGGTAAGTACCGTTGGCGCTGCGGTCGACAAAGAAAAATTGGTCAAAACGACGTTCGATGCGGCCGTGCTTTCGCGAACAGCGAGGATCGTTCAGGACGACGTCCGAATCGGGCTGACGCCCGACGGTCAGGAAGGATTGCCGCTCGTCGACATGCAGGGCCATGCCGCGATGGTGCAGATACAGGCAGTCCGCCGTCCGCCCGATATCCGAGAGCATGCTGCGCACGGCCTGCGGATCGCCGTCCTGCCAGGCGATCTGGCAGATGCCGAGCTGCCGCTTGCCGCAACTGAGCGGCAGGTCGAGGCCGCCGTCCGCCGCCAGCAGCAGGCGCGGCAACAGCTTCAGGCGGCGCGGCAGGCTGAGCAGGATATGCTCCGGATCGGCCAGCGCCGCCAGGCTGGCCGCCGGGTTCGGCCCGTCGCCCGAGAAAAAGCGGGCTTCCGCCCGCTGATGGCCGGAACAGACGCCCACCCGCACCGCCAGCGGCTGGCCGGCATAGCGTGGCAGATCGGCCACCCGGTGCTGGATATCGATGGCCGACTGCAACGCCAGGCCGCCATCGCCAAAGAAGGCAGTCAGGTTGCTGCCGGTTTGCCGGACCAGGCGACCGCCATGATTTTCGAGAACATGCCGGATCCGTTTTTCGCAACGGCTGAGCACATACTGGATTTCCCCTGGATCGAGACTGCCGGGCAGATGCCCGCCTCCGCCGAGATCGACACTCAGGACGGACAAGCCGTCTTCGTTCATCGCCATGCCATGCCTCTTTTATTCGCTGACGGCCAATGCCGCACCACCCTGCCACTCGCTTGCGATCTGCCCCTTTTGCCGCGCTCATGCCGCCGGTCGACGCTAATCTGCCTGCCTTTTCCAGCGCTCGAATTCAGCGAAGGAGGTTTCCGAGACTTCCGGAATCCGCCGTTCCGGGGTTCGGCGCCGCTCCTTGCCGGTAAACCAGGCCACTGCTTCATCCAGGCGCCGGTCACCGGCCCGGCGTACCTTGAAGGGGATGGGGCGGGTCACTCTCCGGCGAGGTGTTTCGCTGACCGGTGCAGGTGTTTCGCTGATTGGCCGTGTTTCGCCAACTGGTAGTGGCTTTTCGCTGACCGGGGCCGGCGTTTCGGCAGTCATGCTGCGCCGCCTGACCTTGCAGAGCACCCATTCACGAAACGAAATTTCCTTGATTTTCATTGGCCGCATCCCACGTCTCGCTGCGCCGGGCAGAGACGCCAGCCTTGATCCTAGGCATCTGCCGCCTACCGGGAAATACTGAGCCTGCCTTATTCGCGCTAGCGGGATACCGGTAGTCGGCCGTACGGGCGGCGACCCCGGCGGTCGACCATCCTCAAAAGGCAATTTTCAAGACGGGCTGGGCGGCCGGGTTTCCATGGCGTTGCTCATGGCATCGTCGACATTTTCAATGAAAACGAATTCGAGTTTCTCCCTGGCCTCGGCCGGCACATCCTCCAGGTCGCGCCGGTTCCGCTCGGGCAGCAGCACCCGCCGGATGCCGGCGCGCATCGCCGCCAGTACCTTTTCCTTGATGCCGCCGACCGGCAGCACCAGGCCGCGCAGGCTGATCTCGCCGGTCATCGCCGTATCGCTGCGCACGGCCCGATCGACAAACAGCGAAGCGAGCGAGATGAACATGGCGACCCCGGCGCTCGGGCCATCCTTCGGAATGGCGCCGGCCGGCACATGGATGTGCACATCGCATTTCTCCAGTCCGGCCGAATCGATGCCGAGGCTGGACGCCCGCGTCTTCATCAGGGTCAGCGCCGCCTGCGCCGACTCCTTCATGACATCGCCCAGCTGACCGGTCAGCGTCAGCTTGCCGTCGCCCGGCGTCCGCCCCGACTCGATGAACAGAATGTCGCCGCCGACCGGCGTCCACGCCAGGCCGGTGGCGACACCGGGCATGCCGGTGCGCAGGGCGACCTCGTTGTCGAATTTGCTCGGCCCGAGAATCGGCGCCAGATCGCGCTCATCGACCAGCACTGCGGTCGCGCCGGCTTCGGCAATATTGACCGCGGCGCGCCGGCAGACGGCGCCGATCTGCCGTTCGAGCGAACGCACCCCGGCCTCCCGCGTGTAGTCGCGGATGATGGCCAGCAACGCCGCATCGGTGATTTCGAACTGGCTGGCCTGGAGGCCGTTGCGGGCAATCTGCCGGCCAACCAGATAGCGCCGGGCGATCTGCAGCTTTTCTTCCTGCGTGTAGCCGGGCAACTGGATGACCTCCATGCGGTCGACCAGCGGGCCGGGAATGTTGTCCAGTACATTGGCCGTGGTGATGAAGAGCACGCTCGACAGGTCGTAGGGCAGCGCCAGGTAGTTGTCGCGAAAGCTGTTGTTCTGCTCCGGATCGAGCACTTCGAGCAGTGCCGCCGAGGGGTCGCCCTGAATGCCGCTGCCCAGCTTGTCGATCTCGTCGAGCATCAGCACGCAGCCGCGCGAACCGGCCTTGCGGATCGCCTGCAGGATGTTGCCGGGCAAGGCGCCGATGTAGGTGCGTCGATGGCCGCGAATTTCCGCTTCGTCGTGCACGCCGCCAAGCGAGGTGCGGACGAACTTGCGGCCGAGCGCCTTGGCGATCGACTGGCCGAGCGAGGTCTTGCCGACGCCGGGCGGCCCGACGAAACAAAGGATGGGGCCATGCCCTTCGGGGTTGAGCTTGCGCACGGCGAGAAATTCGATGATCCGCTTCTTGACCTGCTCCAACCCGAAATGGTCGGCATCGAGAATGCGCCGGGCCTCGCCGATATCGATCCGGTCGGCCTCCGGCGGCTTCCACGGCAACTCGATCAGGCAGTCGATATAGGCCCGGATCATCGAATATTCCGCCGAACCGTCCTGCATCCGCTCCAGCCGTTTCAATTCCTTGCCGGCATGGCGGGCCACCTCCTCCGGCATCTGCGCCTCGGCGATCGCCTTGTGCAGTTCCGCCAGTTCGGCCGAACTGCCCTCGTCGTCCTCGCCCAGTTCCTTGCGGATCGACTTCAGTTGTTCAAGCAACAGAAAATGCCGCTGGCGCTCGTCGATACTGGCCTTGGTACGTTCGTCGATTTCCCGCGACAGCTTCAGCACTTCCAGGCGGTGCTGCAGATAGTCGAGCACCAGGTCGAGCCGGCGGACGAGATCGACCGCTTCGAGAACCGCCTGTTTTTCGTTCGGGCCGATTTCGAGAAAACCGGCGATCAGGTCGGCCAGCGCCCCGGGCGAGCTGATCCCCTTGACGGCCGCCGAGACCTCGAGCGAAGCCTGCGGTTCGAGCTGCAGGACCTGCAGCGCCCGCTCCTTGAGCTGGATGAAGCGCGCCGTCACTTCGTTGTTAGCCACGTTGAGATCGTCGATGCCGGCGAAACGAACCACCGGCGAAGGGTAGCCCGACAGGTATTCGATGACGCGAAAGCGCTGCACGCCCTGACAGACGATGACATGCGTGTCGTCGGGCAAGGTC
>Ga0316604_10000783_pt1 | contig 33726 bp, 34 predicted proteins | sample OWC_soil_day20_C_FD_207650 | JGI IMG/M metagenome (GOLD analysis project Ga0316604, IMG submission 207650) | Wetland soil microbial communities from Old Woman Creek delta, Ohio, United States - OWC_soil_day20_CT | ecosystem: Environmental > Terrestrial > Soil > Wetlands | place: USA: Ohio... | reverse complement strand
TGTAGACCACGCCGAGCGGAATGCCGGAAATCGGCGCGATATTGGCGAGATTAAGTCCGATGACTTGCCAGGCGCCGATACTGAGCAACACGCAACAAGCGAGAGTCAGGAGATCACCGAGGAACTTGCAGACCTTTTTGCCGGCGAGCGGCAGCTGGGAAGTCAGGGTATGCACGCCAAGGTGGCCGTTGTCGCGCAGCATCAGCACGGAGCCGAGGAAGACCATCCAGACGAACAGGAAGCGCGAGACCTCTTCCGAAAAGGTGATGCCGGAATTGAAGCCATAGCGCAGCACCACATTGCCGAACACCAGAACCACCATCAAGCCCAGGATGGCGATCAGCAGCCATTCCAGACTGCGGACCAGGAACCTTGTAAACATGTACGCCTCCATTGCTCAGAACCCATGCATGAACACATGCCCAGAAATCCATGCCGCAGGTCATGATGCTGTTTTATTGTTTAGAACACTTGTCTAACGAAAGCAGACCCATCCATATAACTAGTCCAAAAACCGCCAGAAGAGAAACTCAAACACGACTCAGTGCAATTTTTCCTACATCTGGATTCGATCCAGTCAACCTGCCCGCTGTTTCGCCAGAAAGCCGGGCAGGTTTGCCCGATCAGCGCCCCATCCATCCGCCATCGACCACCAGCGTGGTGCCGTTGACATAGTTGGAAGCTTCAGAGGCCAGATAAATCACCGCGCCGGCCATATCTTCCGGCTTGCCCCAGCGCCCGGCCGGGATGCGATCCATGATTTGCCGGCTGCGGGTCGGGTCGGCCATCAGTGCGGTATTCATGTCGGTATCCATGTAGCCAGGAGCGATGCAGTTGATGTTGATCCCCTGGCTGGCCCATTCGTTGGACAGCGATTTTGTAAACTGGGCCACCGCCCCCTTGCTGGCCGCGTAGGCCGGCACGGTCAACCCGCCCTGGAAAGAAAGCAGCGAGGCAATGTTGATGATCTTGCCCTTGCCCTGAGCCAGCATCAGTCGGCCCACTTCCTGGCACATGAAGAACACCGCATTCATGTTAACGTTGACCACGAAATCCCAATCGGCGCGCGGGAATTCCGCCGCTTTGTGGCGCTTTTGTACACCCGCGTTGTTGACGAGCACATCGATATGGCCAAACTCGTTTTTCACGTCGCGCACCAGATCAGGGATGCCATCGATATTTTCCAGATCGAATTCGAAAAACTTGCCACGCACGCCGTGGGCGGTAATTTGCGCAATGACATCCGTATCCGCCGAACGCCCGACCACCGCCACATCCGCGCCGGCCTTGGCCATCGCGATCGCCATGGCCTTGCCCAGACCCCGGCTGCCGCCCGTAAACAATACCACTTTGCCTTTCAAGCCGAACATATCCTGCATTTTTCTATCCCTTTTTGTTGTCGATGACCAACAACTACATTTTGAAAAGCATCTTGATCATGTTTGTTCCCTTGAGCAAGTCCTGGAAAACGGCAGGGGCTTGCTCGGGGGTAGCTTCTGACAGCAGCAGATTGAAATCGATGAATCCGCTCTCCAGAATCCGGATGGCAATCTCGAAATCGCGTCGTTCGTACACGCGGATGCCGATCAAGGTCAGTTCCTTGAACTCGACCTTGAGCAAGTCCACTTCCGGCGGTTTCTTGTAGGAGCCGACCACCACGGCCGTGCCCTGCACACGCAGGATATCCATGAGGTGGGTCTGCACGCTCGGATGCGCCGCGCAATCGAAAGCAAAGTCGGCATTGACGCCGTTGGTGTATTCCTTGACCTTGGCGCGCACGTCTTCATGCGCGGCATCAATGGTCGTGAAGCCGAGCTTTTGCGCCACTTGCAGACGATACGGGTTGGCTTCGATGACGATGACTTTCGAAGCGCCGAAATACTTCAGGCAGGAAGCCACGCACAGGCCGATCGGGCCGGCACCGAACACCACGACGCGATCGCCCGGCTTGTAGCCGGAGCGGCGCACCGCATGCACGCCCACCGCCAGCGGCTCAATAAACGCACCCAGCTTCAAGGACAGCGTCGGCGGAATCTCCAGCACCTTGTCAGCGGGCACCTTGACGTATTCGGCCATCGCGCCATCGCAATCGATGCCAATCAGCTTGAGCGTGTTGCACACGTGGGCAGCCCCGCTCAGGCACGGTTCGCAATGCCCGCAGGATAGCAGCGGGTAGACCGTGACCGGTGTGCCCTTGGCCAGGGTCGGGTGGCCTTTTTCGATCGTGCCGGAAAACTCGTGGCCCATGACCAGCGGCGCCTTGGCGCGCGGATGCATGCCCTGGTAAATGTTCATGTCGGAACCGCAGATGCCGGCATAAGCCACCTTGATCAAGACTTCTCCCGGGCCGATTTCCGGAATCGCCTTCTGCTCAACGGTGACTTCCTGTGCGTTTTGGTAAACGATGCTTTTCATGATGGACATGTCCTTTGCCGGTCAGAACTTGTTGACTTGATAGAGCGGTGCTTCGCCGCTGAGCACCCGCCGCACTTCTTCTGCCGCCTTGCGCTTGAGTTCTTGCGCGGATTCTTCCGAATGCCACGCCATGTGCGGGGTGCAGATGAAATTGTCGTACTTGAACAAGGGATGGCTGGTAGCGCCCGGCTCGATGCTCAGCACATCAAGCGCGGCACCCGCCAGCTTTTTCTCTGCCAGCATCTTTTCCAGCGCCGCTTCATTGACGATCGAGCCGCGCGCCGTATTGATCAGGAAAGCGGAGGGTTTCATCAGGCTCAGCATTTTTTCGTCGAGCAGGTCTCGCGTGTTTTCCGACAACGGGCAATGCACCGAGACCACGTCGGATTGCTGCAGCAGCTCTTCCAGGCTCACCAGCGTGATGTAATCCGGCACCCGCTCGGGCGATACGAAAGGATCATGGGCAATGACCTTCATGCCCAGCGCGTGCGTCTTGTGCGCCATGGCGCCGCCGATCCGCCCCACGCCGATGATGCCGATCGTTTGCACCTGATGGCGACGCACCGGATGCATCAAGCGGAAATCCCATTGGCCGCGTTTGACCAGATCGCTGGCATAGGCAACCTTGCGGGTCAGGCACAACATCATCGCCAGCGCATGATCCGAGACTTCGTGGGTGCCATAGTCAGGCACATTGCTCACGATGATGCCAAGCTCAGCGGCTGCCTTCAGGTCGACGGTATCCACGCCAACGCCGTAACGGGCAATGATTTTGCACTTTGGCAGTTGCTGCAAAACGCGCCGGGTCATCGGCGCGTACATGATGATGACGCCCTCGCCCTTCGCGCATTGCGCGATGATTTCATCTTCGGTCTTGCATGCCAGCCACGGGATATCCGGGCAAATATCTTTCAACACAGCCTGTTCGATGGCGATCGACGGATGATCACAATCCGCCACGATCACTACATGTTTGTTTTCCAAGTCAGCACCCCCTGCAGTATTGGTACAACGATCCCCGAATGACCGTGGCTTACCCCGACAGGTAAAAACTTCCACGCATTCGAACTCCGCAAAATTCAGGAACAACGTTCACACATAGTAGCATGACATTTTAAAAATGGAACGTCATTCTCGTTTTTTTCGTAGCCATTTGTCGGCCGCTACAATGAAAAGCATCGGGAACCCAGCCAAGCGGCCACAGGAAGGGGTTGGCAGAAGCAGGCGGGCATTTCACTCCCGCAACCCGAGAAAGGTTCGCCTGAGCAAAGTGCCTTCTGGTTTGAACACAACGCAAACCCGGGGCTGCTGATGCCTGTATGACGAATGCACGGCAGGCAGCCGTGGATATCAATTTGTTAACAAATGCAAAATACCGTAATAGTCCGTCAGTGCTATTGCACAGATATCGCCGCGCTTCATAACATCCAGTCCCAGCTCTCTACAGAAAACAAAACACGTTCCGATTTCAACAAATGATAAAAATCATGCAAAACATGTACTTGCATGTTTTTATCATCAGTCCGGATTGATTAAAAATTCGCACCTTCATGAATATCGGTCACGCATCCGGGAGCGCCATTACCGGATCGGCATATGTGCAAAAACCGGGAAAACAAATTTCCATTTCAAACGGCCATCGTGTATTTGTTTTCAATTCAGGGAAACAGCATGGAGTGGTATTGCTGACGGTGCTGGTGATTCTGGTGGTCATGCTGCTCGGCGCAGTCACCATGATCCGCTCGACGGATAGCGCCACGCTCGTTGCCGGCAACCTCGGATTCAAACAAAGCGGGCTCGCCTCCAGCGACATGGCGGCCGAAGCCGCCATTGCCTGGCTCGGCCAGCAAAGCACGACCTCCCTGCAAAGCGACATCACTGCCAGCGGCTATCTCGCTTCTTACGATCCGGAAGGGCCTGACATCAAGAGCGGCCAGAGCTGGGCGGAATACTGGGAGGACACCAGCAAGTTGCCCACCGGGTACAAGTGCTGGATTTCATGGTCCGGATCGCCACCGGTGGCCAGCTGCCAGAACAGCAGCCACGGGCAGACCGCCGATGCCGCCGGGAACAGATCGGCGTATCTGATCCAGCGCCTGTGCACCGCGGCAGGCGCCCAGACCAGCTCGGCCACCGGTTGCGCCCAGGTGGATTCGGACAGAACGTCATCGACCAGCAGCAAAGGGGCTGGCAAGGTGAACATCAGCGGTTCCAGCGAGGTGTATTACCGCATCACCACCCGTATTGACGGCCCAAGAAACACCGTCACGTATACCCAAACCGTAGTGACCTTTTAACCACATGCGTGCCAATGAAAGCGCCCGAATGAATGCCATGCCTTCGCTCTGCAATTCGCTGCGGGCAATTCTGCCCTGCCTGGCTCTGTTGACGGCATGCCCGGCAGTGGCCAGTACGACCGATCTATCGACCGCCCCCCTGGTGACCTCGTCGAGCACGGCCGTCAAGCCGAATATCATGTTCATTCTGGATGATTCGGGCAGTATGGATTGGGAGTTCATTCCCAGCGGTGCGGGCTACTTTTTCGGCCAATACCTGGGAAATTATTCAAGCTCGTCAACCAGCAACAGCATTTACAGCATCGCAACGAGTAGTGCCTTCTACGGCCTTTACAGCACGCAGTGCAACAGCCTGGCCTACAACCCGGGCATCACCTACAGCCCGCCCGTGGATTACCAGGGCAACAGCTACAGCAGCGCCAGCCTCTCCGCCGCGTGGCTGGACGGTTACACCAAGATCACCAGCGTCAATCTCGGCAGCGCGTTTTATTACGCGTACAGCGGCAGCCAGACTTCAAAAACCTATAGCAACACGAGCAGCACTTTCTACAAGGAATGCGCCAGCAAACTGGGCAGCACGCCCGGTTCATCGGTATTCACCAAGGTAGCAGTGAGCGCCCTGACCTCGGCCCAGCAAATCAACTACGCCAACTGGTACAGCTATTACCGCAGCCGGATGCTGGCGATGAAATCCGCCGCAGGCAAAGCGTTCACGGCGCTGGACAACCGCTATCGCGTCGGTTTCATGACCATCAACAACAATGGCGGCAAGGATCTGCTCAATATCGGCGATTTTGATTCCACCCAGAAAAGCAGCTGGTTCAGCAAGCTCTACAGCGCCAGCGGCAACAGTGGCACCCCCACCCGCTACGCGCTCTCGGTGGCGGGACGCATCTTCGCCAACAAGATTTCCAGTTACAACTCAGTCACCGTCACCGACCCGATGCAGTATTCCTGCCAGCAGAATTTCGCCATCATGGCCACCGACGGCTACTGGAACGGCAGTGCCGGCACCAAGCTCGACGGCAGCAGCGCGGTGGGCAACCAGGATTACAGCGCCGCACGGCCGTATTACGACGGTTCGGGCACGGTGGCAGTGGTCACGACGATCACCAAGATCGTCACCAGCACCGAGTTCTACCAAAGCTGCACCGTGGGCAGCGGAAGAAACGCCAAGTCCGGCACCAGCATCGTCACCAGCAGCAGCACTGCCACGCGCACGGTCATCACCACCAGCGGCGTGGTCACCAGCGATACCACCACGACCGGCAATCCCGTTTCCAGCACCACGGTCAGTTGCACCAGCAGCACGATCCGCGCGCTGCAAAGCCCCAACCCCGCCACCTCCACCACGACATCGACCACGACGGCGATCTCCGGCAACAACATCACCGATACCATGGCCGACGTAGCGTACTACTACTACAACACCGACCTGCGCAGTGCGGCCAACGGCAATGCCACCGGCGCGCTGAGCGTCGATGTCGCCACCGACAACGTCACCGGGACCAGCAAGGATTCGGCCAGCCACCAGCACATGACCACGTTCACGCTGGGGCTGGGCGTCAGCGGCAGCATGACCTATTCGCCGACCTATGAAACCGATACCTCTGGCGACTATTACAACGTCAAATCCGGCAACAAGAATGCCAGCGGCTCCACCAGCACCTGCGCATGGGAATCGGCGGGTGCCATTTGCAACTGGCCGATACCGGTGACCGAAACACCGACCGCGATCGACGACCTCTGGCACGCCGCCGTCAACGGCCACGGCACCTATTACAGCGCCACCGATCCGGCCTCGCTGGCCACCGGGCTTTCCGGGGTCCTGTCCGGCATCAGCGCACGGCTGGGCAGCGCCGCGGCGGCGACGACCAGCAACCCCAATGTCACGACCGGGGACAATTATGTTTTCAACTCGACCTTCGTCAGTCCCTCCTGGTACGGCGAACTGGTGCGCCAGACCATCGATCTGACTACGGGAACGGTCACCAATATCGATTCCTACCCGTGCGCATCCTCCGTCTGCGACTGGTCGGCCCAGGCTCTGCTCGATAACCGGACATCCAGTAGCGCCGATACCCGCACCCTTTACACCTACGATCCGTCCAATACCTACGGCAGCGGCAAACTCAAACCGTTTCTCTGGAGCAATCTGACCTCCGCGGAAAAAACCTATTTCAATGCGGCAACGATCAGTGCGCTGAGCCAGTATGCCGGCCTGAGCACCACCAACCAGACGGCCGCAGCAGACGAAAACCTGGTCAATTTCCTGCGCGGACAGCGCGGCCACGAAGGCACGCTGTACCGCAGCCGCACCCACATCCTCGGCGACATCGTTTCGTCGGAAGCCACTTACCTCAAGGCACCACAGTTCAGCTACACCGATGCAGGCTACAGCACGTTCAAATCGGCCAACAGCAGCCGCACGGCCATGGTGTATGTCGGCGCCAATGACGGCATGCTGCATGCCTTCAATGCCGAAACCGGCGCCGAAGAATGGGCCTATATCCCGTCGCTGGTCATGCCCAATCTCTACAAGCTGGCCGACACCAACTACGCCAACAACCACCGCTTCTACGTGGATGGCACGCCGGCCATCGGCGATATCTGCGTGTCGGACTGCACCAGTAGCAGCGCGGTCTGGAAAACCATCCTGATCGGAGGGCTGGGTGGCGGGGGACGCGGTTATTACGCGCTGGACATCACCGATCCGGCCAGCCCGAAAGCCCTGTGGGAATTCACCTACGACACCGCCAAGACCACCGGTTACACCAGCGATGCCGACATGGGTTATTCCTACGGCAACCCGATCATCACCAAGAATGCCGACGGCAGCTGGGTCGTTCTGCTCAGTTCCGGCTACAACAATGTCAGCCCCGGCACGGGCGGCGGTTATCTTTTCGTGGCAGATGCCGCCACTGGCAGCCTGTTGACCGCCACTTCGGGCAGCACCTCGGCCGGCAAGCTCGTCACCGGCGTCGGCAGTACCGGCACGATCAGCGGCATCTGCACCACGGCGCCCTGCCCAAGCGGACTGACCCGGATCAATGCCTGGGCAGAAGACACCAGCACCGACAACACCGCCCTGCGCGCGTATGGCGGCGACCTGTTCGGCAATCTCTGGCGTTTCGACCTCAACAACACCCTGGGCGCGGCCGGTTACGATGCCCAGCACCTGGCAACCTTTGTCGACGCAGCGGGAACTCGCCAGCCAATCACCGTCAAGCCCGAGCTGGGTCTCGTCAACGACACCTATCCGGCCGTGTTTGTCGGCACCGGCAAATTCCTTGGCACCACGGATATCGTCGATACCGCCCAGCAAAGCTTTTATGCCATCAAGGATCCGCTGACCGCCACCGATTGGGGCGTGGCACGCAATTCAGCCATCACGGCCCAGACACTGACCACGACCACCGATTCCTCGGGCGCCGCCATCCGTACCGCCACCACCAATGCGGTCGACTGGAGCACCAAGATCGGCTGGTACATCGATCTGCCGAGTGCCGGCGAGCGCGCCAACACCGATCCGGCGCTGGTGCTGGGCACGCTGGTATTCACCACCAATATTCCGGGCTCCAGTGCCTGCACGGTCGGCGGAGAAAGCTGGATCTACCAGCTCGACTACAGCAACGGCACCGCGGTTGCGGAGGACGGCACCGCCGGCGCATGGCTGGGCAATGCCCTGGCCACCCGCGCCGAGATCATCCGGCTGCCATCCGGCTCCGTGGTATCGCTGACCCGAACTTCCGACGGCAAGACCATCACCACCCCGATCACCACCGGCGGCAGTGCCTCGGGCATCCGCCGCATCCATTGGCGCGAACTGATCGCCCAATAACAAACAGGAGTTCCTCATGACCCCACGCGCACCCGGATCCATGACCGGCTTCACCCTGATCGAACTGATGATCGTGGTGGCCATCATCGGCATCCTGGCCGCCATTGCCGTACCCAGCTACTCGCAGTACGTGGCGCGCAGCAAGATCACCGAGGCCATTTCCGAGCTGGCCAGCTACCGGGTTCGCATGGAACAGTGGTTTCAGGATAACCGCAGCTATCAGAATGCGGCCAGCACGGGTTGCGGGGCGGCCACGGTCAGCAATGCCAAATATTTCAGCTTCGCCTGCACGGCCACCACCTCCATCACCTTCACCGTGACCGCAACGGCAACCGATGCCAGTCTTTCCGGCCTGGTTTATTCCGTCGACCAGGACAACACCAAAACGACCGTCAGCGTTCCCGACGGCTGGGTCCAGCCGAGCGCATCCTGCTGGGTGATGGGCAAGAGCGGCGCATGTTGAGTGCCGTGAAGAAACAGCGCGGGATGACGCTGGTGGAGCAATGCATCGTGCTGGTCATCATCGGCATCCTGTTGGTGCTGGCGGTCCGCTCCTTCAGCGCCTGGATCCAGAACTTGCGTATCCGCGCGGCAGCCGAATCGATCGTAACCGGGCTGCAACTGGCCAGATCCGAAGCCATCAAGAGAAATGCCAATGTCCGGTTTTCGCTGGTCACGGGGCTCGGCGCCGGTTGCGCGTACCTCAATGACAATTCGGATAGCAGCGCCTGGCACTGGATGCTGAGCACGATCGATCCGGTAGCCCATTCCTGCCCGAACCCCGGCAGCGATACGGGAGTCATCCAGGCCGCAAGCCGTGAAGAAGGAACAGGCAACAGCGATATCCGGATCAAAGCCACCATGGCCAGCATCACCTTCAATGGCCTGGCGCGTATTTCCTCGGCCGTGACCTATCAAGTCTCGCGCGGCGGCACCGCCAATTGCGGCGCCGAGGCCGAAAGCGTGCGCTGCCTGAACGTGCAGGTGTCTTTCCCCGGCGGGCAGATCCGCTTGTGCGACCCCGCCGTCACCAGCTCTTCCGATACCAGAAAATGTGAATGACCATGCGCTGCACATCGAACAGGCCAAGAACCACCGTCTCCACCGCATACGGCCCTCGCCAGATGGGCATGATCCTGATCGAAGCCCTGGTGGCGATCCTGATTTTTGCCATCGGCGTGTTGGGTGTGATTGCCCTGCAGGCCGCCATGGTCAAGCAGGTGGGTGAAGCCAAGTACCGTATCGATGCGGCCAACCTGACCGAGCAATTGATCGGGCAGATGTGGGCGGATGATCACACCACCAGCACCCTCGCCGCGAAATACGCGTCGGCAAACGGCAGCGCCTACCTGACCTGGAAATCCCTGGTGGAAAACAGGCTGCCCGGCGCCGCGAAAAAAGCGCCCACCGTCACGATCGTCGCTGATTCCGCGACATCGGATACCAGGAAATCCACGGTGACCCTGGTGGTGTACTGGCAAGCACCGGGCAGCAGCGAAATGCACAATTATTCGGCCGTGACCCAAATCCGCTAGGACTCCAACAGATGACTTCTTTCTCGTCCAAGCGCCGTATGGCCGGTTTCAGCCTGGTGGAATTGCTGGCCGGCATGACGGTGGCACTGATTGCTTTCGTGATCATGATGAAATTGTTCGCCGACTCCGAAAATGCCAAGCGCAACGTCAGCAGCGGCAGCGATGCGCAGATCAACGGCGCAATCGCACTGTTCTCGCTGGGGCGCGAATTGCGCTTTGCCGGGCACGGACTCACGGCCGATGCCGCACTCGGCTGTACGCTGGCCGTGCACAACGCGGCCCGCTCCCCCACCGATTTCTCCATTGAGCAGCTCAGCCCGGTCACGATCTTCCCGGCAGGCACCAGCGCGGAACTGGCCGCGGACACCGTCCTGCCCGCCGGGGACAGCAATACCGACATCATTGTCGTGGTCTATGGCGATGCCAATCTGGCCCGCGAAGCCATTCAGTTCAACGACAAGACCGCCGATGCCAACTACGCAGGCTATGTGGTCAAAAACCGGGTGGGCCTCCAGGTCGGCGATCTGGTGATCGCGGCGGAAAGCGGCAAAAACTGCTCGCTGCTGCAGGTAACCGGCCTGCCGGGCAGCAACACGGTCTGCAATGAATATGTCGACGGAAAAAGCAGCGTCGTCCAGTTCAACACCGCTACTTTCCTCAACCCCTACAGCACCACCGGTTCCTGCACGACCGTAGGCAGTTCCAGCTACAACCAGCCCACCCCACCGGTCAGCTATTCCAGTTCGGGTTACAGCGCCACCCTGAGCAATCTGGGCGCCGAACCCAGGATCGTGGCCTACGCCATCCGCAACGGCAATCTGGCCTACTGCGACCTGCTGACCACGGACTGCACCGGCGCCAGCAACTGGTCAACGGCAGCCACCCACATTGTCGGGCTGAAAGCGCGCTTCGGCTGGGATACCTCGGGGACTGCGGACGGGCTGGTGGACGAATACAGCGACACCACGCCGGACAGTCTTTCCGCCAAAACCGATCAGTGCCGGATTTCCCGCATCAGCGCCGTGCAGATTGGCCTTGTGGCGCGCAACGCATTGATGGACAAGCAAGACGTGACCAGCACGGCGCCCGCTTGGCAGGGTGGCAGCTTCACGCTCAGCCACATCAGCAACTGGAAACGCTTTCGCTACAAGGTCTTCGAAACCGTCGTGCCTTTGAAAAACATGGTCTGGAAAGGCGCGATCAGCGGCTGCTGACCGGTCAGGATGGCCATGACCCACGCGGATCGACCTCTGCTGCGGCGCGCCGTGATCATTTCACTGGTGCTGCATCTGGCACTGGTCGCATTGTTCAAAAGCACCCTTGGCGGAACGCCTTCCAATCAGAACGTGCCACGGACTGTGACGATTCGTCTGACCCAAGCCATGCCCATCAGCGCCCGTGACTCAGGCAATGCGCACGCGACGAAAAAGGAATCGGAAGCACAGTCTCCGCGGCCTGCGCCCGACCTGCGGACAGAAACCCCATTGCCAGACCCGGCCCAGCACACCGAATCCGGCCACCCGGTTCTCGGCACAGTCAATGCGCTGCCCTATCCGCTGGAGGGCATTGATATGTCGGATGCAAACGAAAAATCGGGAACCCCCGGCGGCCGGGCAAAATTCCAGATTGCGGTGTCCAAGAACGGAAAAGTGACGATGGCAGTGCTATTGGAATCCACACTCGATCAGAAGAGAAATGAGCTACTGCGACAAAGGATTTTCGCGGCCCGGTTTGCCGCCGCCATGAAAGACGGCAAGCCCCTTGATGCCGAAACGATACTGGAAATTTCTTTCGGCGATGTGCCGGAGCCGGAGCCAGCGCGCATTCAGGAAAACGAACACTAGCACCGCCACGGCGGGGAGCGTCATTCGCGCACGATCAACAACCCGCGAATGCACTCGATCCGGTTATAGATCTGCTCGATCGCGCGCATCTCGTCCTGCGTGCAATCGAGCAGCAGCTTGAGTTCGGCATCGCGCTTGTCCAGATCGACACTGGCGATCACGCCGCAAACGCGGCATTCGTCCAGCGGCTTGCTTTCCGCCGCCACGCCCAGCCAAACATCGAGCCCTTCGCCATCGGCCGAGAGCGTGCCTTCCAGATAGCCGTAATCGAGCGGATAAACGAAATCGGTGAAGCGCGGGTGACGGAAGCCGCGCGGGCGGTCGATCACCAGATCGGATTGCGGCAGCAGCGCATCGAGCGCTTGCCAGAAATCGGGACGGTGCGGGGCGGACAACTGCATCATGCTTCTCCTGCCAACAATAAACAGACGGCCTGCGCTTCGACCGCGTCCGATTCGCCCACCGGGCCAAGCTTTTCGTAGGTCTTGGCCTTCACATTGACGCAGGCCGGCTCGATGCCCAGATCGGCGGCGATATTGGCCACCATCGCCGGGATATGCGGCGCCATTTTCGGGCGCTGGATCAGGATGCTGGCATCCACGTTACCCACGCGCCAGCCCGCCGCCTTTACGCGGCGCATGGCCTCGCGCAGCAGTACGCGGCTGTCCGCGCCCGCGAACTCGGCCGCGGTATCGGGAAAATGCCGGCCGATATCGCCCATCCCCGCCGCGCCGAGCACGGCATCGGTAATCGCGTGCAGCAATGCATCGGCATCCGAATGGCCCAAGAGGCCCTTCTCGAACGGGATATCTACCCCGCCCAGAATCAGCTTGCGCCCTTCCACCATCCGGTGCACATCCCAACCTTGCCCAATTCTCATCGTCCATCCTCTACGACCAGCGCGGCGATTTTTTCCAGCCACGCCTGGTCCACTTCGTCAAAATCACCCAGCTTTACCGAATCCACGTCGAGCACGCCGATCACCCGCCCCGCCGCATCGCGCAACGGCACCACGATCTCCGAGCGCGACAACGACGAACAGGCGATATGGCCGGGAAAAGCTTCCACATCCGGCACCAACAGGGTTTCATTGCGCGCCCAGGCCGCACCGCAAACACCGCGCCCATGGCCGATGCGGAAACAGGCAATCGGCCCCTGGAACGGGCCGAGCACCAGCACTTCGCCGCCCCGCTCCTCGCGTACCAGGTAGAAACCGACCCACAGCCAGTCGAAGGTCGCCTTCAACGCCGCGCTGGCATTGGCTAGGCGCGCGGTCAGATCGGTTTCGCCCGCCAGCAGCGCCGCCAGTTGCGGCAGCAGTTCGCGGTATTTTTCTTCCTTGCTGCCCTGGGTAACCAGCAGGGTTTCAGCCATTTTTCGCCCCTTGCAAGATCAGCGCCGCCAGCTGCAAATCCTGCGGCCAGGTTACTTTCAGGTTCCACGGGCTGCCCATCACCAGTTGCGGTGCCTTGCCCTGCTTTTCCAGCGCGCTGGCTTCGTCGGTGATATCGGGGCCGATGAATTCGGCAATGGCATGGATCAGCTCGCCACGGCGGAACATCTGCGGTGTTTGCGCTTGCCACAGGCCGTCGCGCGCTTCAGTGCGGGCGATCCGCTCGCCCATCCCGGCCCGCTTCAGCGTGTCGGCCACCGGCACGGCGAGGATGCCGCCCACGGCGTCGTGCTGCAATCGGACGATCATGGCGCTGACCAGTTGCGGATCCAGGCAGGGCCGGGCGGCATCATGCACCAGCGCCCAATCGGCATCGGCGACATCGGCCGCACGCAGGCCGTTCAATACCGATTCCGCGCGCGTGGCGCCGCCGCAGCGCAATACCTGCAACCGCTCGAACGCCGACCAGTCGTAGCTGTTCCACCATTCGTCGCCGGCACTGATCACCACGCAGACGCGCGTGATCTCCGGCACCGCGGACAATGCGCGCAGCGTATGCCAGATCAGCGGTTTGCCGAGCAGATCGAGATACTGCTTGGGCGTGGTCGCCCCCATGCGCGCGCCCGAACCCGCCGCCGGCACCAAGGCGAAGCAACTCATGCCGCAGACTCCGCTGCGGGCGGATTTTCAATCGCGCGCCACAGGCACTGGCCCTTGACGGACTTGTCGAGGGTATCGAGGTACGCGGCATGCTCGGCCAGTTCGGCCTCGCTGGGCGCCAGCACCTTGAGCGGCCCGCGCGGGCGGCTCTGCAAGGACAAACCGCCGCCAGCGCTTTCCCCGCCACCGCCAAAATCGATCAAGAGGCTGTCCTGGCCGCGCGTCAGGCACAGGTAGACCTCGGCCAGCAACTCGCAGTCGATCAGCGCGCCGTGCAAGACCCGGTTGCTGCGGTCGATCTCGTAGCGATCGCACAGCGCATCCAGGCTGTTGCGCTTGCCGGGGAAATTGTCCTTGGCCATCGCCAGCGTATCGATCACGCCGGAAACGTAATCGGTGATCTTGCCCAGACCCAGCCGGCCCAGCTCCATGTTCAGGTAGCCCACATCGAACGGCGCGTTGTGGATGATCAGCTCGGCATCGCGCACGAAATCGATGAATTCATGCGCGATATCGGCGAACTTGGGCTTGTCGGCCAGGAAATCCTGCGTCAGCCCGTGCACATTCAGCGCGCCCTCTTCGCTCTCGCGTTCGGGATTGATATAGCAGTGCAGATGTTTGTCCGGCGAGGAAAGCTTGCGGCTCAGCATTTCGACCGCGGCAATTTCCAGAATGCGGTTACCGTCTTCCACGCGCAGACCGGTGGTTTCGGTATCCAGAATGATTTGTCTCATGCAGCTTTATTCCAAATTATTTCGGTTCTGTCGGCGCCAGATGGCCATCCACCAGCGGGCGATCACGCCCGTTCCAGCGCCACTTCCACGCCGCGATTGGCCAACTCATCCGCGCGTTCGTTGAATTCATGGCCGGAGTGTCCTTTCACCCAGCGCCAGTCGATCTGGTGGCGCTGTTGCGCCGCATCGAGCAGCAGCCACAGGTCGGCATTCTTCACCGGTTTCTTGTCGGCGGTTTTCCAGCCGTTTTTCTTCCAGCCGTGAATCCAGGTGGTGATGCCGTTTTTCACATACTGCGAATCGGTATGCAGGATGATGGCGCACGGCCGGGTCAGCGCATTCAGCGCCGAGATCACCGCCAGCAGCTCCATGCGGTTATTCGTGGTATCGCGCTCGCCGCCGAACAATTCCTTCTCGTGTCCGCCGGTGCGCAGCAGTGCGCCCCAGCCACCGGGGCCGGGATTGCCTTTGCAGGCGCCATCGGTATAAATCTCGACTGGCGTCATGGCCGTCATACAGTGTCTTCCATAAAAGAGGTTTTTTCCGCCACGGCAGCCGGTTTGCTGCGCGGCGCAGGCACGCGCCGCCACTGCGGCTCGATCACGCGCATGCCCTTGACGCGCTTGACCACATCCAGGCAATACACGCCGCCGGCCGCCGGCCACCAGCGATCGCCGGCCTGCTCGATAAAACGGGTTTTCGACAACCAGCCTTCGCGCTGCACCGGCAAGCTGTAGCACAGGTATTCGCCGCGCATGGGCTCCAGCCCGAGCAGCGCCAGCCAGTCCTTGAGCCGGGGCAGACTGACCGCATTGCCTTGCCACGGCGCGCCGTTGGCATCGCCCGGCTTGAAGCGGCGCAAGCCCCACAGGCTCCAGGGATTGAAGCCGGTGATCAGCAAACGCCCTTCCGGCACCATGACCCGGGCCGCTTCGCGCAAGACCGCATGCGGATCTTCGGCAAAATCGAGCACATGTGGCAGCGCCAGCAAATCAAGGCTCTGCTCGTCGAAAGGCAGTTGCTCGGGTGCACAACGCACCCCGACTGCCGGCGACAATCCGGCGGTCGTGCGCCACGGCATCCGGTTCATTTGCAGGCAATCGATCAGCGGCAGTTCCAGTTGCACCGCCTTGTAGCCGAAAATGTCGGCCGAGATGCGGTCATACCAGGCCGTTTCGGCCGCTGCGAGATAACTGCCTAGCGGAGTTGCCAGCCAGGCGGCAAAATGGTCGAGCTTAGGTTTCACGGAGCCCTCCCCAACATGTTTAGCATCAGCGCAGTGCCATGCTTCAACGACAATTATATCTGGGTTTTGCAATCTGGCCGGGAAGCCATCGCAGTCGACCCGGGCGATGCGGCTGCGCTGCTTGCCCATCTGCAGCACAAAGCACTGACCCTGACCGCGGTTCTGGTCACCCATCGGCACTCGGACCATATCGGCGGCCTGCCGGTTCTGGCCGAACATTTCGCCGTTCCGGTTTACGGCCCGGCCAGTATCGCCGGCATTACCCACCCGGTTCGGGCCGGCGATTCGTTGCGGCTGCTGGATACCCCGATCCAGGTGCTCGCCACCCCCGGCCATACCCATGAACACCTGTCGTACCTGACCGCCGAGGCCCTGTTCTGCGGCGACACCCTGTTCGGTGCCGGTTGCGGGCGTGTTTTCGACGGCAGCATGGCAGACATGCATGCCTCGCTGATGCGGCTGGCGGCCCTGCCGCCGGAAACGCTGGTCTGCTGCGCGCACGAATACACGCAATCCAACCTGCGCTTCGCCGCCGCCGTCGAACCGCAGAACGACGGCATTGCCGCACGGATCAGCGACACCCGGACCAAACGCTTGCTTGACCAGCCCACCGTGCCTTCCACCATCGGGCTGGAACTTGCCACCAATCCTTTCCTGCGCTGCGATCATCCCGACGTGGTGGCCGCGGCACGGCAACACACCCCGGAAGCCAGCACGCCGGTGGAGGTTTTCACCACGCTGCGCAACTGGAAAAACCATTTCAAATAGGACCTTACCTTCACCCATGTCATTGACACGCCCGAAAACCCGCCAGTACCATGCGACGATTGTCGTCCATCCAAAAGGGCCATCGCCCATGACTCACCGCCTGTTCGCCGGATTGCTGGCCACCTTCTGCGCCAGCACATTCGCCGCAGACCTGCTGGCCGAAGCCAGCGTGACGCGCTTCGATTACCAGCTGCGCACACCTGCCGCCACGCACACCGCTACGCCCGATTTGACCGCAGAACAAATCGGCCTGATCGAAAACACGCTCTTCCCTGCCAAAACACAGAACCTCAATCGCCAAGAACGCAGCGCGCAAGAATCCTCGGATCAGGCCTTGATCAAGGATCTCGCCAATGCGCCGGCCTTCCCCGATTTGTGGTCGCGCGTGCGCGCCGGCTTTCAGATGCCAGATCTGGATACCGCGCAAACCCGCAAATGGGAACAGTACTACGCCAGCCGGCCGGAATACCTGAACCGCATCATTGAACGCGGCGGGCGCTACCTTTACCACGTCACCGAAGAAATTGAAAAACGTGGCCTGCCGATGGAATTGGCATTATTGCCAATGATCGAGAGCGCCTACAACCCGAAAGCCGAATCACCGGCACGGGCCGCCGGCATGTGGCAATTCATTCCGGAAACGGGCAAGCGCTACGGACTGGAACGCACCTGGTGGTATGACGGCCGGCGCGATGTGGTCGCCGCAACCCAGGCGGCGCTCGATTACCTGACCGAAATCCACGGCATGTTCAACGACTGGCAGCTGGCACTGGCCTCCTACAACTGGGGCGAAAACGCCGTCGCCCGCGCCGTCGCCAAGAACCAGGCCGCAGGCAAGCCGACCGGCTACGTCGACCTGAAAATGCCGAACGAAACCGCCAACTACGTGCCCAAACTGATGGCCGTGCGCAATATCATCGCCAACCCGGAAGCCTATGGCGTTGCGCTCAAGCCGCTGGCCAACCAGCCCTACTTTGTGGTGATCGACAACAACCGCCACATGGATGTCGCCGTGGCCGCCCAACTGGCCGAAACCAGTGTCGACGAGCTGTTGCGACTCAATCCCGGCTTTATCCGCCCGGTCATTGCCCAGAAGGATGAGCGCAAGCTGGTGCTGCCGGCCGGCAAGGTCGATGCTTTCCAACGCAACCTGGCCAGTTACGACAAACCGCTGCTGAACTGGCAACCGTACGTGACCCGCAGCGGCGAAGCCTTCGACAAGCTGGCGCAGCAGTTCGGCATTTCCGTGGCCGAACTCAAGGATGTGAATGACATCGGCGCGCGCGACCGCAGCGCTCGCGGCCAGACCATCCTGGTGCCGAAAACCGATCAGCTTGATGTTTCCGAGCGGCAAACCCTGGCCGCCCTGGCTGCCAACCGCGCAGCAGAACCGGTGGATCGCGGCGAGCGTGATACCCCCCGCGCAGTCCAGTTCAAAGACCTGCATCGCGTCGGCAAAGGCGACACCATCTTCAGCATCGCCCAGCGTTACAAGCTGAATGTTGACCAGCTGCGCGCCCTGAACGGCCTGTCCGGCAACGCCATCAAGGCCGGCCAGACCCTCAAGGTTTCGGCCGCGGCAGCCGTAAAATCGACGACCAAGGCACGTGACCAGCGCCAGTATGTCGCCAAGCGCGGCGATACCGTGGCCGCCGTGGCACGCAAATTCAATGTGGCCAGCGCGGATCTGGCCAAGTGGAACAACCTGGACAACAAACGCCTGCAAGCCGGATCGAAGATCGTGATCTATTGATTCACCGGAGCAATCCAGTCAAAAAAAGCCCGCTTTTCACAGCGGGCTTTTTCATACTCAACGCGGGGAACAATCGTTACTTCACCACGCGCAAATGGCCACGACCGCCACCTGCCGGCGGTGTCGGTTCCGGCTCGTGCTCCGACGCGGCAGGAGAATCGACCGGATGACTATCGGCAACCGAATGCAGATCGTGATCCGCACCCGCTTCATATTCGAAACCCATGCCTTCGCCATTTTCCTTGGCAAAGATCGACACCACCGCGCCCACCGGAATGACAATCTCGCGCGACACGCCGTTGAAGCGTGCCGAGAACGTGATGTAATCGTTGCCGATCGTCAGATTGCGCGAGGCATTGTAGCTGACATTGAGCACGATTTCGCCGTTCTTCACATATTCCATGGGAACCTGCATCTTGCCGCGCACGGCAACGACGATGTACGGCGTACAGCCCTGATCCGAGCACCATTCGTGAATGGCGCGGATCAGGTAAGGTTTGGTCGATACGATTTGCTGCATGGCTTCTTCCTGGTAAGTAGGCGCAGGGGACGGGGAATCACACCAGATCGATTCCCCTTCTGCTTGCCAAGATAGATTACTTGCGCATGGCCTTTTCGTTCGCGGTCAGCGATTCGATAAACGCCGGACGGCTGAACAGGCGTTCGGCGTATTTCAGAATCGGCGCCAGCGCCTTGGTCGTTTCAATGCCGTAGTGCTCGAAGCGCCACAGCAGCGGTGCAATGGCCACATCCAGCATCGAGAACTCTTCGCCCAGCATGTATTTCTGCTTGGTGAAAATAGGCGCGATCTGGGTCAGGCTGTCGCGAATCGTGGCACGGGCCTTTTCCTGGTCTTTCTTGCTGGCGCTGCCGTCTTCCAGCGTGCGCACGTGGATGAACAGCTCGCGCTCGAAGTTGAACAGCATCAAGCGGGTACGCGCCCGCATCACCGGATCGGCCGGCATCAGCTGCGGATGCGGGAAACGCTCGTCGATATATTCGTTGATGATGTTGGATTCATACAGGGTCAGATCGCGTTCGACCAGAACCGGCACATCGTTGTAGGGATTCATCACCGCGAGGTCTTCCGGCTTGCTTTGGATATCCACATCCAGAATTTCGAAATCCATGCCTTTTTCAAACAGCACGATACGGCAGCGGTGGCTGAACGGGCAGGAGGTGCCGGAGTACAACTTCATCATGGTATGGGAGCTCCCGTTGAATTGATCATTGACAAAACACGCCGGATTCTATCGCACCGCAGCAACACAAACCAGAAAAAACACCATAACACAATGATTTACATTAGTTTTTTTAAGCAACCCACACTCAAGAATCCTGCCATTCCAACCCTGCCTTTTGCAGCCCTTCCTGCAGGAACTGCATCGCCGCAGCGGCCTCCGGCGCGGTTCCGGTGACGCTGAAATCGATATGCACGCCCGCTTGGCGGGCATTGCCAAAGCTGGGCAAACTGGAAAAGGCCACTTGCGGCCAGCGCACGGTCAAGGCCTGCATCAGCGGGATCAACTCGCCTTCGCGCGCGCCCGGAACAATGATCGACAGGGTCAGCAGCGGGGCCACCGCCGGGTAATACTGATCGAGCAACCAGTCCGCCATCGGCCAGGCCATTTCCGGGAACCCCGGCAGCAGGTAATGCTCGCGAATACTGCAGCCCGCCACCTGGTTGACCGGATTGGGCACCAGCGCTGCGCCTTGCGGAAACTCGGCCAGATGCACCCGGTGCGGATAGGTCGCCGCGCCGAAGCGCGCCTCCAGAATCCGCAGCGCCTCAGGCTGCGCCACCAGCGGCAAATCCAGCGCCTCCGCCAACGCCTGGCGGGTGTGGTCATCCGGGGTGGCGCCGATGCCGCCGCAGGAAATCACGCACTGCCCGGCGGCGAGACTCAGGCGGAAAGCCTCAACCAGCGTCGGTCGGTGATCCGGCAAGAAGCGCACGCCGCCCAACCGGTGACCGCGCATCTTGAGTTTTTCCAGCATCACCGGAAAATGCTGGTCCTGGCGGCGTCCGGAAAGGATTTCGTCGCCGATGATGAAGAGTTGAAAGTCGGTCATGGTTGTTCCGCGTCGCCCAGCCCGGGCCGTGTCTGCTATTATCAAAAGCATAAACCAGACCGGCGCCGGCAGACAGCCGTTCCCGCATCGCTCGCGCCAATAACCATCCACTGTGAACCCATGACGAACTACCCTTTGCCCGATTTCGAACACAAGATTTGCGCCCCGGAAGATCTCTCCTCACACCTGGCCCAACTACCGCGCCCACTGGTCTTCACCAACGGCTGCTTTGACATCCTGCACCGAGGCCATGTCACTTATTTGGCACAGGCACGCGCACTGGGCGCCGGGATGATCGTGGCACTGAATACCGACGAATCGGTACGCCGCCAGGGCAAGGGCGACGACCGTCCGATCAACAGACTGGCCGAGCGTGCCGCTGTGATGGCTGCACTGGAATGCGTCGACCTCGTCACCTGGTTCGATGCCGATACACCGCTTGAACTGATCCTGGCCGCACACCCGGACGTGCTGGTCAAAGGCGGCGACTGGAGCATCGACAAGATTGTCGGCAGCCGCGAAGTACTCGGCTGGGGCGGATCGGTGCATTCCATCCCCTTCCTGCACCAGACCTCCACCACGGCCACCTTGTCCCGCATCCGGGCCAGCGAGCAAGCATGAGCACCCGGCACAATCTGGTTTCGGAGTTTTATCAGGATCTGGTTGAACAAGGCTTGTTGCGCAGCGAAGTGCTAGCGCAGGCAGCAGTGATCCTGCTCGCGCTGCTGGTGGCCTGGCTGCTGGAGCGCGCGGTTCAGCGCCACGCTGCCGCAGCCCATCCGGAACGGCGCGAGCATATCGGCCACGAGGGCTTTGTGCGGATCTTTTTCCCGCTGGCTGCCCTGACGTTGACCTGGCTCAGCGGCCTGGTACTGGGCCAGTGGTTTTCCGGATCACTCAAGCTGATCAAGCTGGCCGGCATCCTGTTGCTGGCCATGGTCAACATCCGCCTGCTGGTTTTCTTGATGCGCAGGGCTTTTGACGGTGCCGATTGGGTGCGCCGCTCCGAACGCATCATTGCCGCCACCATCTGGACGGCCTATGCCCTGCATGTGATCGGCATCCTGCCGGAACTATGGCAACTGCTCGACGAAATCCAGTTCCATATCGGCAAGGGCCAGGTGTCCGTGCTCAACATCCTGCAAGCGCTAACCTCGGTAGCCATTACGGTATTGGCCGCATTGTGGATCGGCCGAGAAATCGAACGGCGGCTGATGTCCGCCGAAGTCATGGATGTCAGCCTGCGCGTCATGGTCATCAAGGTCGTACGCGCCCTGCTGATTGTGATGGCGGTATTGATTGCCCTGCCGCTGGTGGGGATCGACCTCACGGTACTGTCGGTATTCGGCGGCGCGCTGGGTGTGGGTCTCGGTTTCGGCCTGCAGAAAATCGCCTCGAACTATGTCTCGGGCTTCATCATCCTGATGGATCGCTCGGTCAAGATCGGCGATGTGGTCCAGATCGACAACCGCCTTGGCGTGATCACCCAGCTGACTTCGCGCTATATCGTGTTGAAGGCAGGTGACGGCACCGAGGCGCTGATCCCGAATGAAACACTGATTACCTCCACCGTCGTCAACCAATCGTATAACGACCGGCTGATCCGCATCGCGCTGCCGATCCAGGTGGCCTACGGCAGTGATCTGGCCCTGGTCCAGACCTTGCTGCAGCAGGCCGCCAAGGCCGAATCCCGGGTCGTGGATGCACCGGAACCGGCGGTTTTCGTGAAAGGCTTTGGCGAAAACGGCATTGATCTGGAACTGGGTGTCTGGATCAAGGATCCGGAAAACGGCCAGTTGCCGGTACGTTCATCGGTCAACCTGCAAATCTGGCAGCTGTTCCAGGCGCACGGGATTGAAATTCCCTATCCGCATCGGGAATTGCGCGTCATCCACGCCAAACCGGAATCCACGCAAGGCACTTTTTAAACTTTTTATTTCCCCGGAGAACAAGGCATGTCCACCATTCAGCGTTACCACGTTGGTCCGCGTCTTTCCGAAATCGTTGTCCACAACAACACGGTGTATCTCGCCGGGCAGATTGCCGAAGTCCTCGACAAGGATGCCAAGGGCCAAACCGAGGAAGTACTGGCTGCCGTTGACCGCCTGCTCGCAGAAGTCGGCTCCGACAAAACCCGCATCCTGTCGGTGACCATCTATCTCGCCGACATGGGCGATTACGACGCCATGAACGAAGCTTGGTCGGCCTGGGCACCGCACGGCCACACGCCGGCCCGCGCCACCATCGAGGCAGCCCTTGCCGATCCCAAATACCGGGTGGAAATGTCGGTGATCGCGGCGCTTTGACCGGGGAGCTTCTTCCGGATCAGTTTTCCAGCAGGCTCTGGTAGATGAAGTGCTCGATCACCAGGCGGTCTGCCGTCCCTGCATCCAGGAATTCCAGGCCGTAGCGCACCACGGGCGGGTTTCCATCGCCGGTTCGGATATTGCGAACCGCTGTGCGCAGGACCAGTACATGTTCCTGCCCCCCGGCCTGCAAGGTGATCGTCAGCAGCAGTTCATCGCCGACCAGGGCCACCAGCTGCGTCAGCTCCAGCATGCAGCCACTGGCACTCAGATTGCCAAGCACGCCGTCATAACTGTCCGCATGCCCACCGCGGACCTGAGCCGGCAGGCTGACACTGGCCCGCAGGCTCTTGCGCAACTGGCGGATCGTCAGCGTTTGCGGGTACGCAAGATGCAGATAGGGATACGGCGCATGGCAGGCCAGACGCACCGCGCTTTGGAAGGTCACAATGCCGTTGCCTGCCAGGAGCTTGACTTCCAGCGGCGAGCCCTCCGGCAGGGGCAGTTCCCCTGCATTGGAAGCAGTCGCACTGGTCAACAAATCTTCTTCTGCAAGCCAGCCGAGCAGCTTGACCGCGACAAACCCCTGCGCATGCAGATCGCTGCGCCGCAGGTGCAGCAGGGTGCCCGGCTGAAGCTTGAGCTGGGCAAAATTGCTCGCGCCCACATAAAACCCGTTGCTGCGTCCCGACGCCATGGCGGTCCCACTGCCGGATTCGCCCTGTCGCCAGTCCGGCATGCGGAACATGCCGATGTCCTGCAATGCCGTCAGCTGCGATTCTCCGTGGACAGGCACGCCTTCGGCCAGCAGCAGGGTGTGATGCGAATCGAACACAGGAAACGGCATTGGCATGCCCACCTGGATTTCTTGAAGCGACACGGGAACAAGCTCGGGTTTCGTCATGGCGGCGAAAAATGTGAATATCGATAATTGCTTATATACCACGCCGGCCGATGCCACCCCAAAAAAACTTGTTGGTCCCTGGCATGCTAATATCGGGGCCTGATTTTTGGTCCCCCTCCCGATGCTCCATCTGCTGAATTCCCCGCAACGCGACGCTGTGAAATACCTCGATGGCCCCTGCCTCGTACTGGCAGGGGCAGGGTCGGGGAAAACCCGCGTGATCACGCAAAAGATTGCTTATTTGATCGAACAGGCCGGCATGGATGCGCGCAACATCGCCGCGATTACCTTCACCAACAAGGCCTCGCGCGAGATGAACGAGCGGGTGGGCACCCTGCTCGCCGCCGACCGGCTGAAGGGGCTGACGGTCTCGACCTTCCACTCGCTCGGCCTCAAGATCCTGCGCGAAGAGGCCAAGCACCTGGGTTACAAGCCCAAGTTCTCGATCCTGGATTCCGCCGATTGCTGGAAAATCCTCTCCGACCAGTTGGCGACCACCGACAAGCAGGCGATCCGCGCCGCGGTCTCGCGCATTTCGCTGCTGAAGAACGACCGCGTCTCGCCCGACAAGGCGCTGCAGATCGCCGACTCGGAAGGCGAACTGCAACTGGCCAAGCTCTACCGCGCCTATCAGGACACGCTGTTCGCCTACCAGGCCGTCGATTTCGACGACCTGATCCGCATGACGGTCGACCTGTTCGAAACGAACCAGGAAGTGTTGCAGAAATGGCAACAACGCCTGCGCTACCTCTTGATCGACGAATATCAGGACACCAACACCACCCAGTACGAACTGGTGCGGCTCTTGACCGGCAGCAGCGGCCTGTTCACCGCCGTCGGTGACGACGACCAGTCGATTTACGCCTGGCGCGGCGCCAACATGGAAAACCTGCGACAGCTGCAGAAAGACTTCCCCAGCCTGCAGGTGATCAAGCTCGAACAGAATTACCGCTCGGTCGCGCGCATCCTTAAATGCGCCAACGCGGTGATCGGCAACAACCCGAAGCTGTTCGAGAAAAAGCTCTGGTCTGACTTAGGGATTGGCGATCCGATCCAGGTGATCGAATGCAAGAGTGAGGAACACGAAGCCGAACTCGTCGCCATGAAACTGCAGGCGCACATGTTTGAGGCCGGCACCAAATATGCGGACTACGCGGTGCTGTACCGCGGCAATCACCAAGCGCGCATCATCGAACAGCAGTTCCGCAACAGCCGGATTCCCTACGCGATCTCGGGCGGGCAATCGTTTTTCGACAAGGCGGAAATCAAGGATGTCCTGTCCTATCTGCGCCTGATCGCCAATGAGGACGACGACCCGGCCTTCATCCGCGCCGTGACCACGCCCAAGCGCGGCGTGGGCAACACCACACTGGAGCGCCTCGGCGCCTGCGCGGCCGAGTTGCATATCTCGCTGTTTGCCGCCGTCTACGAAGCCGATTTCCACGGTCAAGTGCAACCGCAGCAATACGCACCGCTGCGCGAGTTCTGCGATTTCATCACTTCGATGCAAAACCGCGCGCCGCGTGAAGCGGCCGGCCCGCTGTTGCAGGAAATCCTCGCCACGATCAATTTCGAGACCTGGCTCTACGACAACGACGAGCTCAAACCGGCGGAAACCAAGTGGAAGATGGTGCAGGAGCTTGTGGCCTGGATCGGCAAGAAGGGCGAGGAAGACGGCAAGAACCTGATCGAAATCAGCCAGACCATCGCCCTGATCACGCTGCTCGAAGGCCGCGACGAGGAAGAAGTCGATGCGGTGAAACTCTCCACGCTGCATGCCTCGAAAGGCCTGGAATACCCGCACGTCTTTTTGATTGGCTGCGAGGAAGAAATCCTGCCGCACCGCGAATCGATGGAAGGCGACAAGGTCGAGGAAGAACGCCGGTTGATGTATGTCGGCATCACCCGCGCTCAGCGCACGCTCACCATCACCTACTGCGGCAAGCGCCGCCGGGCCGGCGAGTGGCAGATTGTCGAGCCCAGCCGTTTCCTGAAAGAATTGCCACCCGAAGAAATCCGCATCTCCGGGCGACTCGCCGGCGACAAGGCGGAACCCGCCATCAGCAAGAAGGAAGGCCGCGCGATGCTAGCCGGATTGATGGCCAAGCTCGGCTGATCAGCAAGTAGCCAGCACCTGCCAGGCCGCGAGTTTTTCGGCGAAAGCCTGCGTATGCGCCGGGCTCGACGAAGGCAATCGGATGATTCGATAGCGCCCGGCTCCCGATCCGAGTTGCTTGAGCCCGATCCGGGCGGCGGTCGCGCCATTGAACGCGATCACCGCAAGTTCCGGCAGACCGTGCGCAAGCCCAAGCAGATCATTGCTGCTCGGATTGCGGATATTGCTGTCCAGACTGCCGTCGCGCCGGGCCTCGGCCACCACATCCCACACCCCGATCCGGTGCCGTAACAAGGTCTGCAGACGATCCGGGTAGGCCATTGCCGGCAAATCTTCACCAATGACTGCGCCGATCAGAGCCCAGAACCGGTTGTGCCGGTTGGCATAGTACTGGCTCTGCGCCAGAGAAATTTCCCCAGGCAGGCTGCCCAGAATCAGGATGCGCGTATGGCTATCCACGACCGGTGGAAAGCTGCGTTTGCACGATTCGGAAGTTTTGGCCGGCGTCACGATTGTTCTCTCAGAACCTGCTCACAATCAAAGGAAGCTTATTTTACTGTGAACGGGTGACTGATAAGCTCCCGCCTTTCAGTCACCCAACAGGAGATAACCCATGTTCAACGACCTCAAAGGCAAACGCGTGCTGATCACCGGCTCCAGCATGGGTATCGGTCTTGCCGCAGCGCAAGCCTTTGCTCAGTGCGGTGCTAAAGTAGGCCTCAACGGCCGGCGTGCGCCGGACAACTTGGCGGATCTGCTAGCCGGCATGCATGTCCACGGCGGCGAGGCTGGATTCTTTGCCGCTGATTTGAGCCGGACCGAGGAGTGCGAGAAGCTGGTCAGCGAATTCGTCGCCCGTTTTGGCGGTGTCGATGTGCTGATCAACAACGCCGGCGGGCTGGTTGCGCGCAAACCGCTGCCGGAAATCGACGATGCCTTCTTCGATGCGGTGATGGATCTGAATGTGCGCTCGGCGGTGATGATGACCAAGTTCGCGCTGCCGCACCTGAAAGCTGCGGCGCAAGCAAGCGGGCAGACCAGCTCGGTGATCGGCGTCGGCTCGATCGCCGGCCACACCGGTGGCGGTCCCGGCGCCAGTCTCTATGGTGTGGGTAAGGCGGCACTGCACAACATCCAGAAGAACTGGGTAGATTACCACTCGCAAGATGGCGTTCGTTTCAACGTGGTCTCGCCGGGCACCATTGATACCGCGTTCCATGCCGACAAGAGCGCCAAGGTGAAAGCCGGCATTGCCTCGGGCATTCCGCTAGGCCGGCTCGGCAGCGCACAGGACTGTGCCGCCGCCTTCCTTTTCTTCGCCTCGCACGCCTGCTCGGGCTATATCACAGGGCAGATTCTCGATGTAAATGGCGGACAGTTCAAACCTTGATCTTCAGGCGACCTGCAGGCGGGTGGTCCGTGGAGCGGCGCCCATAATGCCGCCGGTCGTCCCCAGTACGGGTATCGAGCAGGCCTTTGAGGCCCTGTTGCCGGCGATCGCTGCTGCGCCGGTCCGGGTTGCTTCTGCGCTCGACGCCATCCCACTCGGCACCGGCAAGGCTGCGGGCGTCGGCCGGGGCTGCCGGCGCCTCGGGAGGCGTTCCTGCCACGCCACCCGGCAACACGGTTACCTGCGCGGCCGGACGGGATGGGGTGACAGTCCGTTCCTCATTGGAGAAAAGCTGGAAAAGCTTCATGATTTTTCCGTAAAATCATCGCATTAATAGCTTATTCGTCAAGAATGGCATGAACTTTAGGGTACGCGCATCCACAGCCGACAAGAGGCGCTGCGGTGCAGCGCCTGCCGCGTTTGTCTCAGCGCGGAGTGACCTCCACGGTCACCCGCACCGGCAAACGCCGGCCCGGATTCTCCGGCAGAAGGGCGTGGTAGGTTTCCCCTTTGTAGTCATAAGTCACATCGTAACCAGTCAGGCGATCTTCCCGACGTTCGCGCTGGGCGCAGCGTTGCACAACGCGTTCGTCCTCATCGTAATCCTGGTATCTATCGCTATTCTGGGACTGGATACGGCTGCCGATGATGGTGCCGGCAATCGCGCCACCCGCGGTGGCTACATCCTTGCCGTGCCCGCCGCCGATGCCATGGCCCAGCAAGCCCCCCACCACGCCGCCCACGATGGCGCCGCCCAGATTCGAATCGCGCCGCCCGTCATTTTGCGGGCGCGTCACCCGGCGGGTTTCATTCCAGCACTCCTCATAAGGCACACTGACCTGTTCATAGTGCGGCCTGGCCTCGAGAACACGCGCGGTATCGTTGAATTCGCGGGCCTGGGCAAAACCGGCCAGGAGCAGAGTTGAAGCAATCATCAGCGAGGTTTTCATTTTCGTTCTCCCATTGGATGTCAAAAAGTCTACAGGCATTCAACGCAGCATCCTGCGAAGCAGTTCACAGGTTTTACCAACCTTGACACCTTGTTACCCAGTCGTACTTCAACCCATTGAGAAGCCCTCTTACCGCAGGAAGGGTCAAGTACATGGAGATAATTTTGTGGCTTTTATGACATGCGTCAGCGGCCAAAAGGGCGCCAATCTGGTATCGTGCTCGCTGAGCCCGGATATCGGGGTTTACCCTAGTGCGGTTTACCCTAGTACTCCAACAGACCGCGAGCCTTCCTGCCCGGCCTGTACGCAACCCGATTTTCAAGTAAGGAGCGTAGCAATGAAGCGTGTCTTCAATTTTTCCGCCGGCCCATCGATGTTGCCGGAAGTTGTTCTGCAAAAAGCCGCCGCCGAGATGCTCGATTACCAGGGCACCGGCCAGTCGGTGATGGAAATGTCGCACCGGTCCAAGCCGTACGAAGCGATCATCAATGGCGCAGAAGCGCTGGTGCGCGAAGTACTGGGCGTATCCGACGACTACCATGTGCTGTTCTTGCAGGGCGGCGCCAGCTTCCAGTTCCACATGCTGCCGCTGAACTTCATGACCATCAACAAGAAGGCCGACTTCACCCTGACCGGCCAATGGGCACAGAAGGCGGTTGAAGCCGCGAGCAAGCTCGGCACCGTGAACATCGTCGGTTCGTCCAAAGACAAGAAGTGGTCGTACCTGCCGGAAATCGTTGGCGCTGACAAGGATGCCGATTACTTCCATATCTGTAACAACAACACCATCGAAGGTACCCAGTATCATTCGATTCCGGATGTCGGCAACGTGCCGCTGATCGGCGATGCCTCGTCGGGCATCCTGTCCGAGCCGATGGATGTGAACAAGTTCGCCGTGCTGTACGCCGGTGCGCAAAAGAACCTCGGCCCGTCCGGCGTGACACTGGTCATCATCCGCAAGGACATGGTCGATCGCATTCCGGCCGGCTTGCCGACCATGCTCGACTTCCGCACCCACATCGAAGCCAAGTCGATGTACAACACCCCGCCCTGCTACGCGATCTACATCCTGAAGCTGGTGCTGGAATGGGTGAAAGACATGGGTCGCGACACCCTGTTCGCGCACAACGCCGAAAAGGCTGAACTGCTGTACAACTTCCTCGACAACTCGAACTTCTTCTACAGCCCGGTGGAAAAGAGCGTGCGCTCGCTTATGAACATTCCGTTCATCACCCGCGTGACCGATGCCGACGCAGCCGATGCGATCAACAAGAAGTTCGTGAAGGAAGCTGAAGCGCTGGGCCTCGTGAATCTGGCCGGTCACCGCTCGGTTGGCGGCATGCGCGCTTCGATCTACAACGCAATGCCGCTCGAAGGCGTGAAGGCTCTGGTCGCCTTCATGAAGGAATTCGAAGCGAAAAACGCCTGAGTCATCTAACTAGCCATACAGGTCGCCCGCGGGCGACCTGCTTTTTTAAGGACACAGCATGTTCAAGATCCAGACCCTGAACAAGATCGCCGCTTGCGGACTTGACCGCCTGCCGCGTGATGACTACGAATCGGCCACTGAAATCGTCAACCCGGACGGCATTCTGCTGCGCTCGGCCGACATGCACAGCATGGACATCCCGGCCTCGGTGAAAGCCATCGCCCGCGCCGGCGCCGGCGTGAACAACATTCCGCTCGACAAGTGCACCGAGCGCGGCATTGTCGTATTCAACACCCCGGGCGCGAATGCCAACGGCGTGAAGGAAATCGTGATCGCGTCCTTGCTGATGTCCAGCCGCAACCTGCATGAAGGCATTACCTGGACCAACAGCCTGAAGGGCAAAGGCGCCGAAGTGCCGGCGCTGGTCGAAAAAGGCAAATCGCAATTCGTCGGCCCGGAAATCCAGGGCAAGACCCTCGGCGTGATCGGTCTGGGCGCGATTGGCGTACTGGTCTGCAACGCCGCCTCGGCGCTTGGCATGAAGGTAATGGGCTTCGATCCGTTCATCAGTGTGGAAGCCGCCTGGAAACTGTCGCATGACGTGATCAAGGCGCCGAGCCTGGATACGCTGATCGCCGAATCCGACTACATCACCATTCACGTTCCGGTGAACAAGGACACCAAGAACCTGTTCAACGAAGAACGGATTGGCCGCATGAAGAAGGGCGCGCGCCTGCTGAACTTCAGCCGCAACGGCCTCGTCGACAATGCCGCGATCAAGGCGGCCATTGCCTCGGGCAAGATTGCCGGCTACGTGATCGACCTGCCGGAAGACGAATTGATCGGCGTGGACAAGGTGCTTTGCGTGCCCCACCTCGGTGCCTCTACCCCGGAATCGGAAGACAACTGCGCAGTAATGGCCGTTGACCAGATCCGCGAATACCTGGAACGCGGCAACATCAAGAATTCGGTGAACTTCCCGACTTGCGAGATGGCCCCAACCGGCAAGACCCGGATCACGCTCAGCAACAAGAACGTGCCGAACGTCCTCAGCAGCATCACCACACTGGTCGCCGCTTCCGGTCTCAACATTGACGACATGCTCAACAAGAACAAGGGCGATGTGGCCTACAACATCATCGACGTGTCCGGCGAGGTGACCGACAATCTGGTTGCCAAGCTCAAAGCCGTCGATGGCGTGATTTCTGTTCGCATCCTTCCGGCCTGTATGTAATACAATTGCACCTACTGGCAATAGAGGCCACTCAGTCGAGTGGCCTTTTAAATTTTAAGGCGCGTGCAACGGCTTGATGGCAATTTTCATTTGCCTCGCTCTTGCGTACACTCCGGTTCGCCCTCATCTTGGACTGAATACCCGTTTTCCACGGGGGCGATCGGCTGTGCGCTTGCCAATATTGATGGTTATGGAAGGAATGCAATGAAACGAGTGGACGATTTCCGGCTTCAGTTTGGCAAGCAGGAGCTGGTGCCGATCATGATCGGCGGCATGGGGGTGGATATCTCCACCGCAGAACTCGCGCTGGAAGTGGCGCGGCTGGGCGGGGTCGGACACATCTCCGATGCCATGGTACCCACGGTTTCCGATCGGCGCTTCAAAACCAGCTTCGTCAAAGACAAACAAAAACAATACAAATACAACGTCGCCAATACCGACAAATCGGAAGTGCAGTTCGATCTGGGCCTGCTGGCCGAAGCCACGCGCCTGCATGTCGGGCGCACCATGGAAGCCAAGCGTGGTCCCGGCATGGTGTTCATCAACTGCATGGAAAAGCTGACGATGAACGCCCCGCGCGAAACCCTGCGCACCCGACTGTGCTCGGCGCTGGATGGCGGCATCGACGGCATTACCCTGAGCGCAGGCCTGCATCTGGGCTCGTTTGCACTGATGGAAGACCACCCGCGCTTCCGCGATGCAAAGTTGGGCATCATCATTTCCTCGGTACGCGCACTGCAATTGTTCCTGCGCAAAAATGCCCGCCTGAACCGCCTACCGGACTTCATCGTGGTCGAAGGTCCGCTGGCCGGCGGCCACCTGGGCTTCGACATCAAGGACTGGGCGCAATATGATTTGCGCACCATCACACTAGAAGTGCTGCAATACCTGCGCAATGAACACCTGAATATTCCGGTGATTCCGGCTGGCGGCATCTTTACCGGTTCGGACGCCACAGCCTTCCTGGAAGCAGGCGCTGCTGCGGTGCAGGTCGCCACGCGCTTTACCGTGACGCATGAATGTGGCTTGCCGGAAAAAGTGATGCAGGAGTACTTCAAGGCCACCGAATCGGATATTGAAGTCAACACGGTATCACCCACCGGTTATCCGATGCGCATGCTGAAATCGAGTCCCGCCATCGGCTCCGGCATCCGTCCGAACTGCGAGGCTTACGGCTATCTGCTCGACGGCAACGGCCATTGCTCCTACATCGAGGCATACAACAAACAGGTCGAACTGCACCCTGATGCCAAGAAAGTGTCTGTCATGGAAAAGACCTGTCTGTGCACGCACATGCGCAATTTCGATTGCTGGACCTGCGGGCACTACACCTACCGCCTGAAAGACACCTCGTACAAGCTGGAAGATGGCAAATACCAGATCCTGAGCGCCGAACACGTGTTCAAGGACTACCAGTTCAGCACCGACAACAAGATCTTGCTGCCAGAAACACAGGCATAAATGCCGAAGCACTATAAAAACGGGGGTGGCATCTGCCACCCCCGTTTTTATTACCAAGTGTTACTCAGCTCTTGAACATCTGATGCGGAATCAGCTTCCAGTAGTCTTCTTGCGTCGCATCGTTCAGGCAAGCCTCGATGATCTTGCGGCCCAGCGGGTCCAGATCTTCGGTGAGATACGGCTTGAGTTCACGCTTGAAGAACTCACGCCACTGCCGCGCACCTTCCGCAAACACTTCCTCGCCACCCTCAAACTGCTTGTTTACATGCAACAGCACCGGCGGAATCATCGAGCCTTCCACCATGATCTGGCGTGGTACGTAACCGAGCAGGGAACACGGGCTCTCCACCAGCTGCTCCTTGCTGAAGCGGGCGCTGCCACGACGTGCCAGGTATTCGCGCGCAATCCACTCGGACATGAAGCCGACATGCCAGGCACCGATATACTGGTTCGGGATCAGCACATGGCGGGTTTCGGTATTGGAAACGATCTGGCGCAGCAGCAGGTTGGCCTGGTCGACGCGACGGCCGGTACAGAATGCCCAGTAAGAGCCCACGCCTTCCGATTGCATGCCCTTGGAATCCTGAATGCTCGGATTGGCATGGCCGCGCGGCGCAACCAAACGCCACAACCAGGCCAGCGCCGGCGACAGGATATGCAGCATGCCGACGATGCCGTACTGCTGGCTGTCCTTGTGGGTGGGCGGGCAGCGCACGCCGAAACTGCGGATATTGACCGTTGCCGGGCCCGTGGAGATGCCGTCGATCATGTCGCGTGGAATAATCACGCGCGGATTGGTGCAGGGCTTGCCCGGCGCATCCTCTGCGTGCTCCCACAGCAGGCACTGGCCACCCGGGATAATGTAGTGGTTGAGGAACACCAGCGGGCGGGTCGGCTTCATGCACAGCCGCTCCAGATGCGGATCGGTGCCGTAGCCCTTGATATGGTCAACGCGCACGAACCAGCCGTTCTCTGCATCCATGACGTTCAGCTTGGTCTGGCCGTCGTTGAAATTCGGGTGCGCACAGGCCATATCGTCCGCCATCGGGTTCAGATGACAGCCTTCCGGCAGAACCAAAGTGCGCTCTTCGCCGGTCACCACATTCTTGCCCAGGAGCAGGCGACCATCTTCCATGCGGTGGATATGCTCGGTCATCTCGCTCTTGCCGCCACCGGAAGCACCTTCGTGCATGATGGTGAGCTGGTTGTCGTAAGGTGTGACGACGCCGACAGCCGCGCAGTGATTGGTGGTCCAGCCTTCGCGCTCGCCGATGTCGAGCAGCATCGAGTACACGCCCTTCTTGGCGCTGGGCCCCGGATACAGGTTGTAGGCGTAGATTTCCTGGTGGGTCTGGGTCCGCGCATGCACCACGATCA